>Ga0114960_10002844_pt1 | contig 13361 bp, 16 predicted proteins | sample C_130625_MF_Meta_FD_92637 | JGI IMG/M metagenome (GOLD analysis project Ga0114960, IMG submission 92637) | Freshwater microbial communities from Lake Croche, Canada to study carbon cycling - C_130625_MF_MetaG | ecosystem: Environmental > Aquatic > Freshwater > Lake | place: Lake Croche, Canada... | reverse complement strand
CAAACTGATATATTAGACTGATCTAACAACTGCAAAACATAGCGATTCATGCAGGGATTATCAGAAAATAGCTTTCAAATTAATGTCAATTTACTGCAGGTTTTATTCTTTTAAACAGGGGGAAAGTTGTACCAGCTTAGACCTCATCCTCTTCCTCTGGGATCTCCAAGCTGATCCGTCTTCTTGGTGCATAATTGTTAGACAATACACCCTTGCGCTTCTTCTTGCCATCATTTCTAAAGTAGCAATCAGGTGTGATGGCTGCATCGTCTGGGTGGTGGATCTCCCTGAGATCCTCTAGCCTTTGTGCCATAACTTGCATCTTCTCCTCTGAGCCTGGTAGATGTTCAGTCGGGAAATCGGGTAACCCAATAGGCTCCATAAATGCGTTGGTGTTTCGCTCTACTCGGTGTCGGGTTTCGATTTTAAGCCTGTCAGATTCTGGCCTCTGATAACAGGCAAGGCATAAGTTTCTAGATTTGTGGGGCTTGGTTTGTCCGCAGAGAAGGCAGTCTATCATCCTGACATTTCCCATAGGGGTTCCTAATGCGGATCCATCCTAGGGTCGTGCTTCAACTTTCTTATAATACCTGACACAGTCTACTCTAACATCTTTATTATGAGACCGCCAGCTTAACAGATGACCCCAAACGAAATGACAGCGGCCACTGCTCATGCATAAGGGAATCATGTTGGAAAAATCTAGCTCTCTAGATCTGTCTAGGTGATAGGGAATCTCATGGTGAACCTCTACCTTTTCAGTGGAACCACAGGCAGCGCAGAAAGGATGCAGCTTTAGAAACTGCTTCCTGACTGCGGGCCATTTGCTGGATCTGGGTATCCCAAAACATAACCTAGAGGGCTGCACTGATCAGCATCTTAATTAAGACCTTCAACACAATTCCCCAGGGGATGATCCCGAATTGGATAGGGTCACCATTGGCTGGTACTGTGTAGAAGCCTTGGATCCGTTCAAGCAGGGCAACCACTTCATCATCTGAGATAGGAAATTCCTGCACAGGTTCAGGTTCTGCACTTTTAACTGGAACTTGGGTGGCAGCATAGCCTGCCAAATTCCATGCAGCGTTTAGGGCAGTCTGCAATGGGATGGGTTTACCCCTGAGACGATCAATCAAAAGACCAACTGCTTCTATTGGAAGATCTACTGGAAATGGTAATAGCATTAGGCTTTATCCTTAGTTTGAGAAATCTTGTTAGCTAAATTAATGATCTGGCTATTCTGATCTACTTGGGTGTTGCAGATCTTTTCAATGCTTGACTCTAGACGATCCAAAAACAGCAGGTGTCTTTGGTGAATGGGCATTAGGATGTTGTTTCCGATCCACCTAATCGTGCTGTAAATGGAATAGCCTATCGCAGCGAGTGCTGCAACAGGCACACCCAGTTTATCGATCAGGTTAGGCCAATCGATTTCAGCCACAGCATCCACCTTTTTTGAATCTGCCTTTGATTCTTAATCGGTCCCTGATGATTCTTGGTGCGGGTGAGCTGCTCACCGCTGCGCCTGACACACAGCTTTTGCTGTACTGGTTGCACTCCTTGCAATCCACTGGTGCTGCTGCCAAAATTGCTGCTACGATAAAATACATACTGACTCCTAGTTAAATTAACCAATCGAGTTTCTGTACTGGGAAACCCTCAAAATTAGATAGGGAAAACACTTCCCCATCGTCACAGATCCATTGCATATCCTTTGCGGTGATCCAAAATCCACCCTCTGGTTCATGATAATTGCCAGGGCTTTTGCCATGACAGATGCCCCATGAATTTTGAATCCAAAAGATGTCTTTAAGTTCGGGATGATCAACCCAACCTAGGCAGCACATCTGATGACCCCATGTGGTTACCCTTCTATTTAGAATGACTGCAGGGGTGCCTTTAATGGATGGTTGCATTTCCCCACCCCAGTTAGATGCACAGGTTAAAGGGTAACCATTGATTAGGGCAGCCTTGGCATCTTGCCATGATTTGATTCTGGCTGAAGTTTGCAGAGTGTATTTTTTAGATCGTAATAGGAATGCGGGTTTGATTGCTGCGCCATCTGACCATGTCATTTCGGCAGCTTCACCCCAGGTCAAACCACCATCGACTAACTTAGGCTGTGGCACTGAGGCATCGTTGGATGGAAGGGTGCCAAATTTCATCAGTGCTTCTATTGCTGCACTGCCAAAGCTGCCCTCACCTTTACCACTCATGCCAGCAAGTTCGCGCGATTTACCATAAGGGAGTAGCCAGAATGGACATACTGGATTTTCAAGCTGGCCTAGTTGATTCACCTCTATGGACTCAAGGCACCAGAGTGCCATGCCCAAACCATTGCCTACACAGGATCCGGTCTGCTGATAAAAGGGGTGGTGATCCTTGATGAATCTGTAGAGAAGGGCTTCCTTGGGTTCTTTATACTTGCCACGGATCTTGAATGGTTCCCATCGAGACTGGATTTGTGTGTCCATCTCGATTTGCTCGGCAGTGCGGTCACAGGGTGGAATCCATCCTAGATTGGATGGTCCGCTCATTTAGTTATTCGCTCTAGGGCTTTAGATATTTCCATAAATTTCCCACTTATCATCTTTTTTATTTTGTCATCCAGCTTTTCATCTGGATCAGTCGGGAAACCTGACAGCTCAGATTGTATCCTTACTCTTATTTCTCGCAAATCTGAAGGACTCAACACCTTTCCCACCGATTCCTTGCACATCGCCAATAACTCACCCGCTGTCGTGACTTCCTCACCCTTAACAGTGCTGGCAAAGCTGGAATAAAGGCTGGATAGTTTGTTTACTTTTCCCTGCTTGTCATCCTCTGTGAGTGACACATAAAGGGATTTAAGTTCTCTAATTAGTTTGCTGGTTGCCTCATCCGGTGCTGGGGTTGGTTCGGGTGGATCGCCAATGATGACTGTGGTGAGTGCAGGTTTAGATGCTAAATCCCCTTTAGCTGAATAGGCTAGGACTCGGTATTTGCCAGGGTTGTTTGCGCTGACTACTGCGGTGGTGGTATCCCTAAGAAGTTCCACAGGGAACAGGTTTAGACCTGCATCGAGTACCACCCATTGAACGCTCTTGCAATCGGTGACTGATGGGATGCTGATGAATTGCCCTGGTTGCCCATGGATCTCGGGTGGCAGGGTTACCACCTGACCAAAAGATAATAGTAGGATAGGTATTAGGTTCATGGTTGTGCCTTGAGTAATTTTCGTAGCTGTTTAATTTCGGCTTTGGTTAAAAAGTTATCCTCTTGATCTGCGTCACGCTTCTCTTTATCCGCTTTGCGTTTCGCTTTTTCTTCTGGCGAAATATCTTTGACTTTGGTTTTCACTGACCATTTACCCTTCACCTTTTTGGGTGGTTCGACTTCTGTGTCTTGCGTTAGATAGTCCGTTGGCGGTGTGTCCTCTATTTCGACAAGGACATAGGTGCTGCCTTCAATCTCGCCACCCTGCCAGCCTTCACCAAAGCTAGTTTGCGGATGGTCTCGCTGTGGATAGGATGGAAACTCAAGGATAGTGTCACCGTTTATTTTTGCGTAATTAGGCACTGCTCTCCCCTTATGTTTCTTGGTATTAGTTGGATGTTACTAGGGTCGTTGTTCATTAAAATCGGTGTGCCTTCTGGAACTAGGCCGATCTCTTGCAATGCTGCCCATGCTTCTGGACAGGACATAGCGTTTCTTATTTTCGCTGGACTCGGATGCCCTTGAGCTAAAATCTCTGCGTGAATTTCCTTTGCCACCCATACTGCAAATTCATTCGCTGCGTTGAACTCAAACATCTGTTCATCCGTGTAGCCTTCAAGCCTGGTTGGTTCTGCGATCTCGTAAAGTTCGGCCAAGAGCTTTTCTAGGATGGCTATCTCTTGATGGTTGAGAATGTAGGCTTGCTTTTGGCTTTCTTGAACGGATTCTATTTCGATGATCTCGGCTTCTAGTTCCAAGGTTTCATGTTCTAAGTTGCTGGTCTTTCGCAAGTATTCAAGCTTGGCCTTCTTTGCTGCAAACTTTTTAGCCCCTACTTCCTCTAATGCTCTGGCTCGATGTCGGCCTTCCAAGAAGCCAAGGATCGTCTTGATTTTTTCCCATACGGTTTCACCTATTACCTGTGTTCGATAGTTAAATTCCGAGTTTAGTTTTGATGGCATTGGTTAACTTCCGTATGAGGATGCTGCAAGGAAGTACCTAGCGGTACCAACACCAGTCGTGTCGCCTGACACTACACCTGTACTCGAAACTAGGTTCGTCACGGATTGATTGGTGCCGGTTGTTCCATAGCCAAAAATGGCTTTGTCTGTGCCGTAACCTGCTGCTGCAAGGAAGCGTCTAGCGGTACCAACACCAGTCGTGTCGCCTGATACTACACCAATGTTGCTTACTAGGTTTGTCATTGATACAACACCAGCGTCAAGACCATATCCAAAGATCGCTTTATCCGTTCCGTAACCTGCTGCTGCTAGTTGAAGCCTAGCGGTACCAACACCAGTCGTGTCAGAAGAGGAAACGCCAGTATTTGAAATTTTATTTGTCACTGATACATTTACCGTAGTGGTACCGTAGCCAAAAATAGCTTTGTCAGTCCCATATCCGGCTGCTGCTAGGGATTGTCTAGCGGTACCAACACCAGTCGTGTCGCCTGATACTACACCAATGTTGCTTACTAGGTTTGTCATTGAAACAGGGCCATTCCCATATCCAAAAATAGCTTTGTCAGTCCCATATCCGGCTGCTACTAGATCATACCTAGCGGTACCAACACCAGTCGTGTCAGAAGAAACTGCACCGATATTGCTTGCAAGATTTGTAATTGAAACAGGGCCATTCCCATATCCAAAGATGGCTTTGTCAGTTCCATATCCGGCTGCCGCTAAACCATACCTAGCGGTACCAACACCAGTCGTGTCGCCTGATACTACACCAGCATTTGAAACTAGGTTTGTCATGGATAATACGCCACCACTATAACCATACCCAAAGATGGCTTTCTTGCTCACTCCACCTTTAGATACACCCATGATTTTTCTAGAAATTGGCATTTTAGAAGTTCTGACCTCCAACCATGCTATACCAAGTGGTGCCTGCATCCCAAGTCGTTAAAACAAAGATGTCGACCTTGGCATTAGTGCTGGTTAAAGTTGGTGCGGTTCCGCCACTCCATTTCACTGCTGCTGGCCAAGTGATAGCGTAGGCAGTTCCATTCATCGATAGTGCTAAAGTAAGTCCGTATGCGGTTCCGGTAGTCGGTATATTAGAAAAGGTGATGCTGGTTATCGCTGCATTCAATGAGACTGCGAACACATTACCAGAGGCGCAATTTAGCGCAAGAACACCAGAGGCAATTGCTGGTGCTGTCTTGGTTTCATTTAGTCCGGTAATCGTTGGGGTGGTCAGTGCTGGACTGGTAGCTAGTGCGTTTGCCCCTGATCCAGTGGAAGTTGTGACCCCTGTGCCACCTGATAAAACAGCAAGTGTGGCAGATAAAGATGCTGCCGAACCTGAGGTGTTTTGATTTAAGGTAGGGAAGGTACAATTGGTTAGCGTTCCGCTGGCAGGTGTGCCAAGAATAGGAGTCACTAAAGTAGGTGATGTCAGCGAAAGCGTGTCGCCGCTTTGCAGTTCCTGCACTGTGGTCGTGTTCACTACTAATGGATATCGTGCTGCCATGGTGTTTCCTTAACTGACAGTTACATTGACGGTGGTAATGCCACCAAATAACAAGACTGGTAATGAGCCATTTGAGATCGACACATTCTGCACTGAGCCACTGTAGAGCGTGACAGGTAAAACAGTGACTGATGAAGCACCTATCTGAATAATGCTGGCCGTTCCTGAATCCTTGCGTGTGTAGAGCTTGCCATCGTAGGTGTTGATTCCAAGCTCACCAAGTGCGAGATCACTCGTAGTTGGCACTCTTAAAGGCACTGCGCTCTGTTTTATTTTGATGGTATTAGCCATGAGTATTCCTAGAAGGTTGAACCATCGATGGTTGATGAACTGCTTAGATAGTCAGTTCCTACGGTAGCTGCTACTAGAGCGGTTCCTGATTTCTTAAAGATGCTGCCATCGGTTGCTGCTGATAGATCCCCACCTGTGCCACCTTTAGCCAGGCTAATTGCAGTGGCTGACCAAGTGCCTGTGGTGATCGTTCCTAGGGTAGTAATAGATGACTGACCCACCCATGTTGATTTTATCGTCAGGTTTCCAGACCCATCTGTCCCAATGCTAGTGTTATCAATCCCCACATTTAAAGTCGTTCCTGAGAAGCTCAGAGCAGTTCCAGCAGTGATAGCACCTGAACTGCTGAACATGGTGAATGCTAGGGAAGTTGTTCCCAGAGTAATTGGGTTAGCAGTGGTCAGCACATAACCTTTGCCAGCATTAGTTGTGCCCTCTTCCACAAAGGTGAATGCCCCTGAGTTAAACTCGGTGGATGTGTCACTGTCTGCGCTGCGTGTCCAAGATCCTGCAGCAACATCATAGATGCCGTTCTGACTGCCTGTCGTTTGGTTTTTTACTAGGACTCGATCACCTGCAATAACTGCAATTGCATCGATGGTTTGTGTGCCTGACAAGGTGATGTTTGCAGTGGTTGCTACCCTTACCGATGCCTTAACATCTAGGCCACTTCTAGCTGCGTCTACATAGGCTTTGGTTGCTGCATCCTGTGCGCTAGTGGGGTCTGATAAGTTGGTTATTTTATTTGAGTTCATCGACACATTAGATGTAGGCACTGCAAATTCATCGAGCCTTTTGCCAAGCACATAAGTGCTGATACCAGTTCCTGAGACTGTGCCAGTTAGCACAATGGAGCTGGTAAAGGTGTTAGTGGTTCCACTCCATGTTTGGGTGTTTGAAAGATACCCAGTCACACCAGGACCAAAGGCAGAAACTACAGAACTAGCCACACCTGAACCTGCATCCCCATAACCATAATAGCCGATCCAGCCAGTCGACCCACCCACCTCATTGACAGCCATCTCACCATTATAAAGTGAGGCAGGGGAACCAGCAGACCCGCCAGCAGCTCTGCGCTTAATCCTAATCGTGTTAGCCATGATGCAAGATCCTTAATAGAGGTTCAAAAATTTCCGCCATCGAGTTTATTAGAGTTAGTCCAGACACCCAGACCTGCTGAGTATTTGACTAGATCGCCATCTGCTGGACTGACTATCAAAACATCGGTCAGGTCATCCAGTGCGCCTGCTGTGGTAATGCCACTTGGTCCGGTTGGGCCTGCAGGTCCAATGATTCCTGGGGTGGAAACACTGATGGCATTAGATGGAAACAGCACACTAATTCTGCCAGCACCCGCATCCACCACCGAAACGATTCCACCTGATTGGCTGACAGCGATAGCATTGCTGTCCTGGCTGATTAAGATCGTGTTGTTATTCTCGTCTACAGTTACACTCATCTTGTCACCTCTGCCTTCACGATGAATTTGCCTTCTATGAGTCGCGTTACTTTGGTTGAGGGTGCGGTGATTTCAAGATCATACACATAGGTATTAGCTGCGATAGCTGACATCGTAGAAGCATCCACTAACAGGGTTAGGGTTCCAGCAGCTCCATTGATGGTGATGCCTGCAGTATGGGTCAGCTCTAGAATTACAGTAGCAGATGCTGCGGTGGATCGGACTTGCATCTTAGCGGTGTAACTGGTGATATTGATAATCGCATCTAGGGAGTCGGTATAGGTGATGACTCTCTCTAGGGTTGCGCCCTGCTCAGCGAGAAAGGTATAATTTCCTGCAGCCATAGTAGTGATCTCCTAGAAAAAATTACCACCATAGTTTCATCAGCCGTCTGACTCAGGGTGCCTGACTTGTAGCCTTCAAAAGCGATCTCTTCACTTGCCATTCTTTTTCCTTGGCTGCATCAACCTAGCTTGAATCTGTCGGATAGTAACTCTGATCAAGCTTGGCACAATATCACAGGGTTTTTCGATGATCTCGATGATCAGGAATCCACCTGAAATCACATATAATCCAGTGATGCCCTGGTAATGCCAGTGCTGATCCTTCCCTAAGGATACCCCAGCTTTAAGCGCATCTCCAAACAGTAGAGATTGAGTCCATGAAGGATGTAACTCAAAGTGAATAACCATGGGTGGATCCTTTTAAATGGCTATGTACATCCACCCATGCAGGTTGGTGGTGGGGTTGCCATTTCCATCGATGTCTGCGGGTCTGACAATGGTGATGTAGAATGGTACACCTGCAGTGACAGCAAAAGATCCTGTTAGGTTATCTGATGAGGGCATCCCATAGGAAGTAACATGGGTTCCGTTGACATTGGATTCAAGAGTGTGGTTCGTGAAGGTGAAATTATAATTGAGAGTACCAGTCACTGCAGGGGTTATTTCCCAGTTCACATAATCGGATCCATACTGACTCGAGCTGGTGGAATCTAGGATGGCTTCATCACCCAATTTCCCAGCACCTGTGAAACTGTTATCAAAAGTACCATTAAAAGTATTCAGCCCTGCGCCAATGAATAGATCTGGTGGAGTAGGGGTCGGTGTTGGTGTAGGAGTCGGTGTAGGGGTCGGTGTAGGGGTTGGAGTAGGGGTTGGTGTAGGAGTCGGTGTTGGTGTAGGTGTAGGAGTCGGTGTAGGAGTGGGGGTAGGAGTTGGTGTTGGTGTCGGCGTTGGGGTAAAATTAATATTAAATGGATCACTTAAACTAGAAATAAAAGCACTTAAAGAATCACTGCTGATGTAGTAGTCATTAGCATAAAAAACATTAAAATCCTGTGGCGACTGATATCTTTTTCTAGCGGTGTGTTGATGTGAAAAAAGCAATCTTGGCAGTCCAACTGTATCTTTTATAGGGTAACCAGCATAAGGATCATATCTAGTATCAACCCATAGATCTGGAGCTACAGCGGTATTATATCTAGGCACTGGCGAGAAAAAAAATCTTCCTGGTATCTGGTAAAAAACAAAAACATCTGAAGCCCAAAGGGAAGACTTAGGGTTGTAGGTCAGTGTTATATGTATATCATCAAGCATAATCTTTGCAGGTGTTACAGAAGACAGGTTCCCTGATGTCTTAATCATGTAGGCAGATGGCATATACATCGTCAAAGTAGTAGGCATAGGTAGCATCGTGCTAGCAGATCCAGGCACAAGGCCAACTGGTGATGATGGGCCAGAGGTCAAAGCTGGACAGCAAACAACATCATCAACATCTTCTGCTGCATAATTAACCATTGAGGTAAAGAGCGAACGAGAAAATACACCGGATCCTTGTGTAGCATCCGTATACTGTTGAAAATACATTGGGTATTTTTTAACTGCATAATCAAAAAAAAGTTTTCCAGCAGGAAAAAAATATGAGTAGTCATCAAACACCAGTGAGGTGATACCTACTCTTGCGTCAGCGGTGTTAAGGTAAAACCCTTTTTGTTTGTTAGTCGTACCTTCTAAAATAAAGGTAAATCCGTTGTCGATGTACTTTGCGATAGGTTCTATTGTCGCCTCTATCGTGATCGGTGTGGTGCCTATTGTGATCGGCACATCTAGATTAATAGTGAACCATTGCCCTGCATAGGTGCCTGCGCCAACTTTGAAATACTCAGTTTTGGTGATGTCGTAATCAGTAGGGTAAAGAACTCTGCCTCTGCTCCATGCTCCTGATGAGACAAACCAGCTATCATTCTCTCTTGGGTCGGTCTGGTTCATTAGCAAAATTTCTGATCCAACTGTCAAGGATCTGCCACCTGCTACCCTGATTAATCCGGTGACCGGATCGAGTGTGCCAGAAAGAACTTGGTTTTCGTTGGTCGCTATAAATGGGGTTTGTGTTGATGCTTTCCCATAGGAAAAATCATAAGCCCTTGTCCATGCACCCGATGCCACCTCATAGATTCCATTCTGATTGCCTGTTGTTTGGTTCTTTACTAGCACCCTATCCCCAGCAATCAAGGCAACCCCATCAATCGTCTGTGTTCCTGAGAGCGTAATATTAGCAGTGGTAGCTGCTCGGCATGGTAGCTTGACTCTAAGTCCAAAAGTGCCAGCATCAATATCTGCCCTTACTCGTAGCTGATCAATCGTGAAAATTACTGGGTTGGTTTCGGCAGTCCAGTCTGCCATGTTTCCGTAAATCTTTGAAGGTGTGCCGTATTTGATGTAATAAAGTTCATTTACTAAAGGCTCAGGAAGTGTCTGCTGGTAACTATACCCATCAAAAGAAAAAGGTGTATCTGGAATAAATCTTTTAGGAAAAACAATAGCGTGATCCGTATGCGAGTAGCCAGCAGCATAATCGACAGTAAAACCTCCTGTCGTGGTGTTGATTGATTGGATGGGTATAAAGAACCGTTCTGGCTTATATATGGCACTAGCAGCATTATCAAGATTGCCGTTTTCCCATCGGAGGTTTCGTTGTGCAAGTTCCATCAGCTTATTAACCCCTGTGATCGAATGCGAGCTAATAGAAGATTCACTTGCGCTGTCAAATCATCAATGGCTGTTTGTGCGCTTGATACTGCGGTGGCTAAATCTACACTAGAAATGGTGTGCGCTGCCACATCTGCTACCGCTGCTAATGGCCCTGTGTATTGCAAACCAGTTCCACCACTATTCACCTTTACAAATTTTCCTCCATGCCCTGTGGTTGAAGGAAAATCTGTAAGTGCTGTTAGCTGTAAAGTTCTGTAACCCTTGACCCCTGCTGATGTGGTTCCATACACCCGATTATTCCCTGGGCTTGTTTCATCATTCAATAAACTTAAAGCAACATAGGCAGGGTCGTTAGGGTTGCCACCGCCTGACAAACTTTTTGTGGTGGTGATGTTGTTTGCTGAAAAGGTAACGGATGCGTTACCAGATCCTACAGTTAGCACCTTATAGGCATTGCTGCCCCATACTGATGGAGTGTCAGTCAATGCAATGAAGGTGGATGCAGTAACATCGGTTAAAGCTCCAAATTCCAACGCAGTAGCTGCATCATTAACCTTAACCACTCGGCCTTGATTACCAAGGTAGCTCGATGGCGTGACATCGGATAAAGCTAAGAATTGCCTTATGACTGCGTTATCGTAATCAGCACCTGACAAAGTAACTGTGGATACTTCAATCCCTGTGGGTGTACAGATAACATCGGTGACTACCTCTATAGTTGCAGAACCACCACCAGAGGTTGCGGCTGCAGGTGGCAGACCTATCAGCACCCTTGGCTGTTCTGATCCGTTGTACCCAAAGATAGTGCCTAGGTAGAATCCCTTGCCGATGCTCGGTGCAGTCTGGCCTTCAGATAATTTAGGTGTGAAGGTCGTGCAGGTAATCCCACCAGTAACCAAACCATTCACATCATTTTTGCCCCACTGCATCAGACCTGCAGAATCTACCCCTGAGTTGATCGGATAACACAGCACAGCACCAGGGATGATCCAAGCCTTCACTGTGCTGTCATAGGTGCAGGTTACTGTGGATGGTACATAAGACCAAATCAATGCAGGTGCATGATCCAAAGGAATAGTATCATCGATCTCTGCTGAGAAGTTTCCATCCTTGGACTTCTTCAAGAGTCGCAGTAATGACTTTGCTGTTTCAAATTCAAATGCTACTGGGTCTGGCATTAGAAGAATCCTAGTCCTGGTAAAGTTGCAAAGTTGATGGTGCCGTAAATTGTGAATGCGGTGTATATTTTAAAACTGTCCGCAGCACCCGCTGCAGTCTTTTTCCCTGCCCCATTCAATCTCACTGGTTGCGTAATCTTAACCCCACCCTCAAAAATAGGTGCGCGCTCGCCATCATCCTTTTTGATCCTGAATCCCATATCAAGGATGTACATATCCCAACCAATCACTGTGGTTCCATCCACTGGGCTTAAGCTGGTGTTAATCTCGATTTCATAGGTCAATCGCCAATACTGAAGACTGCCTTCCAGCAATAGTTCGGTGTTAATATTCTTAATCTTTCCAGTCTTAGCTGGGATCGATAGAACACACCCAGTGCCTGTGGTAAAAGTTACACTAGTGCTATTCACCTTGCCTATGTAGGTGGCTAGGGTGTAGCTGTTGATAGCTTTAACATTGCAGCCAATCGAAAACACTGGCCTAAACTTTTCCACTGTGATCGGTGGTACAAAAGGATCACCTGCACTGTTGTTGATGTTCGGCACTATGTAAGGAAAACTAACAAAGTTTACCTTAAAATCGGGAGGCCTTAGGGTTGGGTTCTTTTCTCGGTCTTCTGGTTTCTGCCCTGACTGTTGGGTTTCCACCTGAGGTGGTGGAGTGCTGCCGTCAGAGCTGCTAGAGGATGCGTCAGGGTTGGATGAATACTCAATCGAGCATTTCCAAGTTTGCGCATCACCCTGCTCTGGGCTGATGTTTACAGACTGCACATAGGTATCGAAATCACCTGGGTAATTATCCCCAATCTGGGGGCAGTTAGCATGACCATAGATCGCATCATAAATGCCGATATCGGTTTGCTCGATGCTGTCGGTGTGAACGATGAAAGTTCGGGTGTAGGTGTTCTGGTAGCTCTTATCTAAAGTGCCTTTGCGCTCTTCCCACAGTTCCTCAAATAGATCAATAGCCATGATGATTCCTAAGGGTTAAGGGCCACTGCAATTTGTTGGGCTCTTGGCATTTGTGCGGGTAGTCTGTCGATGGCTGCAGCAATTTCTCTAGCTGCTTCTAACTGTTGGGCTTCTACCTCTGCAGCAGCTTCCATCAGTTGCCTGATTTCTTCCTGAACATTTTTAGCTTTGCCCATCTCGTCAATTTTGACTTGGAATGCTTCTGCGGATCCAGCTTGAACTGCGGATGCAAATTGCTGTGGACCGCCTAGCCCAGTTGCTTCTTTAAGCTTCTTGATAGCATTGGCACTGCCAAGCGCAAAGGCCATAACACCCGCTGGGCCTTCCTTGAGCATACCCCTTAGTTTGGCTACTTCATTTTCATACTGTTGCAGAGGTGTGATGTTATCGGCAAAGAACTTCTTAAACCCTGCTTCCCCCACATGGATAGGCTTATGAACTTTATCATCTAGCTCCTGCCACTGCTTATCAAAGTCGGCCAATTCCATGGCAGCTAATTGCATCTCTTCTTCTAATGCAGTTAGCCAAGTACCACCCCCATTCATCTGTTGGGGTGGTTCAAACACTGGATCATCAGGACCAAAGCCAGCACCAATCCCACTCATGTCAGTATCCACTAATGCTTGGGCATTTTGTGCTGCTAGATCAAAAGCATTGGCAAGGTTGTTTGCTGCATCCGCTGCGTTATTTGCAGCACCACCAATGGTCTCTATTCCATCGGACCACTCACCCACATTCAGAACAAATTCGCCTGTTGAAACTACAATTTGCTTGAAAAGGTCTGCCACAGGATTAT
>Ga0114960_10002843_pt1 | contig 13368 bp, 15 predicted proteins | sample C_130625_MF_Meta_FD_92637 | JGI IMG/M metagenome (GOLD analysis project Ga0114960, IMG submission 92637) | Freshwater microbial communities from Lake Croche, Canada to study carbon cycling - C_130625_MF_MetaG | ecosystem: Environmental > Aquatic > Freshwater > Lake | place: Lake Croche, Canada... | reverse complement strand
GCTAAGCCCCAGTACGGCTACAAGGGCGACGTGGCCCCGGAAAAGTGGGCTGAATTGAGCCCGAAGTACGCCGCCTGCTCCGATGGTGCTGAGCAAGCCCCTGTGAACATTGTTTCCAGCGCTGCCGTAAAGAAAACCGAATCTCGCCCCCTGAAGCCCAGCTACGGGCCCACCACCGGTGACGTGGTGGTTAACACCGGCACCACCATTCAGGTGAACACCTCCGGTGCCCTTAAAATTGGTGATACTGGTTACAAGCTGCTTCAGTATCACCTGCATGCCCCTGCGGAGGAAGCTATCAATGGGGTTCATTACGACATGAACGCTCACCTGGTGCACCAGGGGAGTGATGGCAAGCTGGCCGTGATCAGTGTGCTGTTTAAAAAAGGTGCCTCCAATGCCTACTTGGAGTCATTCTGGAATAAACTTCCCCAGAAAAAAGGTGAAAAGGTTGAGCTGAACTTGCCGGCTCTCAGTGGCATGTTGCCCCCCAGCCTTGGCTATTACTCCTACCCCGGATCGCTCACCACCCCCCCCTGCACCGAGGGGGTTCAGTTCTTCATCCTTAAGCAGCCCGTAACGCTCTCGGCTGAACAGCTGGCAGCCTTCCGTCGGCTTTATCCGATGAACGCCAGGCCCCTGCAACCCCTCAATGAACGGGTAATCAAAACCAGTAACTGATCGGCCCCCAGTTAAAACCTCTGGGTGGTGATGCAAGATCAGCACAAGTTGATCGCTTCAGTATGGCCACTCTGGGTTGGTTTAAGCCGGCGCCGGCGCTGCTCTTCTTTGGTTTGGGCTTGGCCACCCCTGCCCGGGCCATTGAGGAGTTACGCCTGCGGTTGCCCCTGCTGCAGCAAAATCTCACCGCCCGGGTGTCGGAGCTGGCAACGCCTGAGGCCCTTTGGGCCGGTAGCAGTGATCTGGCTGAATTGAACCGCGCCACCAATGGGGAATATGCGCGCTCGATTCAGGAGTTATTGAACACGGCACTGCCGCTCCAGAACGATGCCGACAGCGCCATGGCCCAGCAGGGGGAACTGCTGCTCAGGCGTTTGATCGATGTGGACCCCGGCCACCATCAGCAACTAACCAGCGAGCCAGTGCTAGCCGGCCTTAAGGCGGCCCAGGCCCAGGGGGGCAAGGTGACGCTGTTGTCGTTACTGCAGGCCATTCCTGGCAAGAGTGTCACCATTCGCCTGGATCGCGCCTTGCCCTACCTCCAGAGGATGAAGGCGCAACAGCTGGCCCTGGATCAATTGATCCCCAGCTTTGCCAAGGCAGGCCCAGCCGCCGCCGCCCAACTAAAACCTGGCAAGTTTCCGATCAAAACTGAGGTTGTCTCCCTAACGGTTGAGGGCCAGGCTGAGCCGGTGGAGGTGACCCTGGTGCGGCCGGTGGGGCCCCCAAGCCTGCCGCCGGTGGTGATCTCCCACGGGCTTTGGTCTTCCCCGGGCAGCTTTTTGGGTTGGGCCCAGCACCTGGCTTCCCACGGGGCACCAGTGTTCCTGCCACGCCATGCGGGCAGCGACCTGAATCAGCAGGCGGCAATGTTGTCGGGCCAGGCAGCGCCGCCGGATCCCCAGGAATTTCTGCGGCGGCCGCGGGAGGTGAAGGCGGTACTTGATGCCCTTGGGGCTGGCAGCTTCCCCGGCGCTGAGGGCATCGTTCCCCGCAATGTGGTGTTTATCGGCCATTCCTGGGGGGCCACCACCGCCCTGCAGCTGGCCGGCGCCCGCAGCCGCTCCACCGACCTCTGGAAATCCTGTACGGATCCGGATCACCCCAAACGCAATCTCAGTTGGGTGTTGCAATGCAGCTTCCTTTCGGCAGCGATTCCTGATTCCCTGGCGGATCCCCGCATCACCCGGGTGGCAGCGGTAAGTCCACCCCAGGGGCTGGTGTTTGCCGCTGGTTTGGCGGATCTGCAGGTGCCCGTGTTGGTGGTGTCTGGTAGCCGGGATCTGGTGGTGCCGGCCCAGCCGGAAGCGCTTAGCCCCTTTAGCCAGTACCCCAGGTTGGGAAGCCAGTTGGTGTTGGTGGAGGGGGGCACCCATTTCAATTTGCCGGCGGCGGCAGATTCCAACGGGGGCCCCCTGCGGGCCCTTTTGCTGCGTTGGGTGCAGGGCCAGCCGATCGATGCCAATAGTGGACTGGCGGATCCCGCAGGTTTGTCGATGCGGCTGCCGCCGCGTCCATGAGCCGGAGGCGGGGCATCTGCGCCCCTTGTTTTATCCGTAGTCGCTAAATCTGCCTAGGAGAAGGGAGGTCAATGATCTCAACCCAGCGAGCTCAGCCCTACCTATGGGTTTGTACCTGCTGCATCTCCATCTCCACGGTTTATTCCGGGGCCAAAACCTTGAGCTGGGTCGGGATGCAGATACCGGTGGCCAGAGTCAATATGTGTTGCAGCTGGCCCAGGCCCTGGGGGAGCGCCCAGAACTTGATCGGCTTGAACTGATTACCCGCTGTATTGAAGATCCTTGCCTGAGCGCTGATTACAGCTTGAGGCGTGAAACCCTTTCCTCAAAAGTTTCAATCCTGCGGTTGCCCTTTGGGCCACGCCGATATCTAAGTAAGGAACAGCTCTGGCCCCATCTGCGGCAGTTAGTGCATCAGTTGGTGTTGCACATTTCCCTGCAGCAGCGGCGTCCCCACTGGATCCATGCCCACTACGCCGATGCCGGTTGGGTGGGGGCCCAGCTGCAGCGGCGCCTCGGCATTCCCCTGGTATTCACCGGCCATTCCTTGGGTAGGGAAAAGCAGCGGCGGCTGTTAGCCCTCGGCCAGTTGCCCGAGCAGTTGAACCGCGACTACTGCATCGAGCGCCGCATTGCCGCAGAGGAAGCTGCTTTGGCCGCCGCCAGCCTGGTGATAACTAGCAGCTGCCAGGAGGCCCAGGGGCAATACGTTCAGTACAAAAACTTTCACCCCGACCTGCCTGAGGTGATCCCCCCGGGTGTGGATCTAGGGCAGTTCCATCCCCATGGCATTGCCGGTGAGGATGCCGAAATCTGCGCCCTGGTGGCCCCTTTCCTGGGCGAACCCGAGCGCCCCTGCCTGTTGGCCCTTAGTCGCTTGGATCGCCGTAAAAATATTCCCGCCCTGGTGGCGGCCTTTGGCAGTAGCGATTTCCTTCGGCAGCACTACAACCTCGTGTTGGTGCTGGGCTGCCGCCAGGATTTGCAGTTGCTGGGCCAGGAACAACGGCAGGAATGGCAGTTGTTGCTTGAGGCCATTGATCGCCACAATCTTTATGGCCAGGTGGCCTATCCCAAGCAGCACAGCCGGGCCCAGGTGCCAGCCCTGTTGCGTTGGGTGGCCCGGCGCCGCGGTTTGTTTGTGAACCCGGCCCTCACGGAACCCTTTGGGCTCACCCTGCTGGAGGCGGCCGCCTGCGGGTTGCCGGTGGTGGCCACCGACGACGGCGGTCCGGTGGACATCCTGCAGCGCTGTGGCAACGGTTTGCTGGTGAATGTGGCCCTGGGCGGCCAGCTGCGCCGGGGCCTTGAACGGGCCACTGCCCCTGGCGCCCCTTGGGATACCTGGCGGGCCCAGGGCCTGGCGGCGGTGGCTGAGGCCTACCACTGGTCTGCCCATGCCCGCCGCTACCTCCAGGTGGCCCAGGCCCTCTGTGGCAGCGCTAGGGCCAGTTCAGCCCACCAGCACCTCTACGGCGGCGGCGGCAGCATCGGCGCGCCGCCGCGCTTCCGCAAGATCTACGCCCCGGGCCAGGGCTACGCCCATGCGTCGTTGGGGCCACGCCTCTGGCTTGCCAAATAGCAACACCTGGCTTTCGGGTTGGGCCAGGGCCGTGGCGACCCCGCCGTAGCTAACGGGGGCCCCGGCTTGGGGGGATCCGGCCAGGATCACCCGGCTGGCGGCTGGGCCGTTGGAGTTGATCGCCCCGATCGGCAAGCCCAGCACCGCCCGCAGGTGCAGTTCAAATTGATTCAGGTTTTGGCCTGCCAGGGTCACCAGGCCCGTGTCATGGGGCCGAGGCGAAAGCTCGGAAAAAATCACCTCCCCGGCTGAGATAAAGAACTCCACCCCAAATATCCCCACCCCCCCCAGGGCATCGGTGACGAGCCGGGCCATGCGCTGGGCCTCTAACAGTTGGGCCGGTTGCATTTGCGCTGGTTGCCAGCTGCATTGGTAATCGCCCCGCTCCTGCAGGTGACCAATGGGCGGGCAAAAGAGGGTGGGGCCCTGCTGCTGGCGCACGGTTAGCAGGGTGATTTCCTGCTCAAAACGCAGGAATTCCTCCACGATCACCAGGCTGGCGTTGCCCCGGGCCCCGGCGGCGGCGGCCTGCCAGGCCTGGGCCAGTTCGGCGCTGTTTTTGGCCACGCTCTGGCCCTTGCCCGAGGAGCTCATCACCGGTTTCACCACCACCGGCCAGCCCAGGGGGGCGGCGGCTTCGGCCAGTTCGGTGGCGCTGCGGGCATAGCCGTAGCGGGCCGTGCGCAGGCCCAGCTCGACGGCGGCCAGGTCGCGGATGCGGTCGCGGTTCATCGTGGTGGCCGTGGCCCGAGCCGTGGGGATCACGGTGATTCCCTCCGCCTCCAGTTCCGCCAGGGCGTCCACCGCCAGGGCTTCGATTTCCGGAATTACCAGGGCCGGCTGCTGGGCCCGTACCAGTTTTTTAAGGGCCGTTGCATCCGTCATTGGGATCACCACGGCTTCGTCGGCCACCTGCATGGCCGGGGCACCGGCATAGCTATCTACGGCCACCACCCGGCAGCCCAGCCGTTGGCCGGCGATGGCCAGCTCTTTGCCGAGTTCACCGCTGCCCAGCAGCAGCAGGGTGGCGGGCAGCAGCGGCGAACTCATGGGGAAAGCGGTAATTACAAAAGGAACTGTGGGGCACGACTGCTAGACCTGGGGCGTTCGCCGCAGGATCAGGTTGTTTGCCTACGCCACGGCCGGGGATCCCGGTGCCCTGCCCTTTGGGCTTGACCTGGCCGGTCTCCAGAACGGTGTTCTGGTGTACCTGGCCCTCTCAGGCGTGGTGTTCATCATTATCTGGGTGGTGGGTTTCCTGAAGCGTTAGCTGAGGTTGTCGTTGGGGGCCTCGGCCCAGGGGTGATCAAGCCCTAGGTGCAGTTGCCGTTCCGGGGCCTCCTCACTAATGAAGCCGTAGGCCTTGAACAGTTCTGGATCCTGGTGGGTGATCCGTTGGAGTCCCTCCAACCGTTCCACCTGGAAGCCTTCAGCGGCCATGCGTCTCAGCAGCTGGGCTGCTTCCTCAAGCCGGGCGGCCATGGCATTAAGGCTGGCACAGTCTTCAGTGAGTCCCTTTTCCTTCCAGGTGAAATAGGGCAAGGGGGGCCGGCGGCGACCCCTAAATTCTGGCCCCGAATTGTTGAGGATGGGGGGCGGTTTAGTGGGGTCTTAGCAACAGCCCCAGGGCGCCGAGGCCCAGGCTGGCGGCCCAGAAGCTCACCACCACTTGCAGTTCGCCCCAACCCCCCAGTTCGAAGTGGTGATGCAGCGGCGCCATGCGGAATAGGCGGCGCCCCTGGCCATCGGCGCCCTTGGTGGCCTTAAACACCCACACCTGCAGGATCACCGAGAGCGATTCAGCCAGGAACACGCCCCCCATGACCAGCAGTGGCCAGAGGCTGTTGGAGAGCAGGGCGATGGCACTGAGGGCAGCCCCCATGGCCAGGGAGCCGGTGTCGCCCATGAAAATCCGCGCTGGGTTGCGGTTGTGCAGTAGGAAACCGAGCCAGGCCCCAGCTAGGGCCCCACAGAAGCCCGCCAGGGCGGGGTCACCGCTGTTGCCGCGCAGCATCAGCTGTAGCCCTAGGCCGAGGAAAACAATGGCGCCCACCCCGGCGGCCAGGCCATCAAGGCCATCGGTGAGGTTGGTGGCGTTGCTTTCAGCTAGAAAGACAAATAGGGCCAGGGGCCAGATCAACAGGCCTAGGGGCAACACCCAGCCAAAGGGCAGGGCAATGCTGCTGGCGATGGCGCCATGGAGGGCGGCCCAGAGCAGGAATAGGCCGGCGGCCAGGGCCTGGAGCAGCAACTTGCCCCGGGGGCTGAGGCCGGTGTTGGTGCGTTTGGTGAGGCTGCGCCAATCGTCTACGGCGCCGATCAGCATGAAGGCCAGGGTTACCAGGGTCACGGGCAGGAGCCGTTGATCCCCCGGACTAACCAGGCCACCCACCAGGAGCCCACAGGGCACCAGCAGCAGGCCGCCCATGGTGGGGGTGCCTGATTTGCTGTGGTGGGATTGGGGCCCCTCCTGGCGAATCACTTGGCCCAGCTTTAGGGCCCGCAGCCGTGGGATCCCCAGCAGACCCACCAGCCAGCTGAGCCCTGCGGCCAGCAGCATTGGTGGCGTTAATTGGAAGGCGCCAAGGGCCAGGTCTGAGGCCAAGGCTGCCAGCAGCAACAGCGCGATCAGGGCCTGGGCCCAGCTGCGACCGGAGCCAGGAAAGGCAGAAAGCTCGGAAGAACGCACCTGGGAATTACGGCGATCCGCCGGGACCCTAGGCCACGGCCATCAGTCTTCCCAGTTTTCTTCCTGGGTTTCGTCCTGTTGGCTGTAGTCCTCTTTTTCGCCCATCAGTGCTGAAAGCTCTTCCTCTTCCACGGTGGAGAGGTCGGCACTGGCGGTTTCCTCATCGGCCACCAAACGGCCAGTGCTTTCCAGCCAGGTGAGCAAATCAGGTTCATCACGCAGGGGCAGCACCGGGGCCGGATCGCTGCGCCTGTAACGGGTAAGCGAAGGGTTGAAACTGTCGAGGCTGCTCATGGTTTAAACCCGCTCCAAGCGCCACAATCTGTCACCCTAAACCATGCCCTCAAAGTCGATGCAGTTTTTGATCGCCTGGGGTGGGGCCCTGCTGGGGGCTGGTCTGTTGCGGTGGGCCGGCCGCCATGACCTGATGCCCCCCCAGGCCCTGCCCTTGGTGCTTGCCCTGGTGCTAGGGCCCCCCTTGGCCATGGGCCTCTGGATCGCTTCCCGCTGGGGGCGCTGGCGCTCGCCATCGGAGAATCCTGCTGATTCCCTCGATTAAGTCGGTGGCAACGCGCATGGCTCGGGCAAAAAAGGTGGTGCTGGCTTACTCCGGCGGGGTGGATACCAGCGTTTGTATCCCTTATCTGATCAAGGAATGGGGCGTGGAGGAGGTGATCACCTTCGCGGCCGACCTGGGCCAGGGCGATGAACTGGAGCCAATTCGCCAGAAGGCGCTTGATTCCGGCGCCAGCCAGTCGATCGTGGCCGACCTGATCGAACCCTTCATCACGGAATTTGCCTTCCCCGCCATCCGGGCCAACGCCCTCTATGAGGGCCGCTATCCGCTTTCCACCGCCCTGGCCCGGCCCCTGATTGCCCGGCGCCTGGTGGAGTTGGCCCGGGAGCATGGGGCTGACGCGGTGGCCCACGGTTGCACCGGCAAGGGCAATGACCAGGTGCGATTTGATGTGGCGATCGGTGCCCTCGCCCCCGAGCTCAAGGTGCTCACCCCTGCCCGGGAGTGGGGCTTCAGCCGGGAGGAAACGATTGCCTATGGGGAGCGCTGCGGCATCCCTTCGCCGGTTAGTAAAAAGTCGCCCTATTCGATCGACCTCAACCTGTTGGGCCGTTCCATCGAGGCCGGTCCCCTGGAGGACCCCAATGTGGAACCCCCTGAGGAGATCTACGCCATGACCGTTTCGGTGGATGCTGCCCCCAGCCTTGGCCAAACCGTGGAGATTGGCTTTGAGCAGGGCAACCCCGTGAGCATCGACGGGGTGAGCCTCGATCCTGTGAGCCTGATCCGGCGGGCCAATCAACTGGCCGGCAGCCATGGTTTTGGCCGCCTAGACATGCTGGAAAACCGGGTGGTGGGCATCAAGAGTCGGGAGATCTATGAAACCCCCGGCCTGTTGCTGCTGATCAAAGCCCACCAGGAGCTAGAGAGCCTCACCCTCGCCGCCGACGTGCAGCGCTACAAGCGCCAGATCGAGGCCAGCTGGGCTGATCTCGTGTACCAGGGCCTTTGGTATGGCCCGCTCAAGCAGGCCCTGGATGGCTTCATTGAGCGCACCCAGGCCACCGTCAACGGCAGCGTGCGGATCAAGTTGCACAAGGGCAATGCCACCGTGGTGGGCCGCAGCTCCGCCGACAGCCTCTACGTGCCAGATATGGCCACCTATGGCAGCGAAGACCAGTTCGACCACAGGGCCGCCGCTGGTTTTATCTATGTGTGGGGTCTTCCCACCCGCCTCTGGGCAGCGGCTCGCCGTCGGGATGCCGCCCACCGCGGATGAGCCGCAGCAGCGGCGGCAGGGGGGCCTGCTCGACGCTGCCGAGGGCCTGGGGGGGGCGGCGATCGGGAAATCTCAGCCGCACTTCCCCCGGTTGGGGCATCAGCCGTTCCACCAGGGCCCGCAGCCGCTCGTTTTCATCAATCAGCAATTGCTGGCGGTCCAGCACTGGTTCGAGCCGCTGTTGAAACTTGCGCTCGAAGATTCCAGGCAATTCCTCCAGCAGGCTCTCCAGCTCCGCCAGGCGGGCCTCACTTTGCTCCCGCTCCAGTTCCAGCCGGGCGGCGCTGGCCTGGTCCTCCAGATTTTCCAGCCAGTGGGGCATCGGCTCTTGGGCCACTGACCACTCCGCCTGCATGGGCCCACACCTGTCTGGCGGGACCCTATCGGGCTTCAGTCTTCGGCGCCAGCGGGTTCGGCACTGATGGCGGCAGGCTCCCTTTCCTGGCGGGCGGTGGTGGTTTCCGTGGAGGCCACGGGGGTGGTGCTGCGGCCCAGGGAGCTGTGCTGGCCGTCGTACTTGACTGTGAGGTAACGGATCACGTCTTCACTGAGACGCATGGCCCGTTCCAGGGGGCCCACCTGTTGGCCGTCACCGCTGTAGTTCAGCTGTACGTAGATACCTTCGCGGTGTTTGCCGATGTTGTAGGCCAGGCGGCGCTTGCCCCGCAGCTGGCTGTCAATGATCTGGCCGCCGGATTCGATTACCAGATCGCGGTACTTATTGGCATGGGTTTCCACCTCTTCCTCCGGCACGTCCGGCCGCAGGATGTACATGGTTTCGTAGTTTGGCTTCTCGCTCATGGGGCCTGTGGGGTGAACCCGGACCAGTAATCCGGAGGCTTGACTCGGCTGCTAGCCGAATCCGCAAGCCTACCCCTTCGCCCAGGGCTAGAGCTGCAGCCGCACCGCCTCGGAGAGGGTGGGCAAGTCTGGTTCTTTACCCCTTAGGCATTGGCCTAGGGCAAAGAGCAGCACGGCCAGGCTGCCAATGAACACTGTGTTGTTCAAGGTGCGCAGGGCGAAGTTGTCGCCGAGGGGGCCCAGCAGCACGCTGAACACCAACCCCAGCACCACCAGCACGATGTCTAGGAGGATCGCCTGCAGCACATTGAAGCGCAGGAAATAGGGCAAATTCTGGTTGCGTACCACCGCCAGAAACAAGACCAAAAACAACAGGAAGCCCCCAAAGGGCACCCCCCGTTCCAGCAACAGCACCGGCAGGGCCGGCACGGTTAGCCATTGCAGCTGGGGGGCCAGCGGATAAAGGGCCCGGCCAAAGGGCAGGGCGTCGGCCCAGGGCAGCAGGTAGGCGAGCAGGCCCAGCAGCCGCTGCCAGATGGGGATGTCATTCATGGGACCAGGCTAAGGCTGCCGCTGGCGGAGCACCTGCTCCACGGCCTCGCCCATCACCGCCACTGGCAGTTCCCCCAGGCCGGTCCAGAGCCCCAGGGCAACGGCCCCCTGCTGCACCAGCATTTCGAGGCCGTCCTGGGTGGCCAGCCCCCGCTGGGCCGCTTCGATCAGCAGCTTGGTGGGCCTTGGGGTGTACACCACGTCGTACACCAGCGCCCCGGCGGGTAACTGCTCGAGTTGAGCGGTGCTGAGCGGGCTTTGGTGGCGCCATTGGCCCATGCCCAGGGGGGTGCCATTCACCACCAGTTGGGTGCTGGCCAGCACCCCATCAAGGGGTTCATCCCAGCTGCGCAGTTCCAGCGGGGGGGCCCAGCTGGCTACGGCCTCGGCCAGGGCCTCCAGCTTGGCGAGCTGCCGGCCCCGCAGCACCACCCGGGCTATCCCCAGCTCAGCGCAGCTGCGCAGCACCGCCCGCACCACGCCGCCACTGCCCAGCACCAGGGCGGTGCCGCCGGCGAAGTTGCGGCCCCGCAGCGGCGCGAGGAAGCCCAACCAATCGGTGTTGGTGCCATGCCAACCCCCCTGGCCATCGGGCACCAGGGCATTCACGGCCCCCAGCTGCCCAGCCCCAGGGTCAAGGCTTTGCAACAGCGGTGCCACCGTTTCCTTGTGGGGGATCGTGATGCTCAACCCCTTGCAGCCGATGGCGGCCAGCCCCGGCAGCGCCTCCGCCAGCCGGGCTGGCGCCACATCCAGGGCCAGGTAACGCCAGTTCAGCCCCAGCTCCGCCAGGGCGGCGTTATGCATCGCCGGTGAGAGCGAGTGCTGGATGGGGTGCCCCAGCACCGCCAGCAGCTGGGTGGACCCATCGATGGGCATTGGCATTGTCAGGGTCATCGCGGTGCTGCTGGGGAGCGGGTTAGGGGGGCGGCTTGGCGGTTGGGGTTCGGGAACCACCCCTCGCCGGGTCGGCCCCCTACTGGGGAGGATGCAACAAGTTTGAAACGTCCCACAAGGAGTCCTCACAGGTATGGGAAAGGTCGTTGGCATTGATCTCGGCACCACCAACAGCTGCGTTTCGGTGATGGAGGGCGGCAAGCCCACCGTGATCGCCAACGCGGAAGGTTTCCGCACCACCCCCTCGGTGGTGGCCTACACGAAAAACCAAGACCAGCTGGTGGGGCAAATCGCCAAGCGCCAGGCGGTGATGAACCCCGAGAACACGTTTTATTCCGTCAAACGTTTCATCGGCCGAAGGGTTGATGAGGTGAATGAGGAATCGAAGGAAGTGAGCTATGGGGTTGAGAAGGTTGGCAGCAATGTCAAAGTCAAATGCCCGGTGCTGAACAAGCAGTTCGCTCCCGAGGAAATCTCTGCCCAGGTGCTGCGCAAGCTGGCTGAAGACGCCGGCAAGTACCTCGGTGAGACGGTGACCCAGGCGGTGATCACCGTTCCCGCTTATTTCAATGATTCCCAGCGCCAGGCCACCAAGGACGCCGGCAAGATCGCCGGCCTTGAGGTGCTGCGCATCATCAACGAGCCCACGGCGGCAGCCCTGGCCTACGGCCTCGACAAGAAGAGCAACGAACGTATCCTCGTTTTTGACTTGGGCGGCGGCACCTTCGACGTGTCCGTGCTCGAGGTGGGCGATGGTGTTTTTGAAGTGTTGTCCACCTATGGCGACACCCACCTCGGTGGTGATGACTTCGACAAGGTGATCGTTGATTACCTGGCCGACAGCTTCAAGAGCAACGAAGGTATCGACCTGCGCCAGGACAAGCAGGCGCTGCAACGGCTCACCGAAGCCGCTGAGAAGGCAAAGATCGAGCTGTCTAGCGCCACCCAGAGTGAAATCAACCTGCCCTTCATCACGGCCACGCCGGAAGGGCCCAAGCACCTGGATCTCACCCTCACCCGCGCCAAGTTTGAGGAGTTGGCCTCCAAGCTGATTGACCGCTGCCGCGTGCCGGTGGAGCAGGCGCTCAAGGACGCCAAGCTCTCCACCAGCGAGCTGGATGAGGTGGTGATGGTGGGGGGTTCCACCCGGATCCCCGCCGTGCTGGAACTGGTGAAGCGGATCACCGGCAAGGACCCCAACCAAACGGTGAACCCCGATGAGGTGGTGGCCGTTGGTGCCGCCATTCAGGGCGGGGTGCTGGCCGGTGAGGTCAAGGACATCCTGCTGTTGGATGTCACCCCGCTATCCCTGGGGGTGGAAACCCTCGGCGGCGTGATGACCAAGATGATCAGCCGCAACACCACCGTTCCCACCAAGAAGAGCGAGACCTATTCCACGGCGGTGGATGGTCAAACCAACGTGGAAATCCACGTGCTCCAAGGGGAGCGCGAGATGGCCACCGACAACAAGAGCCTCGGCACCTTCCGCCTCGATGGCATTCCCCCCTCCCCCCGGGGCGTGCCCCAGATCGAAGTGACCTTCGATATCGATGCCAACGGCATCCTTAGCGTTACTGCCAAGGACAAGGGCAGCGGCAAGGAGCAAACCATTTCAATCACCGGGGCCTCCACCCTCAGTGACACCGAAGTGGAGAAGATGGTGAAGGACGCCGAAACCAATGCCTCCGCCGATAAGGAACGTCGCGAGAAGATCGACCTGAAGAACGAGTCGGAAACCTTGGTGTATCAATCCGAGAAGCAACTCGCTGAATTGGGTGACAAGATCTCAGCCGATGACAAGGGCAAGGTGGAGGGCTTTGCCAGCCAGCTCAAGGAAGCGGTGGAGAAGGAGGACTACGCCACGATGAAGACCGTGCAGGAGCAGCTGCAACAGGCCCTCTATGCCGCCGGTGCCTCCGTGTATCAGCAGGCCGGTGCCGCCGGGGCTGAGGCCGCCGCCAATGGCTCCGGTGCTTCCGCCTCCAGCGCCGCTGGCGATGATGTGATCGACGCCGAATTTACCGAATCGAAGTGATAGGCGGTTTTTAGTTAATTTCCCCCGCTTAAAATCCTCCGCCAAAAAAGCGGGGGATTTTTTATGTCATTTTTGAAGGGCAAAAATTTTCAATAAAATTTATGCTAACTTGCGATTTAAGTAAAGGTGATGATTACTTTGCTTCTCCGCGATTTTTGAGTAGCTCGGCAACCTTGCCTGTTGGCATATATATGCTGGCCTCACCTGCCTTCGCCTGCTCTGTACTTTCTGTTTAGTGGCAGGCAAGGAGCCTGTGGCGGCGTAGCTGAGAGTTGGTGGCGGACTGTCCACTCAAGGGGCTTGTTGGCCGGCCCTCTTCGCTCAAGAAAGCAGCTCTTCAAGTTCATCTCTTGTTTTCTCAACATCGCGGAGAATCTTGGCAAGTAGGCCAGGTCCAAGAGATTCCCCAGAGTGAACTGGTATCACAGTAGTCCGTCCATCAGGATGCCGAAGAAAGTGGTGACTTCCCTTTATACGCTTCACATCAAAACCAAGCTTTCGGAGTGCCAATACCAGAGATTTACCTGTAATCGCCGAATATATTGACACGGCTAGACTGTTACTCGCTGAACACCAACAAAATCCAGTTGATCAGTTTGATCATCCTGAACCTCAAGGCAAAGCTCAATTGCTTCCTTAATTCGGCTCATCAACTCATCAAGAGAGCGGGCCTGCGTGTGGCAGCCCGCAAGAGCAGGCACACTCGCAATATAAAAGCCCTCTGAGTCTCTTTCGACAACCACATCAAATTGCTTTGCCATGGGAGCCGCCTCTCTCACCTCACCATAGCCTCAACTCAGAGAGTAAGAGCTCTT
>Ga0114960_10002840_pt1 | contig 13377 bp, 3 predicted proteins | sample C_130625_MF_Meta_FD_92637 | JGI IMG/M metagenome (GOLD analysis project Ga0114960, IMG submission 92637) | Freshwater microbial communities from Lake Croche, Canada to study carbon cycling - C_130625_MF_MetaG | ecosystem: Environmental > Aquatic > Freshwater > Lake | place: Lake Croche, Canada... | reverse complement strand
ATCGAGGTAGCATTAGATGGCAAAATATCCACAACATTACAACTTGTTACCGATAGTGGATCTACAACCAGTAATGCTATTAATATTACTAATACTACTACAGGTGCCTTACAAATTGCAGGTGGTGTTAGCGTTGGTAAGGATTTATTCGTAGCAGGTGATGTTAAAAATGCTAATGGATCACTAGTTTTTATACCAACTACAGACGCTGCTCCTAATAGACAAAATGGACAACTATGGTTTAATTCAGAAGACGGCCGTGCTTACATCAAATATAATGATAATTGGGTTGATCTAAGTCCAAGTATAGTTCCACCAGTTAGTACATATCTAGGTGATTTAACTATAGATGGTACTACAATTAGTACGATTGATAGCACTTTAACCAATATCTACATAGATAGTAACTTAGATGTTATTGGAAACATAAACGCACCCTCTATATATGACAACGGCAATAGAGTAGTAACAGCAGTACTTCCGAGTGGGTCAACTTATATTGGTGTTGAGAATGTAGTATCTACAGGAACACAAACAAGTTTTACTGTAGTTAACTTGGGTGTACAAACATTAACAGCAGGCACAGACACAGTAGTTAGTAGCAGTACTGGAACTATAACTGTATGGACAACTAGTACATTACAAAGCGTTACTAATCGTGGTGCTACAACTAATAACACCATACGAATTACAAATAACACCGATTCAACTTCAACTACTACAGGTGGATTGATTGTTAGTGGTGGAGTTGGTGTCGGTGGTGACTTATATGTTGGCGGCAAAATTGTTGCTAGAGAATTAGATATTCAATATACAACAGTAACAACTACAATAGTTGAAACTGATGATATAATCAAAACATCTAATACAACAAATTCAACTTCTACGACTACAGGCGCATTAGTAGTTGCCGGTGGTGTTGGTATTGGTGGAGATGTTAATATCGGTGGTGATATATTCATCAATAAAGATATCAGAGATATCAATGGATCTGTAATCCATATTGCAACTACTAGTACAGCACCTACTAGAGTTAATGGGCAACTATGGTTTAACTCAGACGATGGCCGTGCGTATATCAAATATGATGGTACTTGGGTTGATTTAAGTCCGACCATAGTACCACCAATTAGTACATACTTAGGTGACTTAACTATAGATGGTACTACAATTAGTACCATAGACAGTACATTAACAAATATCTACATAGACAGTATATTAGATGTTACTGGACCAATTTATACAAATAACTATTTGGTTAGCACTCTTACTAATATCAGTAGTGGAATTGGTATTGCTGTATTGCGTAACAACAGCGGAACGGTAACAGTTACTAATACAGGTGTATTAGAAATAATAGCAGGGGTAGATACATCGATCTCAACTGCCACTGGTGTTGTAATAATAAACAATACCAGCACACTACAAAGTATTACTAACCGTGGATCAACAACTAGTAATGCTATTAATATTACTAATACTACTACCAGTGCGTTAACAGTTGCAGGTGGAGTTGGTATTAACGGCGATCTATATGTTGGCGGTGATATTAGAGATATTAATGGCTCTGTAATACATATAGCAACTACCAGCACAGCACCTACTCGAGTAAACGGACAAGTATGGTTTAATTCGGAAGATGGTCGTGCCTATATCAAATATGATAATAACTGGGTTGATCTAAGTCCAAGTATTGTACCGCCAACTAGTACATATCTGGGCGATTTAACTATAGATGGTACTACTATTGGCACCGTAGATAGTACATTAACCAATATCTACATAGATAGTAACTTAGATGTTACTGGTAACATAACTGCACCATCTATATATGACAATGGTAATAGAGTAGTAACAGCAGTACTTCCAAGTGGATCAACGTATATCGGCATTGAGAATGTAATATCCACAGGAACACAAACAAGTTTTACGATAGTCAATCGTGGTTTACAAACACTAACGGTAGGAACTGATACTGCTATTAATACTAGTACCGGCGAAGTTACTATTTGGACAACTAGTACATTACAAAGTGTTACTAATAGAGGTGCTACAACTACCAATGCTATATCAATTGTTAATACTACAATTTCAACATCAAGTACAACTGGAGCATTAGTAGTCAGTGGTGGGGTTGGAATTGGCGGAGATGTATGGGCAAGTGGTGTTTTATATGCTAAAGATTTAGGATCTCCTAGTAATAGAATTGGAAAAATATATCTCGAAGGCCAAACTATAGACCTTGGTGGGACTTTAATTTCTACTGCTCTAGACGGGGGGATTTTAATACAAAAATCCAACGGTGATTTAGAAAAATTAGCAACAAGTTCTTTAACATTAGGTACTACAGGAACCGATAGCGTTTCATTATCAGTTGTAGATGGCATTTTAATAATAAAATCAAGTACAGTTGATGTTGCCGGACTAGTAACTACCGGTACCGTTACAGCAACTAACATTATTGTAAATGGATTAACTAGTTCAACTTCAACTACAACCGGTGCATTAATAGTAACAGGCGGAGTTGGTATAGGTGGATCTGTTTATGCAGGCCCTATATATGATTCTGATAATAGAGTAATAACAAGTGTAATTGCTAGTGGTAGTACTTATATAGGCGTTACTGATCTAATATCAACTGGAACACAAACAAGTTTTACTATAGTCAATCTTGGCGTACAAACATTAACAGCAGGTACTGACACAACAGTTAGTAGCAGCACCGGTACAGTTACTGTATGGACAACTAGTACATTACAAAGTGTAACCGATAGAGGTGCTACCACTAACAACACCATATCAATTACTAATACTACAGCATCGACATCAACAACTACTGGAGCATTAGTAGTTAGTGGTGGTGTTGGTATTGGCGGTGATTTATATATTAGCGGTGAAATAGTTGCACAGAAATTTACTGTTGAATACACAACTGTTACTACAACATATTTGATTACAGATGATATAATATCAACTTACAATACAACTTCTTCTACTAGTACAACAACAGGTGCATTAGTAGTTGCTGGGGGTGCCGGTATTGGTGGAGATTTGTATGTTAACGGGGATATATATAGAAATAATATATCTATAGGATACGGATACACAGGTAGTAAGGGGACTGACGGAGTTATAGGCTATAATGGTAGCGTAGGTTATACAGGTAGCACTGGTACGCAAGGTGAGGTTGGCTATACAGGTTCAACTGGTACACAAGGTGAGGTTGGCTATACAGGTTCAACTGGTACACAAGGTATCAGTGGTTATACTGGTTCAACTGGTACGCAAGGCGAGGTTGGATATACAGGGTCAACTGGTACACAAGGCGAGGTTGGATATACTGGTAGCCAAGGTCCAGGTGCAGATCAATTTTTAGACACTACAAGTAGTGTAATATTTGGAAATGTAACAATAGGTCCCGGAGGTGTTATTACATTTGCCAATGGTAGTATTCAAAGTGGTAGAGCACCTAGGATGGTGGTGGACCAAGACTTCATTGATGCTCCTGATTATGATGCATTTTTTGCTACACTACTACCTGGCGATTTTTATTGGAGTGTTGCATACTCACAGATTAAGATATTAGTTGACTATGGTGGATATTATGATTGGCAAGATTTAACGGTTTATTCGGCCTAATAAATATTAAGTTATGACAATATACTTTAATCCGTATCCTAGTGCTCAACCAAATTCTACCCTGTCTCAATGGCAATTAGGTGATATATGGGTGAGTCAAAACGGCGGGCCGGTGCAGTTAACCTACAATGCGGTTACTAAAAAGAATTCTTGGACAAAATATACAACAACACCGGTAGTAGCAGGACTTTCTAGCGCAGTTTCAGGTGGTCCTCCAGTCGTTGCATCAACTTTGATTCCATCTACTATAGTAACCGGTGGACAAAGTGTTAATTTTAAACCAGTTACTGCATATGGTGGATCTGCTATTGCGTCATCATATACTGTTACTGGAGGTACAGTTACTGGATTGAATGTTATTATCGTTGATTCATCGGGTAATCCATTACCTACAGGATTAATAGCAACTACTACTCTGTCAGTAAAACAAGTTACAGGTAGTGATAGTGTTGTAAGATTATATAATTCTGTAGATGTTACTATCACCGGTACCGCTCCAAATGCAGGATTAGCAAATACAGCATATACTGTTACATTTACTGATGCAGGCGGACAACAAGGTTCTGCAAGTTTTAGTTTATTAATAAATCCAGGCGCCGCACCGTTATCAAATGTTGTAGATATTGCTACAAGAACATTGACACAAGGTACTGCGGATAGTTTTAAACCAGTAAGAGGTGTAGGGGGCGATGCACCACTTGCATATACAATTTCTCCAACGTTACCTGCTGGGCTATCTATTACATCATCAACTGGCGTTATCTCTGGAACACCGTCAGTTTATAGTGCAGCAGCAGATTATACAGTAACCGTTAGAGACAACGGTGGGGTAACTAGCCCGGGCACATTTAATTTGATAATATTAGCACCAACAGTGATTGCTACTGCTGTTCCTGCTAATGTACCATCAATTACAAGGAATGTTTCCTTTACAGCATTTAAACCTGTAAATGGTAGTGGAGGCATTGGTACATTAAGATATTCTGCGGTAGCATTGCCAACTGGTATGAGTATCAATACTAGTACTGGTTATATTTCCGGCCCTGCAACTGCAACAACACCCGCAACTAGTTATTCAATAGTAGTAACGGATTCAAATACGCCATTACCTTCAAGTTCTAGCACATCTGTCACTATTACAGTGGCAGATTTACCGACATTAAATTCTACACTATCGCAATCTGCAATTTCATTAACAAAGAATTCTCAGTCATATTCTTTTACACCAGTTAGTGGCAGCGGAGGATATAACACATTAAGTTATGCTATCACTGGCACAGTAACTTTATCGTCAATTGGATTGAGTTTTAATACTGCTACTGGGCAAATAACAGGTAATCCAAATGCATTGCTATCTTCTACTAGTTTTACTGTAACTGTTTCGGATCAAGCAAGTCAAACTTCTAGTAAATCTTTTACCATTGAAGTATTGCCCGGAGCATTGAGTACTAGATTAGATATTTCAAATAAAGTAACAGTAAAAAATGTTTCATATTCTGCTTTTAGACCAGTAAGTGCTAGCGGCGGAGATGGTGCTTATACATTCTCTGTAACACCGGACATTGTTGCTCAAACAGGTTTTGCATTCAATACCAGTACTGGATATATTTCTGGAACACCGATTAATGTAATAAGTGATACTCCGTATACTATAAAAATTACCGACCAAGCACTACAAGAAAGTAGTAAAATATTTACATTAAGGGTAGAAGCACCACCTGTAATAGTTATAGTATCAATACCCAGTAAAACACTTGTTCAGTATGATGTTGTTACGCCATTTATTCCTGTAACAGCGTCTGGTGGATATGGTATATTAACGTATACGCTTTCCCCAGCGGCCACTTTGCCTGCGGGACTTAATTTTTCTGCTAGTACAGGTGAAATATCCGGAACACCTACAAAATTTTTAGCAACAGCAACTACATTTTCAGTTACTGTTAATGACCAAGCATTACAAATAAGCACAGCAACATTTTTACTAACTGTTAATACACGCCCATTAGTAGTTAAAACTGATACATTATCTAAAACACTAATACGTAGTGTTCTTTCTACACCATATAAACCCGTAAGTGCTACCGGTGGATCTGAAACTTATACATATGCTATAGCTACTAGTTTACCTAGCGGAGTAATTTTTAGCACGTCAACAGGGCAAATATCTGGAACACCTACTGTTACCAGCACAACTGCTACATATAGTGTTACCATAACTGATACATTAAACGTTAGTGGTACTAGCACATTTAATTTAAATGTTGTAGACCCTCCTCCAATAGTAACTACTTCTGTAATTAGTAGTAGTACATACTATAAATTAGTTGATAATATCAATCTAGCACCTGTTAGTGCTAGTGGTGGATATGGTTCGATAAATTTTAGCATCAATCCTGGTGTATCAGATATTGGTCTAACATTCCGCTCAAATGGTGTGTTATCTGGAATACCTACACAGTTAAGCAATAGACCATATGTAATTTCTGCTACTGATAGTATAGGACAAACTAGTAGCACTAATTATTTCTTAACAATTACCTATGTACCAATATCAACTACTCAAGTTGTATCTACATCTACATTAACAAGAAGTAAGGCTATTACACCATTTATCCCTGTTACATCTACAGGTGGTAGTGGCGGTACTACTTTTAATATAGACCCTACATTACCGGCTGGTTTATCTTTTGATACATTCACTGGTAGAATATCCGGAACACCGGCGTCTACTAGTACACTTACTACCTACACAATAACAGCCAAAGATAGTGATTCAAATACCAGCACTAAAACTACAAACATAGTTGTAAATGATCCACCTCCAATAATAACCACAGCAACTACATCATCATTAGCATTTACTGTTGGACAGAGCGTATTGGGCGTACATCCTGTAACTGCTACTGGCGGCGATGGCACAATTTCTTATATTATTGGACCTACACTTACTACAGGATTAACATTTGACAGTAATAATGGTACAATTAATGGTACACCGGTTACAACTAGTACAGCAGTATTATATACTGTAACAGCAACTGATTCACTATTGCAATCTAGTAGTACTGGTGTTTATATTACTGTTAATCCATTGCCGGTATCAATTACTGTTAATAATGGTACATTAATTTTTACCAAATATAGTTCTCAAGGACTACCAGTTACACCTGTTAGTGCAAGTGGTGGTTTTGGACAAATAACATATCAACTAAATGATGTATTACCATCGGGTTTATCATTTAATAATACTACTGGTGAAATATCAGGAACTCCGTCAGCAACTACTACAACTACGTTATATTCAGTATTGGCTACTGATTCATTGGGACAAACTAATGTTGGTGCGTTTTCATTAAAAATCAATGACGTCGTTGCAGATCCATTGGTAGTTGTAGCAGCAGAAAGTCTAACAACATTAGAAATTAATCTTCCTGCTGTTCTTAATCCTGTAACAGTCACAGGTGGAGTTGCTCCTTACAGTTATGCTATAAGCCCAACGACGCTGCCAGCAGGATTAATATTTAACACAGATGGCAGTATAACAGGTACTCCTACTACAACTGCCACAGTACAAGTATATACTGTTACTGTAACTGATCACGTTCCGCAAAGTAAGAGTGCAGACTTTTCATTATCTGTAATATATACAATACCATCAAGTGGTAAAGGATATACTGGTAGTAGAGGGTATACTGGTTCAACAGGTACACAAGGTACTACTGGTTATACCGGTAGTCGCAGTACCGCAACAGGATATACTGGTTCAACAGGTACGCAAGGTGTTACTGGTTATACCGGTAGTCGCAGTACCGCAACAGGATATACTGGTTCAACAGGTACGCAAGGTGTTACCGGTTTTACAGGTAGTGCCAGTACTGCATCAGGTTATGCTGGATCAACTGGCTATACTGGTTCAACAGGTACACAAGGTACTACTGGCTTTACTGGTAGTGCTAGTACTGCAACAGGATATACCGGTTCAACAGGTACACAAGGTGCTACTGGCTTTACTGGTTCAACAGGTACACAAGGTACTACTGGTTATACCGGTAGTGCTAGTACTGCAACAGGATATACCGGTTCAACAGGTACACAAGGTGCTACTGGCTTTACCGGTTCAACAGGTACACAAGGTGCTACTGGCTTTACTGGTTCAACAGGTACACAAGGTACTACTGGTTATACCGGTTCAACAGGTACACAAGGTACTACTGGATTTACAGGCAGTGAAGGATATTGGGGATCTGCAGGTTATGTTGGTAGTAAAGGTGATCAAGGTACACCGGGTACTTCAGTAGTTATCGTAGGTTCTACATCAACCTACGCCACACTACCTTTACCTTATTTAGGTAATACAGGTGATGGTTACATCCTTATAGATACAGGACATCTTGCTGTTTGGACTGATCCTATTTGGGTAGATGTAGGACAAATTGTTGGTTATGCTGGTAGTCAGGGATATTGGGGATCAGTTGGTTATACTGGTTCAACCGGAACTATGGGTATTACTGGTTACACAGGTTCAACAGGTACGCAAGGTGATGTTGGCTTTACTGGTAGCACAGGTACACAAGGTACCACTGGCTATACTGGTTCAACAGGTACACAAGGTGCTACTGGCTATACTGGTTCAACAGGTACACAGGGTAATATCGGTTTTACAGGTAGTGCTAGTACTGCAACAGGATATACTGGTTCAACTGGCTATACTGGTTCAACAGGTACACAAGGTGATGTCGGTTACACCGGTAGTGCTAGTACTGAAATTGGATTTACAGGCTCAACAGGTACACAAGGTGATGTCGGTTACACTGGTAGTGCTAGTACTGAAATTGGATTTACAGGCTCAACAGGTACACAAGGTGAGATTGGTTTTACTGGTAGCCGAGGTTATAATGGGGAGCAAGGATTACAAGGTACTACAGGTAACCAAGGTCCACGAGGTTACACAGGTGAGCAGGGAGTAAGTCTTGTATTAATAGGTAGTACTGATACTGTTGACGTATCTACAGTAGGCGTTGGGCAACCGGGGCAAGGCTGGATTGGTACTAATACTGGACATGTATATTTCTGGAATACACTTACAGTTACATGGGAAGATATTGGTCCTATTGTTGGGCCGCCGGGAGCAGAAGGTTTACAAGGAAATATGGGTCCGCAAGGCCCTATAGGTAATACAGGTACGCAGGGTCCAATAGGTTATACTGGTTCAACAGGTACGCAAGGTGTACAGGGTATTACTGGATATACAGGTTCAACTGGTACTCAAGGTATACGAGGTTTTACAGGTAGTACAGGTACACAAGGGTCAAGAGGATTTGTTGGCTCAACCGGTACACAAGGTATACCAGGTTATACCGGTAGCCGAGGTGCGTATGATGCTATTGGATTTACTGGTAGTGCCGGAGAAGGAGCAATACGTGTTGAAATAATGGGTATGTCTACCACTTCAACAGTATCTACAATTAATTTTTCAACAGGTACTAATGCGATATTAATAGGAAATACCTTAACAGTAACCGCTGCTGCCATGGGAGGTTATATTGGTAATTTTGACGGTGGTCGCCCAGACTCTAATTACGGTGGAATTACCAGCATTAACGCAGGGGGTGTTTCTGGATAAATATCTCTGAGCAGTTATAAAAGGCAAAAATGGCAATACAAATCCAATTTAGACGGGGTACAGCATTCGAATGGCATTCCGTAAACCCTAAACTTGCCGAAGGCGAAATGGGTATTGAAACCGATACCAATTTATTTAAAATTGGAAACGGTAATGATTACTGGGATGATTTAAACTACGGTGGTATACAAGGTTATACAGGATCTCGTAGTACCGCTAGTTTTATTATGGCTGTTTCTAACGTTTTATACGTTAGTAAATCTGGCAGTGATTTAAATAACGGTACTAGTTTAAATATCAGCAAACTTACTATTAAATCAGCCGTTGCCAGTGCAACTAGAGGCACTACTATCTTTGTTAAAAGCGGAGATTACGTAGAAGATACCCCCATTACCGTTCCTGATTTTGTCTCTATTATAGGTGATAATTTAAGATCAGTTAACGTTAGATCTACAACATCAACTAATGATATATTCTATGTCAACAATGGTTCATATATTGCACATATGACATTTCATGGTCATGAAGCACCCGCAGCAGCAATAGCATTTCCTGCTGATGGAAGTGCAGGTGTTATTTCAACTAGTCCATACATACAAAATTGTACAAGTATGACCTCAGATGGTACTGGTATGCGTGTAGATGGCAATTTGGCTCTGGGTACAAAGAGCATGATGGTTGATGCATTTACGCAGTATAATCAAGGCGGTATTGGTATACACATGTTAAACAACGGATATACTTCGTTAGTATCAGTGTTTACTATATGTTGCGATATAGGATTCCTATGTGAATCGGGTGGATTTTGTTCAATTACAAATAGTAATAGCAGTTTTGGTAATTATGCATTATATGCCGATGGTGTAGGTGCACCTAAATATAGCGGTAGAGTTAACGGTGCAACCAGTGGAAGAACATTTGTTATCGATAACTTAGGTGGTACAAAACCAGCAATCGGTGATGCGGTAAGTTTTGGAGATGGGAACTATTACACTGTTGCTTCAAGTACTGCATTTAAAACAGGATCAACAGATGTTGTATATCCTGTATTAACCTTAGAAGATGCTGGATTAAGAAATGCCAGACAAATTATTTTAAATGAAAAAGCAAAATTACAAATTTTAACCACTAATCATATATTAGAAACATTTCCAGGGTTTGACTTTAATCAATTCAAATGTAGTAGGGATGTTGGATATATTATAGATGCTGTATGCTATGATATGGTATTGAATACTAATTATCAAAGTGTAAGCGCAGGATCAAGTTATTATAGAGCGGTATCATCCACAGTCATCACTGAACAATTGACTGAAACATTATCTGCTATTAATTTTTTAAAAATTAAAGTATTAGAACTATTAACACCTGCTACCGACGCATATACACGTATTTCTAATTTGTTTGATATAATATTAGATATTATAGAAAATGGTTTAGTTGTAGTACCTGCTTTAACATATAATCCTCCTACTGGTGCCAGTACTTCTACAGTTAATGCGGTAACAATACTACAGGCAAATAAAGATTTCATAGCAGAAGGAACCGTAGAATATACTAGTAATTTTACCTATAATGTTGTTAAGTGCCATAGAGACACTGGATTAATTGTTGATAGTATAGCATTTGATTTATTATACGGTGGAACTAGCCAAAGTACTTTTGCGGGACTGCAATATTGGAATCAACGTGGATACACTGGTGATATTGCTAGAGAATTAACTACTACCAGTCTTGCTATTGCTTATGCAAGAGATTTAACAGTTTCTATTGCTACATTGGCTGGTGGTGCACCTGCTGCTACCGCAGTTGGTAATAATTTTAATACATTGTTATATATTTTAAATACTGGTACTGCTGGAGTTACAGATATAATTATTCCTAATGGCGTAATAAGCACAGATACGAATACTGTTGCCGCGTATAATGCCATATTGTCTAATAAAACTACAATACAAAATAATACAATTTCATGGATTAATAGCAATTATCCTACATTTAGTTACAATACTGCAACTTGTTATAGAGATGTGGGATATATTGTTAACAGTGTGTCATTTGATTTGTTGCATGGTGGTAATAGACAAAGTGTAATGAGCGGTGTTTATTATTATAGTTTTGATAGTACTTCTACGGCAATTGTTAATGAAATTCCACAAACTACCGCTGCTTATGATTTTATTAGAGATATCTCTGCAGACATTATTAAAGGTAATGTAATAACTGGAACTTATCAATCTACTGTTACACAAACAGTCAGTATCAATACTGCTACTAGTTTAGAAGTTGGTTTAGTTAATGGTAAGATATCTACAATTACAAATATTATTAAGTATGGTCCAAGTGTTGCACCATCTAAAGTACCTATTACCCTTACACCAAATACTAGTACAAATATAGTAAATGCATTTAATTTATTATTGGCCAATAGAGCATTTATACAAGCAGAAACAGTTGCCTTTATTAATACAAGTTATGTTGGACTATCGTACAGCACAGCAACTTGTAAACGCGATGTAGGATATATTATAGATGCCGTAAGTTACGATTTGTTGTACGGAGGTAATAGTCAAACTGCCGTGGCTGCTGATGCCTATTATGATGGTAGTGGTTTAAAAATTTCAAATAACGAAAAATTAGCCACTATTGCTGCATATGAATACATTAAAGATATCATTGACGAGGTAGTAGTTAATACACTTGTATCACCTTTAGTAAGTGGATTATCTCAAGTTATATCTTATCCTGCTGCTACCCCGGCTGAATCTGCAAGAGCACAATCATTGGTAGATATAGTTTCTAATATAGTAGAAAACGATTATTCAAGTACTATTGTATTACAATCATCGGTTCTATCTTCCATCAATGATAATACAGTTGTAACTTTCCATCAATATAGTCAAATACAAAGTTCTGCACATAATTTTGAATGGATCGGAGCAGGTACAAATATCAACTCTGCATTGCCTTACTTGGGAGGAGAACCATTAAATGATCATCAAGCAGTGTCTATTAATGGCGGGAAAGTTTATTTTACAGGTACAGACCAACAGGGAGATTTTAGAATTGGAAATGACTTGGTTATAAATAACAGTATAGGAACAATTTCTGGAAGAACATTTACAAAAAGTTTATTTGCGGTTATGACACCTTATATTTTGGCAATCGGAGGATAACATAACATATGGCAACACTACCCTTAAACTCGTTTAAAACTAAAGCATTTGAATTAACTACTAGTACTCAAACTATCTATACCACGCCTGAACTTGTTACCACTATTGTTCTCGGTGCACAGGCTACTAATATTGGAGCAGTTCCTGTTACTGTAAAATTTACTTTGGTAAAAAATGCCACTGATTTCGTTATGCTTAAAGATTTTGAAATCCCAGTTAATGATGCTTGCGAAGTTACTACGGGAAAATTAGTAATTGAAAGTGGTGCATCTATTACTGCTAGTGCTGGTGCAAACAACAGTGTTAACTTAGTTTTAAGCATATTAGAAACCAGCAATGAGTAAAAGTAGATTATTCAGTGGTAAGATAAAAAAATTAAGCGGTGGTAATCTCACCGTTGATCGCTACGAATATCTAGATTCAAGCCAAGCAGAACCAGATTTGGGATTACCTTTTCTAGAAGGTAGTTTATTAACTGGCTCAACTTCAACTGCAATACGCACTTGGTCGAATATAATAACTGCTAATACAGAAACAGTTAACATATCCTCTACTTTATCAAATTTTGGATTTACCTCTAGTAATGCATTAGTAGTAACTGGTGGCGTTACCATTGGTGGATATTTAAATGTTGCTGGTAAAGCATATTTTAATAATGCTGAAGTTTTAACTACACAAAGCGGATTAAACAGTATATTAGGTGTATCTGTTATTAATCAAGTATTATTAATTAGTACAACTACAAATTCAACATCAACTAATACAGGTGCTTTAGTTGTTAATGGTGGTATCGGTATTGGAAGAGATTTATTTGTCGGCGGTACATTAACTGTTAATGGTGCATTGGTACTTACAACTGCTTCAATATCAGGATCAGCAGTAACTATAATTACTGCTGGAACCGATACAGCAGTTAGTACTAGCACCGGTGCAGTTACT
>Ga0114960_10002837_pt1 | contig 13391 bp, 11 predicted proteins | sample C_130625_MF_Meta_FD_92637 | JGI IMG/M metagenome (GOLD analysis project Ga0114960, IMG submission 92637) | Freshwater microbial communities from Lake Croche, Canada to study carbon cycling - C_130625_MF_MetaG | ecosystem: Environmental > Aquatic > Freshwater > Lake | place: Lake Croche, Canada... | reverse complement strand
GCGCTTTTGCGAGAAATGAATTCGCAACGAGCCCAGTAATTGACGCTGCAATAACTGAACGACGAGTGAGCGGTTTCTGTAGCAATTCTTTGACCATGGATAAAACGGTAGGTCGATGTCAGAGGAAAATCACCAACATTTGCTGGAGAACTACTAGTGAGAATCCTGTGAAAAGGCGGTGTTAAATCTCTACACCAATGTATTTAGTCTGCAAGAACTCGTAGGCGCCATTGAATCCGCCCTTTCAGCCATAATCAGGCGGCTCCCTTTTCTTCATGGAAAATCCAGTAGCACTGAACAATCTTGGCAATATGTTCACTGTTACTCTACACTTCATTTACGTACTGGTTTCTCAAAGGGGTCGCATATGGGCTACGTACCGCCAACCGCTCATACGAGACTGCTCGAGTGGGTATCTTCTGTAGCAAACCTTACTCAGCCTGATGACATTTATTGGTGCACGGGAACCCCTGCGGAGTGGGATGACATCACCACCTCACTTGTCGAATCAGGAACCTTCACTAAATTGAAAAAGAAACCTAATTCATTTTGGTGCACATCTGATCCTTCTGACGTTGCCCGCGTTGAAGATCGCACATACATCTGCTCTGTCAATGAAGCTGACGCTGGCCCAACCAATAATTGGATGGATCCCATCGCGATGAAAGAGATTATGAAAGAGCTTTATTTTGGCAGCATGCGAGGGCGCACTATGTATGTCATCCCATTCTGTATGGGCCCTCTTGATGCATCAACCCCAATGTTTGGTGTTCAAATCACTGATAGTCCTTACGTGGTTGCATCCATGCACATTATGAGCCGAATGGGTAGCGAAGTTCTGAAAGCAATTGGCGCTAATAGTGAATTTGTTCGTGCACTTCACTCTGTAGGTGCACCACTCTATGCCGGCGAAAAAGATGTCAAATGGCCATGTAACCCGACCAAATACATCACACAGTTTCCTGAAGAGCGCATGATCTGGTCATTTGGCTCAGGTTATGGAGGCAATGCTCTTTTAGGCAAAAAATGTTATTCATTGCGAATAGCTTCCGTGATGGCACGTGAAGAAGGTTGGCTTGCAGAGCATATGTTGATACTCAAGGTCACCCCACCTTCAGGTAAAGCGCATTATGTAGCTGCCGCATTCCCTTCTGCTTGCGGGAAAACAAACCTTGCAATGCTTGAGCCAACACTTGATGGATGGAAAGTTGAAACTCTCGGTGATGACATTGCTTGGATGCGCTTCGGTGAAGATGGGCGTCTGTACGCATTAAATCCAGAATTTGGCTTCTTTGGTGTCGCTCCTGGGACTGGCTGGGAAACTAATGCAAATGCAATGAGGACAATTGAAAAAGGAAATTCGATTTTCACCAATGTTGCGCTCACTGATGATGGAGATGTCTGGTGGGAGGGAATGACTGATGTTGCCCCTACCCATTTAACTGACTGGAGAAATCGTGACTGGACACCAAAAATCGGAGAGCTATCTTCACATCCCAACTCACGATTCTGCACACCAGCACAACAATGTCCAATAATTGCACCTGAATGGGAGAACCCATCTGGTGTTCCGATCTCCGCTATATTTTTTGGTGGGCGCCGCAAAACTACAATTCCGCTGGTAGTCCAGTCGCGCGACTGGGCTCATGGCGTCTTCATGGGCGCGACGCTTTCATCAGAGACAACTGCCGCCGCAACAGGTGAAGTTGGGGTTGTCCGTCGAGATCCAATGGCGATGCTCCCATTTATTGGATATCACGTTGGTGACTATTTGAATCATTGGTTATCAATTGGTCAGAATTCGGATCAAACGAAATTGCCAAAGATCTTTTATGTCAATTGGTTCCGTCGTAACACCTTAGGAAAATTCCTATGGCCTGGGTTCGGCGAGAACTCACGAGTAATTAAATGGGCTATTGAACAAATCGAAGGAGAAAATACTTCTCAATCAACTCCTATAGGTTTAATTCCATCACCTGGTGCCATAGATGTTTCTGGAATGGAAATTTCTAGCCAAGAACTTGCTGAAGTTTCATCTGTCAACGTTGATGAATGGCGAGCTGAAATTCCATTGATCGAGGAATGGTTTACCAAGATCGGGAGCAAACTTCCTGCTGAGCTAGAGAGAGAGTTTGCAACTCTCAAAGCAGCATTGAATTAATCCAACACGGGAGTAAAAATTACTTAATTGCTGCAACCTGCCGCAATAGCTCATCTCGGACATATTCCAGTTCTCGCACTACATACTCAGTTATGTCACCAGTTTTGAGATGTTCCGGAAGGACATCCCAGGTGTAGGTCTCAATTTCTAAGTGAGTAGAAAGCGGTGTTCGTGCGTGTACCCGAAGCGCGTCATCGATGCCAGACCGAGTGGTCTGAAAAGGCCCCAGATCCTGTAGGAAGACTGGGACATGGAAATGTGTTCGCCATTCGCGTGGCCCAGGATCCTTATCCCAAGCGGCAATTGCATCTTCCAAATTTAGAAAGCGGGTAATGACCCCATTGCGGAGCTCCGTGGTCTGGGAGAGATAGATGGTCCCTGTGTATTTCTTAAGTTCTTCGACTATTTCTGCAGTCACGTTATCGACGCGAAGCGCTGCAGCTTCCTGAAGTTTAAAGATTGGGATTCCGGCTTGAGAAAGCATGTCAATATCCCCTGCAATATCTTCAAATGCAACCGATTGGTGGCAAATATCCAGCACTATGCCTAGGTAGCGTCGAGTTGCGCCAAAAACTTCAGAGAGTGGTTGACCTGAATATTTTGCAATTTTCTCTGCCGCCTTGAGCGTATAGATCTTCTCTTTAAACCATTCGACGGTCTCGGGAATAGTCTCCAAGAAACAGAAGGGTTCTGGTTCAACTGCGAGCTTAACGCGGTGCCCAGTCTTTTTTTCTAGAGACATCAGATGTGCGATTACTCGGTAGATATTCTCATCGAAGCTAGCAATAAACTCAGGAGTTGTGGCCTTAGGGCGATATGCAAGGGGGGCAGTCTGAATCGTGGGCTCGACAGATTGATCCGTGACTTCTGCCAAGATATCAGCGATGTGCATTGTGTATTGAGTTCGTGCCTCAGTTGTCCAATCTGGTTCGTAAACACGCTCTTTAACTAGCTCGCCTTTAAAGGGGCCATATGGAAAAGCATTAACTGTAAAAATATATAATTGGTTATCTTCAAGGAATTTCTTTAACCATACTCGCTCTTCGGGTTTTGCTAGCAACTCTTCTACCGATGCATTTGCCAAGCGGAGTGAGACGCCCATGGGAGCATCAGGACTAAATCGCTTCTTCACCTCTGGCACATATGTTGTTAAGGAGTTCTTCATCTCTGGCCACGTATCACCTGGGTGAACCAGTGTGGAATATGTTAGATGACCATAACCATTTCCAAGATCCATTCCTACTTACCGTTACCTATGTGATTGAAAGTAGAAGTATTTAGATGTGACTGAGAATCTCGAGTTGTATTTAACCAGCCTCCGGTTGTGAAATATCGTTGACCGGCGACCAATAGCTCTTCTGCTGGGAACTTAGTAATTACTTCGCAACCTGTGGCAGTAACAACAATCTCTTCCTCAATACGAGCAGCACCCCAACCATCTTTAGCTGGCCAGTAGGTCTCAAGCGCAAAAACCATTCCTTCTTCTAGAGTTTCTGGATTATCAAGAGAAATCATGCGGCTAAAAATTGGGCGTTCCCAAATTGATAAACCAACCCCATGGCCGTACTGGAGCGCAAAAGCCGCTTCTTCATTAGCGAAACCGAATTCTTCAGCCTTTGGCCATACCTTAACGATGTCCGCAGTAGTAGCACCTGGTTTAACGAGAGCAATCGCCTTATCCATATATTCGCGGCAAATCGTGTATGCATCTCGTTGTGCAGGAGAAGCAGACCCGACTGCGAATGTGCGGTAATAGCAAGTGCGATATCCCATATAGCTGTGCAAGATATCGAAGAATGCAGGATCTCCGGGACGAATGATGCGGTCAGAAAAAACGTGCGGGTGTGGAGAACAACGCTCTCCCGAGATTGCGTTAACACCTTCAACGTGTTCTGAGCCCAAGTCATAAAGTGTCTTTGCAACCAGACCTACACACTCATTCTCTTTGACTCCAGGGCGAAGGAACGAATAAAGATCGTCATAGGCTTTATCAACCATAGAGGCTGCTGTCGTAAGAAGTGAAATCTCGTCTTTTGTTTTAATTCGACGAGCTGCGAGAAATAACTGTTGACCATCTACAACGGGAATGCCCTTTGCTTGAAGCGCAAAAAGAACAGGTGGTTCTACGATGTCGATGCCTAGTGGTTCTTTTTCTAAACCATATGCCTTAAGAACTTCATAAATTTTGTCTGCGACTTTTTCTGCTTGTCCAGCACTTGGCGGGATAGCGCCACGTAAAGTAGAAATTCCAGCACGCGATCCAATAAGTGGGCCAGCATCATGGTGCGGTCCGTGCCCATTTGCACTCGCATCAGTATGAGCTTTATCAAGCCAAGGAGTTTGAATTGTGTGGTGCTTTGCCGCAGAGCCAAAATCCCACAGGATTGGCTCTCCGCCACGAGGCAAGATTGAGAATCGAATCATCTTGTCCATCGCCCACGTTCCAATGTGCGTAGAAGTCATATAGCGAATATTGTGAAAATCAAAGGTGAGGAGTGCTCCTAGGCTCGAATTTTCGAGCTCGGCTTTGAGGCGCGAAAGACGTTCGGTGCGCAGACGCTCGAAATCAACTCGGTTTTCCCAATCAACACCATTGGTTCCGTATGTTGCGATAGCCATTGTTAACTCCTGAAGGGTTCATTCGCCCCACTGTGGAGTAAATGTTCTCTCCTAGTTAACACTAGCAAAACAGTAGTGTCAAGGTTTTTTAAGGCCGAAGAGCCCCTTGTGAGCCTTTTTCGTTGCTAGGAATGCTTGATGTCGCATCCATGCACGAACCAGATTCCACGGAATTTAGTGGTCCCGATATTTCTAAATCTGTGAGGGATTGAAGAATCAAAACCTATAGAGTTTCCGGTTGCAAGCTGGAGTACGAGATCACCGATTGTCACCTCTAACTCACCATCCAGTGCATACCCGTACTCAAATCCATCATGGAATATTAACTCGCCAGATTTATTGGTTTCGGCTCCTGGCTCATAAACGATCTCCATAAAATTAACAGACTCTTCGGAAGTAGCAGCTAAACGTTCCCACTTGACCCCAGAGTCCATCATGATAATGCTGCGATTATTTGAATTTACCGAGGAAATAAGTGCTCTGGAGCTGTCCCACGCATCCGCTGGATGGTCAAAATGATTTCGATCAATCTCTAAGTCATAATTCTTTTGTGAATTAATAACAGGATCGCCAGATCTTTGAAAGAGCACATCAACAGGCACGCTAAGTAATTTTGCCATTGCATACAGAGTTGAAACTGATGGCTGAGATTTTCCATTCTCAATTTGAGAAACAAATGATGGGGAGACATTGAGTTGACGAGCTATCTCACGAAGCGATAATCCTGTTTTGAGTCGAATCTCTTTCAATCGAGAGCCTAAGTGGGCAACCGAATCAGTCATTAGATTCCTCTCTAAAAAAATTGCTAGGAAGTTGGCTCTCAATGCCGTAAACCTACCGCGCAGTAGCTTCAGGTGAAGGCGTTTGAGTAAGTATAAAAGTGTTTAGAAGCACTGTACACCCCCCTTTTTTAGGCGTATATTCCTATTTGCTTGTTTGCCACGACTAAACAGGGGATAAATAAATGAAGATGAACTACGTCCACCATGTTGGACTCATATGTAGCGACCTTGATCGATCAATCTATTTTTATCACGACATTCTAGGATTCCAATTTCAGAATGAGCCAACAGGTTGGTTTGAGGGTCCAGAACTTGAAAAGGGTGTGGGAGTACCAGGAGCAAAGCTTCGCCAAGTCTCACTCTGGGTCGATAAAACTACGACTTTCGAACTCATTGAATACGCAGATCGCGCTGATGCCAACGGTAAGCCCGTGGCCAACAACCATTTAGGTGCTGCTCACGTCTGCTTTAATGTTGATGATATCCATGCAACAAAAGCTGAATTGGAATCTAAAGGCGTTGTATTTTATAGTGACGTTAATGTAGTTGACTCAGGGCCCCTCGCTGGTTGGCGCTGGTGCTACTTCAGCGATCCAGATGGGCTGGCCCTCGAACTCATCCAATGGGATTACTACGATAAAGAGTTGCATGAGGCTGCAGCTCAGGAATATTTAAAAACACGCCCGGCACTAACGACGCTAAAGCCACTCTTTAGCAAATAAAAGCCTCATGTTATAAATGATTAAGCCCCCTGCATTAGACGGGGGGCTTAATCATTAACTGTCTATTATTTTTTAACTTTTACGAGAACCTTCATCTGATCTCCCTTGGGATCAATGAGAACATCAAAGCCCTTGGTGACTACATCGTCGATGCCAATGACATTTGAAATCATTTTCTCAATTGGGTACTTGCCCGTAGCGGCCAATCTGATTACTCGCGGCCAATCAGTGAGTAAGTAACACCAGGAACCGATATATGAAATATCTTTCTCGGAAAGCTTCATTGCATCGATTGTTGCCGGCTTAGTATGTAAGCCTGTCTGTACAATTTTTCCACTTCGTCTAACGCTGTTCATGCAGCCAGTCAATCCACCAGTACTTCCTGAAGCTTCAACAGCCATATCAACACCACGCCCCTCGGTGAGTTCGGCGATTGCAGCTGCAAAAGATTCATCCATCGGATTAAGAACTGGGCCAAGATTTAAAGCTTTAGCAAACGCTGCTCGGTGAGGGTTTGGCTCAGCAATAATGACTTGTGCCGCACCAATTGCATTTGCATACAGAGCTGATAGAGCCCCGATAGGGCCAGCGCCAGTCACGAGAATGATGTCTCCACCGGTAACACCTACTCGGTCTACTCCATAAGCAGCCACTGCAGCAGGTTCAACCAGCGCACCGGCTTGATCTGACATTGAATCAGGAAGTTTTGCGACTTGATACTCTTTCAAAATCGCGATTTCTCCAAGGCCTCCAGTTGGTGCCGAAAGACCCGTGCAAGCAAAAAGTTCACAGAGGTGTCCACGGCCGGTACGACAAGGAATGCATCGTCCACAAACTATGGCCGGCATAATTGCAACTCGATCTCCAACTCTTACATCTCGAACATCTTTGCCGATTTCGATGACACGGGCAGAGAATTCATGCCCAAGGATTTGAGGATTTGTGACACCGGTCAATGGGTGCGGCTTTGTAGGAGTCACAATTGCTCCGACCACATATTCATGTAAATCAGTTCCGCATATTCCACAATAAAGAACTTCTACCGCTACTTCATCAGCTAACGGTGCACCAGGTGCGTTGACTTCTTCAACACGGATATCTTTCTGACCGTGAAAACGTGCTGCCTTCATTTTTTTCCTCCAGATCGAGTTAACGTGTATGAAATAGCTGCAAAAACAATGAGCAGCCCTTGGAATAGGTATTGCCAACTTTGCGATAAATCTAAAAATACACATGCATTTAACACTTGAACCATCAAAACCGCGCCAAGTAAGCTTCCTATAAACGAGCCGCGCCCACCAAGTAGGCTAGTACCACCAAGAACTACGGCGGTAATGGATTGCAATGTATAGGTTGTTCCTTGCGCAGGATCTCCCAAGCCGATAATGCCCATGATGATGACTGCGCCAACGGCTGCGAATAGAGCCGATGCTATATAGGCTCCGATAATTGTGCGATCTATATTTACACCTAATCTGCGTGCTGACTCTTCGTTAGAACCAGAAGCGCGAAGACGGACTCCCCATTTTGTGCGTCGGACAAGAATCTCAAAGAGTATTGCGGCTGCAATCAAAATAATGAAGGTATAAGGAATCGGCCCAATTTTTGCGAGAAGCAGATCTGTAAAAGTTGCATTGAAATAACCTCCAGGAGCCGGACGTAGCAAGAATCCAATTCCGATTAAGCCGATATAAACTGTCAATGTTCCCGCGACAGGCGTGAAGTGAGCGAAACGAATGAGACTGCCATTAATAACACCAATTAAGATGGCTGTGATTATGATGAGTAAGAAGCCGATTAACATGATGGGAAGCGATTTTCCATCATTAATAAAGAAGGACCCCACAACTAACAAAACTCCCGAGGCGGGTCCCACCGATAAATCGATGCCTCCTGTCATTAAAACAATGGTCTGTCCTAGTGCGATAAAGCCAAGACCGGTGCCTAGCCCAAGTACAGCGTTTACATTGTAGGAGCCAAAATACAAGTTGTTTTTCGAATAAATAAATAAGCTAAGAAGAAGAATCACGCCCAAGAGCACCGATGGTGGAAGGAAATCAGAACGCAAAATTCTTCTACGGCGTAAAACCTTTTCAGTCACAATACTCTCTTCAGCAGTCCTTAGCTTCGTAGAGCTAACCGCAGCAGCAACCATCTTGGTCTCTGTTATGTCGCTTCCCTCTAAGGTGCTCACAATATGTCCACGTGACATAACGTAGACACGGTCACACAGCCCCTCAAGTTCTTTTGTATCAGAGGAATTTACGATAACTGGAATTCCGCTCTCGGCTGTATCTCTGAGAATTTTGTAAATCTCTGCACGAGCACCTACGTCGACTCCTTGTGTTGGTTCATCTGCAATTATCAAAATTGGATCAGAAAGAAGTGAGCGAGACATGACGATCTTCTGCTGGTTTCCTCCTGATAGCGCCGAAACAGCGGCATCCATTGATGGAGCCTTTACGTCAATGGATTTCAGCGATGTGTGAACTACTTCTGTTTCCTTTTTGCGACTTACAAAAATTCCACTTGTTAATTTGTTCAGTGCATTTACTGCGGCATTCTCTCTGACTGAGAGGGTCATCATCAAGCCTTCGCTATGACGATCACTTGGCATGTATGCCGCCTTGTTTAATAATTGCTTACTAGATGTGCCCTCTCCATTAATTTCAATGTCACCTGAGAACTTATCTAGGCCTGCAATAGCTCGGAGGAGCTGGCTCTGGCCATTTCCAACAACACCAGATATTCCAACAATCTCTCCTCTATTGGCAGTTAAAGATACATTTTGGAAATCGGAACCTGAAATATTATCTACTTTGAAGAATTGTTTGTCAGTGCCCATTCCGCCATGCTTTGGAGGAAATGTCGATTCTAGTTCGCGTCCCACAATTAAAGTCATAATCTCATCGTCAGAAATATCCGCGATATCTTTCACTCCGCGCCACTTGCCGTCACGAAGAACTGTCACACGATCGGCAAGTTCCCGGACTTCAGCTAGTCGATGCGTGATGTAAATGACTGACGTTCCTGAAGCTGCAATCTTCTTAACGCGGTCAAAGAGAATTTCTACAGACTCTTTGCCCAGAGGCGCTGTTGGTTCATCAAGAATAAGAACTTTTGGATTTACTGCAAATGCTTTCGCTAAATCCAAAAGGTGTTGTTGCGCTATTGACAGATTTTCTACTCGGTCTTTGATGCTTACAGTAAATCCAAAATCATCAAGAATCCTGCGCATGGTTGCTGCCGGGCTTCCCTCTGACATGAGCATCTCATCTGGAACGGAAATTCGAATATTTTCTTCAATTGTTAAATCTGGTAGTACCGCTGGGTGCTGATGAACAATTGCCAATCCCAAAGCAGTAGCTTGATGAGGAGTTAGAGAACTAATGGACTCCCCACAAATTTCAATCTGTCCGCTATCAGCGCGCAATGTTCCCGATGCAATATTCATGAGAGTGGATTTACCTGCCCCATTTTCACCAAGTAGGGCGTGAATTTCACCTGCACGGACTTCTAAAGACACATCTGTAAGTGCTGCTACGCCAGCAAAGCTCTTGGATATATTCGACAAGATCAGCGGAGAGCGTGACACGTTTTGACTCATTTCTTCATTGAACGGACTATGTATACAAATCTAATACTACGAGTAGTAGGGAGCCAGACCTGCTGCCTTGTGCAGCCGATCTGGCTCCCCATTTCCTACTTCAATTGCTAAGTGCTTAGTTAGTCTTCAACTTAGCCTGTGCATCGCCTGACATCTTTGCTGACAAGTAAACGTCACCTGGAAGATCCTTGCGGCACTGGACAGCCGATGGCTTTCCAGACACTGAATCTTCAAACAAAGTTGATGGGTATGCCTTGTCTGATGGCTTCTTTCCACCTGTTGCAAGAGCGACAGCCCACTGTACGGCTAGGCGTGAGTGGTCGTTCTGGGTAGAAATTGTCATCATCTTGAAATCTGCTTGCGTAGCCTTGTTGTCCTGATAGAAGCAGCCTAGAACGTTTCCGTCTGAAGTTGCAATTGCAGGTACTTTCCAGCCAGAAGCAACGGCTGCCTGTAGAGCAGAAACCATTGATGGTCCGAAGTCAGATGTAATTACATCAATCTTTGGATACTTTGCGATTGCTGCAGTCAAGACTTCTTGTGTCTTTCCTGGATCCCAACCGGTAACTTCAAATGGATCTGCTCCAATAAACTTGTACTTTGGATCATTTCCAAGAACCATAGCTAATCCCTTTGATTCATCTGCGCCCTGGCTGTTTCCAGCTGGTCCAGAAATTCTTAGGATGTTTCCGCCATTTGGAAGATTCTTCTTAATCCATTCTCCCCATAGCTTTCCAGCCAAGACGAAGTCAGAACCAACAAAGATGTCGTAATCCTTGCCAGCAGTTCCACCAGGAGCTACGCGATAAGGAACAGTTACAACGCCAGCTTTATAAGCTGAGCGAAGTGCTGGAAGCATTGCTTGGCCAGCGTCTGGGAATACAACAAGAGCCTTTACGCCCTTAGCCACCATTCCCTTAATATCTGAAATTGACTTGTCTGTCTTGCCCTGTCCGTCTGCATAGTAAAGCTTTGTCACATTTGGACATAGTTTTACTTCTTCGCGAACTGCAGCTGTTGTGACGAGACGCCAAGAGTTTCCACCGAATCCATCAGTAAAGCCCATTGTAATTTTCTTAGGACCGCACCATGAAGGGAGGGCAGCATTCGCTGACGAAACAGCAACTAAGCTAGTTGACGCTGTTAGCGCTGCAACTGCGATAGCGCTTGCAACTAAAGTTGCACGAGATTTTAAGCGTATCAAGTTTTTATCCTTTCGTAGTTGTGCGGCAAAGATTGACGCACTTTCGACCTTTGTAGGAAGATCGAAACTTAGGTTAGACAGGTTGCAGTTCCTTGTCTCTTTTTTTCAATTGGAAATTCGATGATTTCCAATTGACTGCATATAGGGCAATACCCAGCATTAAAGATAATGAAATAACGATGGTGCGAACTCCGTATGGCACGCCAAGGGATAGCACAAACATATCTAGCTGCTTCAAGAATAAAGCTGCGAGCGCTGATGCTGCAGGGAAGCCACGTCCACCGAGAAGAGAGGTGCCACCTAAAACGACAATAGCTACAGATGGCAATACATAGTCATCACCCTGATAAGCGGTTGGTTGCGAGATAACCCCTCCAAGAATAACTCCGGCAGCACAATATAAAATTTGTGCAGAAACATAGGCTCCGATTTGATAGCGGATAACTTTTAGTCCAGTGGCATAAGCGGCATGAGGATTTGCTCCTACGGCTTCGAATCGTCGACCGAATACTGTTCGTTTAAGTAAGACAGTCACAATAATTGCAAGAATTACTCCGAAGTAGACAGAGTGAGGTAGCCCAAAAGTTTTATCGTTCGCAAAGTGCGATAGACGATCAGTGGTTCGGCGGGGACTTCCGCCAGAGAGACCCATCATGACGCCATACAAAAGAGCGTTCACTCAAAGTGTTGCAACAATAGAGTTAAGTTTCGTCTTGGTAATCAAATATCCATTTATTAATCCCGTAATAATTGCCGCACCAAAAGCTGCTGCAACTGCAGGTATTAAGCGATTGTCATGGCGATCCGGTCCCCACGTAACAATTACGACCGTGAGCGAGACCGCACCCGCAACAGAGAGATCGATTCCTCCCTGTTGAATCACAAGTGTCTGACCCAACCCAACGATTGCCAAACATGCGGCAAAGGGAAGCATTCCCATCTGCGCAACTTTGCTAACACTTGTGGGGGCAAGAAAAGCGCTTGCAACATAGAGAATGATGGTTCCAGCCATTACTGTCTTCATTCCACGCGAAATCTGCAAGCGGGCAGAACGCTTCAGTTCACGTGCAGGGGTAGTAGACATCTCCACCTTTCAACTCTATGTAAAGCAGGACTGTACAGAGAAAGTCAGGGCGTTAACAAGGACTTTATGTAACGTTTTCATCAAGATTGGCCGATAAAGCGAAAAAGTGCGGCCATATCGCGGGATTCGAAGCCCGCCTGCTGGGCTTGGGCGAATAGCTCATTCACGCCGGAAGCTGCCGTTAACGGTAGCCCTAGAGAGAGTCCAAGGCCTAAAATCAAGTCCAAATCCTTAAGGACAGTATCTATTCTCATTGCTACGGGGAAATCCGGATCCAGAAATGCTGTTCGCTTATATTTTACGAAGGGCGCGGCCACGACGCTCTCTTCGAGCACATCGTAGGCAGCGCTTGCCTCTATGCCACTCGCGGTCGCCAGGGCCAATCCCTCGCTCACGGCTGCGTTGAGAGTATGGACTATGAGGTTTACTGCGAGTTTCATGGCTTGACCGGTGCCAGCTTCTCCAAGATAGGCGGTTTTTTTAGCGAATACCGAAAACACTGGGGAAGCTTTTTCAATAACATCCTTATCACCACTGGCCATGACAAGAAGTTGATGGGCTGCAATTGTTGCAACACTCCCTGAGACAGGTGCATCTATAAATGCAATATTCTTTGATGCAAGGGCGCTTGCTAGGGCTTTAGCGCTTTCAACACCACTTGTTCCCATATCAACAATGATGAGATTGTCTTTTACTCCTTCTAGAACATTGGAATTGTCAAGTAAAACTGATTGAGTAACTATGCCATTTGTGAATAAACAAATTGCTATATCTGCACCAGCAAGAGCTGCCTTTGGAGTTAGCGATACAGTTAAATTTGGTAACCCGATTTCAGAAGCAAGTTTGTCAGCTACAGCTTGATTGCGGTTCCACAGTGTCACTTGAAATCCGGCTGCTACTAATTCTTTTGCCATTGCAGTACCCATTTTACCAACACCAAGTATTGCTACAGATTTTATATCAGCCATTTTGGGGAGATACCAAAATCTTTCCATTAGCTTTACCCGAAGTAAGTACCTCAAATGCCTCGCTTATATTTTCTAGTGAGAAAATTCGATCAGTCAAAAGTCTGGCGACCGTTCCTGACGCTAATAGTTTTAACGCATCCGGCATATCATCTTTGCAGACATGCGCAACAGTTGTTTGAAGAACAACTTCTCTCAGTACTGCATCAGTAAACGGGAAATCTTGCGGAGTTTTATTTAAACCCAT
>Ga0114960_10002833_pt1 | contig 13396 bp, 11 predicted proteins | sample C_130625_MF_Meta_FD_92637 | JGI IMG/M metagenome (GOLD analysis project Ga0114960, IMG submission 92637) | Freshwater microbial communities from Lake Croche, Canada to study carbon cycling - C_130625_MF_MetaG | ecosystem: Environmental > Aquatic > Freshwater > Lake | place: Lake Croche, Canada... | reverse complement strand
TTCCGTGATGCAACCTTACCCGTATTTAGTGACTTATATAATAGCGTAGCGACAGGAAAGGAATCGGCTCGTTCTATTGATTTAAATAGTAAAGCGGATTATCGTGAAAAATTAGAAGTAGAATTAGCTGAAATACACAATAGTGAAATGTGGCAAGCAGGCAGAACAGTAAGAAGTTTAAGACCAGAGAATCAACCTGGTAAATAAAATGGAACTATTATGAGTGATGCAAAGAAAATAAATAGGCCTGCATTGGATATGGAGGGAGCGGCAAAGCGATTAAAGTCGGTGGTGAATCACACCCCACTTCAATTGAATGCTAATTTATCTCGTAAATACCAATGCAATGTTTATTTGAAGCGCGAGGATTTACAAATTGTGCGATCTTATAAATTAAGAGGCGCCTACAATATGATGAGTCAATTATCACCTGAGTTATTAGCGAAGGGGGTAGTATGCGCAAGTGCAGGAAATCATGCACAAGGCTTTGCTTATAGTTGTAAAAAATTAGGAGTGAAGGGAGTGGTATTTATGCCAATCCCTTCACCTCAACAAAAAGTTACTCAAACTAAAATGTTTGGGGAGGATTTTGTGGAAGTTATTTTGGTTGGAGATACTTTTGATGATACTGCAGTTGCAGCAAAAGCATACACCATCGAACATGGTATGACATTTATACCGCCTTTTGATCATCCAGCGATTATATCAGGACAAGCTACAGTTGGGATTGAAATTTTAGAAGACATCAAATCATTCACACAGCATCCTATTGATTATATTTTTATGCCAGTTGGCGGTGGCGGGTTAAGTGCAGGGGTGGGAAGTTATTTTAAACAACATTCGCCAAGTACCCAAGTCATCGGATTAGAACCCGAGGGAGCGCCTAGTATGTTTTGGGCATTAAAATCGGGGGAGCCGGTTGAACTTGAAAACATTGATAAGTTTGTAGATGGTGCATCTGTAAAAAGAGTAGGCGATATCACTTTTTCATTTTGTAAAGAAGTATTAGATGATATGCGATTGGTGCCGGAAGGGAAAATTTGCACCACTATTTTACAAATGTATAATGAGGAGGCCATTGTAGTAGAACCTGCTGGTGCAATGTCTATTGCAGCTTTAGATGATTTTGCAGAACAAATTAAAGGCAAAACCATTGTTTGTATTGTGAGTGGTGGAAATAATGATATTGCACGCATGCAGGAAATTAAAGAGCGGTCATTAATTTACGAAGGATTAAAATATTATTTTTTAATTCGATTTGCGCAACGTCCAGGGTCATTAAAAGAATTTGTAAATAAGGTATTGGGCCCATATGATGACATTACCAGGTTTGAATATGTGCAAAAACATAATAAGGAAGCGGGACCTGCTTTAGTGGGATTGGAATTAAGGTCAAAAAAGGATCACGAATTGCTCATAGAAAATATGAAGCAATATAATATCAATTACAACGAAATAAATAAAGACGATAATATTTACGGCTATTTAATATAGCAGTAATAGCATGGTCAAAAAATAAATAGGGATATGCAGGTTTTAAAATTTGGAGGAAGTTCGGTAGGAACGGAACAGTCAATAGGAAATGTTGTTTCCATAGTGACAGCATCTGTCAAAAAACAAACAAGTATTGTAGTGGTTTCTGCGATGCGTGGTGTGACGGATCAATTATTAATGTTAGCACAAACAGCGGCGCAAGGAAATGAAGCGTATAAAACCATTATTGAAAACATCGAACAAAAACATTTAGATATTGTTCGTGTATTATTACCAATACAGCAGCAAAGTGCCACATTAAGTATGGTAAAACAAGTGATCAATGAGCTAGAAGCCAATTGTGAAGGCTTGTTTATGTTAAAGGAATTGACACCTCGTATGAAAGATAAAATTGTATGTTATGGTGAAATACTATCCTCAAAAATTATAGCAGCCACTTTTGAATCAAAAGGAATTAAACAACAATGGGTAGATGCGCGCGAATTAATTAAAACAGATTCTAATTTTTTAAATGCATCAGTGGAAAAGGAGCGTACTTATACTAATATCAAAAACTATTTTACTACTTCTGCTCATTCTTTTGATTTATATGTGATTCCTGGATTCATTTCATCTGATAAGGAAGGTAATACCACTACACTAGGTCGAGGCGGATCTGATTATACTGCGGCATTGTTTGCAGCAGCTTTGGATGCAGCGCAATTAGAAATTTGGACAGATGTAAGTGGTATGATGACGGCCGATCCAAGAATTGTGCAAAATGCAAAGGAAATACCACAAATCTCCTATCAGGAAGCGATGGAATTATCTCATTTTGGTGCCAAAGTGATATATCCTCCAACGATACAACCGGTGATGCAAAAAAACATTCCTGTATTAATTAAAAATACATTTGAACCTGAGCATCCTGGCACTATCATACAAAATGAGTCTCCTAAGGATGATAATTTTATTAGAGGCATCTCGAGCATACAAGATATTTGTTTATTAAGCCTAGAAGGAAGTGGGATGATCGGTATTCCAGGATTTTCAAAACGATTGTTTGAGGCTTTGGCGAAGAAGCAAATCAATATTATTTTAATTACACAAAGTTCATCAGAACATTCTATCTGCGTTGGGGTGAATATGCAGGATGCACACCAGGCCAAAATAGCGGTGGATGCTGAATTTGAAAAAGAAATCAATACACAAAAGGTAGAACCTTTAATTGTTGAAAAAGAGGTTTCAATATTAGCATTGGTGGGTGAACAAATGAAAAGTCACCCAGGTGTAAGTGGAAAAATGTTTGGGGTGCTTGGCCGAAATGGTATCAATGTGCGCGCCATTGCACAAGGTTCATCTGAAAAAAACATTACGGCAGTGATTGCAACACAGGATGTTCGAAAAGCCATCAATGTATTGCATGAAGCATTTTTTGAAACTTCCTATAAGCAAGTCAATCTTTATATTGCAGGTGTAGGTAATGTGGGAGGAAAATTATTAGAACAAATAAAAAAGCAAGCGTCTTATATACAGGAAACTTTACGCTTGCAAATTAATATAGTAGGCATCGCAAATAGTAAAAGACAAATTATAAATCAAGAAGGCATTAATTTAACAAATTGGAGGGAACAATTATCTGAAGCGCCATTAGGAGATATTAATACCTATGTTACTACTATTATTAATAATAATTTACGCAATAGTGTGTTTGTGGATGTAACAGCGCATGAGCAGGTTGCTAACGCATATGCTCAATTGTTGGGTAAGGCAGTATCTGTAGTGGCTTGTAATAAAATAGCTTGCTCATCACCCTATGAAAATTATTTAAAATTAAAATCATTAGCGCGCGAATACAATGCTTCGTTTTTATTTGAAACTAATGTGGGTGCAAGTTTACCCATCATTGGTACTTTAAATAATTTAATCCTAAGTGGTGATTCTATTAATAAAATACAAGCCGTATTATCTGGCACATTAAATTTTGTATTTAATATATACGACGGAACGGTATCCTTTGCAAAAGTAGTAAGACAAGCGCAAGCAGAGGGTTATACTGAACCAGATCCACGCATGGATTTAGGTGGTACAGATGTGATGCGTAAAATAATGATATTAGCTCGAGAAGCAGGAAATCAAATTGAAATGACTGACATTGAAAATGAAGGATTCTTACCTGAATCTTGTTTTAAGGGATCGGTCGAAGATTTTTATGTAGAAATGGAAAAGCAAGAACCTCATTTTAAAAAAATATATGAAGCAGCTGCATCAAAAAATTGTAAATTAAAATTTGTTGCCAATTTTCAACATGATGCTAATGGGAAGGGCATCGCTAAAGTTGGCTTACAACATATTGAACCCAATTCCGATTTTTATCATTTATATGGAAAGGATAATTTAGTATTATTTTATTCCAATCGATATCCTGAGTTGCCTTTGGTGGTAAAGGGTGCGGGCGCAGGGGCTGATGTGACAGCATCAGGTGTATTTGCAGATATCATCAGAGCAGCAAGGGTGTAAATCTTATAGATAAATTATTGATAAATGGTACCAATGCATCAATGGATAAAAATAAAAGCCCCCGCCACGGTCGCAAATATGGTGTGTGGATTTGATATATTGGGTTTTGCGGTAAATAATCCATATGATGAAATGGAAATGAGATTAGTACCAAAGCAGGCAGGCGCCGCTTCTATCACCATCATTAATGTAGATGATTATCAATTACCAACCGATCCCGAAAAAAATGTAGCAGGCGCTGCATTACTTGCGTTAATAGAAGAGTATAAAGGAACCGAAAAATTATCAGCAGCTGATTTAGCTTTTGAATTAAAAATAAACAAACTGATTAAACCCGGTAGTGGCGTGGGTTCGAGCGCAGCTAGTTCTGCAGGTGCCGTCGTTGGTGCCAATTATTTATTAGGTAATATTTTTTCAAAGGATGATTTAGTACGATTCGCCATGAATGGTGAAAAGTTAGCATCGGGTGTAAAACATGCAGATAATATAGCGCCTTGTATTTTTGGTGGCGTTACTTTAGTACGATCTATTTTTCCATTAGAAGTAGTGACCTTGCCTTCGCCAAAATTATATGTCACCATTGTGCATCCACAAATTGAAGTGCGTACTGCAGATGCAAGAAGTATATTAAGACAAAAAGTTTTATTAAAAGATGCCATTAAGCAATGGGGAAATATTGCAGGCTTAGTGGCTGGATTAATGAAGTCAGATTATGATTTAATAGGAAGGTCATTAGAAGATGTGATTATTGAACCAGTACGATCTATTTTAATACCAGGCTTTGATGCTTTAAAATTAGCATGTAAAAAAGCAGGTGCATTAGGGGGCGGTATATCGGGGTCGGGTCCATCAATCTTTATGTTAAGCAAAACACAAGCACTAGCAGAGGCGGTTGAAAATGAAATGCATCAATTGTATGAAAGCATACAATTACCACATTACACTTATGTGACTACCATTAACCAAAATGGTGTAGAAATTGTTACTTAAATAAATTAATTCAAAATGCATTATTATAGTTTAGGTAAACAATCCCCCGATGTAGATTTTAAAACTGCTGCTATGACGGGACAGGCGCCAGATAAGGGATTGTATTTTCCATCTAATATTCCTTCATTTACTACCGATCAAATACAAAAATTCAAAACTTTAGATAAGGCTAGTTTGGCTTTTGAAGTGATGCGACCTTATGTAGGTGGAACCATTGATGATGCGGCATTGCAACAAATATGTTCGGAGACAATTAATTTTGAATTTCCATTAGTGTCTATTACAGATCGTATTTCAACACTTGAATTATTTCATGGACCTACTTTAGCATTTAAGGATGTGGGTGCAAGATTTATGAGTAGGTGTTTGGGTTATTTTTCAAAACAAGCAAAAATAGATACGACCACAACAGTCTTGGTTGCTACTTCGGGTGATACAGGAGGTGCAGTGGCCAATGGATTTTTAGGAGTAGCAGGTGTGAATGTAATTATATTATATCCCAAGGGGAAAGTGAGTCCAATACAGGAAATGCAATTAACAACTTTAGGACAAAACATCACTGCATTGGAAGTGGAGGGAAGTTTTGATGATTGTCAGGCAATAGTGAAAGAAGCATTTATGGATGCTGATTTAAATGCAGCCTACCAATTAACATCAGCAAATTCTATTAATGTGGCAAGGTGGTTACCACAACAATTATATTATTTTTTCGCATGGCAACAATGGGTGGCCAAGTTTGAAGATGCATCAGGGCAATGTCCACTTATGGATATAGTAGTGCCTAGTGGTAATTTTGGAAATATATGTGCAGGCATGATGGCAAAAGCAAGTGGACTTCCCTTAGGACATTTTGTGGCAGCATGTAATGCCAATGATGTTGTTACAAGGTATTTAGCAACTGAAAAATACGAAGTGACACCCTCTGTCGCTACGGTATCAAATGCAATGGATGTGGGGAATCCAAGTAATTTTGTAAGAATTATGGAAATACTACAATCCAATTATAGTGCGTTAACGCATGCTTTAACTAGTTATAGTATTACGGATAAGGACACTAAATCAACTATTGCACGGGTATATAAAACAAACAATTATATATTAGATCCGCATGGTGCTGTGGCATTTGCAGCCGCCGAAAAATATTTAATCAACTTGGCACATTCTAAATTAGTCATATTAGAAACAGCGCATCCTGTTAAGTTTCCAGAAGTGGTGGAAGCAGCTATAGGTCAAACTATAACTGTTCCGCCATCCGTTCAAAATTTATTTGAGAAAGAAAAAATCGCAATACCATTGGCACCTAATTACACCGCCTTTAAAAATTGGATGTTAAAAAAGTAGGGTATTCAATGGATTATTTTTTTATCACTAATTTATCATGCGATCTTCTTACTTTTTTAGCATTCACTAAATAATCATTTGTAGCATCACGATATCCTAATGTAAGTGCCACTACACTGTGTAATCCTAAAGCATTTAATCCCAATACTTCATCTACACTAGCAGGAATAAAGCCTTCCATTGGAGTCGCATCAATTTGTTCAGCAGCAGCTGCTACTAAACTAAAACCTAAAGCGATGTAGGTTTGTTTATCAGCCCATATTTTTGCTTGATCTGCTGATAAGTTTTTTAATGAACCATTAATGTAACCAGCAAAATCATTTAAAGATGCTACAGGAACCCCTCTTTGTTCAGCAATGTCTTGCATATATTCTGCAACTTCTTTTTCAGAAACATTATTCCAAGCAGCAAAAACAATTACAGCCGAACCATCCACAATTTGTGATTGATTATAAAATGCAGGTTGTAATTTTTTTCTAGTTTCTTCATCTTCTATCACAATGATAGAATAAGGTGTTAAGCCAAAAGCGCTCGGTGCTAAACGAGTTGCTTCAATAATGGTATTTAATTTGTCGGCCGGAATTTTAGATCCGTTCATTTTTTTAACAGCATAGCGCCATTCTAGAGCTTCCAATAATTTCATAGTATATGTTTTATTTCAATGTTTGAACATTAAAAATAAGCATAAATACATTATAAATCAAATTTTTTTCATTAAGATATTGTTATTCAATAATTTAGCACTCATGGGTAACTTGATTAAGGTATATTTAAGTATCCCAATGACTTAGTCATGACTTAAATAATTTCAAATTATATACCATCCAGTCCAGGTGATAAAGACCCTATTTCTGATAAATAATTTATTGATATGAAATCAGTATTGAATTACCTAGTTTTTATTTTTGCTTTTATTTTTATTTTCTTTTTTAGATATATTTTATCTCATGATATTTTATTGTTTATCTACACGCCAATAAGTATTGTTTTAGCATTCTTAGTAATAAGGAAAAGCATTAAAAAATAAGTGAATCGTAGAATAGGTTAATTAATGCCCCCATCCAACTCTAATTTTACTAAGAATAGGGCTTGGTTGGGGTTTTTGGGTTAACTTTGTAGTATACAAAAGGGTTGATATATGTTATACCAAAAAACCATAAGGCAATTTATTGCGCTAGTGATGCTAGTGGTTTTTGCTTTTAGTATAACGCCTCAAAAAAGCATACATGATTTAGTATCCAAACACGCAGATCCAACAAAATGTGATGTACACAAGGATGCGCCCATTACTCAGATTGAAAAAGCAAGTATTCATTGCTCTTATGACAATCTTGTTGTTGCTTCTCCCTTTATCCATTTCTTTGTTACTATTCAGCTTGGCCCAATTGCGCCAATCCAATCTGTTAATACTGCGTTCACCTATTTTATAATCAATGCAGTACCTTCTTTTTTAGAATCTAGGGGACCTCCTGCTATTGGTGCATAATCACTTTGTGGGATTCAATCCACTACAGTGACACAAGTCATATTGTTCATATGTAAAATATTTTATTTTACATAGGCAATCATTCTCCAAAAATTCAACATTAATAATGTTCAAGTATTTATCTATATTTTTTATTTCATTCATGACTTTGCAGGTATTTGCAAATGGGACACCAATAGCTAAAAACATACAGCTAAAAGGGAAGGTCATTGATGAAGCCACTGGATTAGCATTGCAGGGGGCATCTATTTATTTTCCAGATTTAAAAAAGGGAACTGTGACCAATGATAAAGGTATTTATCAAATTTCGGTTGCACCAGGAAATTATATAGTCGAAGTTAACTTTATCGGATTTGCATTATTAACGGAGCATCTCAGCTTACAAAATGATACCGAAAAAAACTTTAGTTTAAATCACACTGTTATTGAAAACTCAAATGTAACTGTAACTAGTTTTTTAAGAGCCACCAGTAGTAAAAAAACAGCTACACCCATTAATATTATCCGAAAGGAAGATTTATTTAAAGGGGCTTCCACCAATTTTATTGATGCACTTTCTAAAACCCCAGGTGTGACACAATTAAGTACAGGTCCGGCCATTTCAAAACCTGTTATACGAGGATTAGGTTACAATAGAGTCGTGGTTTTGAATGATGGCGTAAGACAAGAAGGGCAACAATGGGGAGATGAACATGGAATTGAAATTGACGAATACAATGTAAGCAGGACCGAGGTTTTAAAAGTACCAGCGTCCATTATATATGGTAGTGAAGCATTGTCCGGTGTGATTAATATTATATCCAATGTGCCGGTTGCCGAAGGTGCGATCAGAGGGAATGTATTTAGCAATTATCAATCAAATAATCATTTACAAGGATATCATTTTGATTTAGCTGGCAACCAAAATGGATGGGTGTGGGGCGTGAATGCAAGTGCAAAAAAAGCATCTGATTATAAAAATAAATACGATGGGTATGTGTATAATTCAAAATATAATGAACTCAATGGGGGCGGATTTTTAGGTATTGAAAAAGAATGGGGATATAGCCATTTGATTATAAATAAGTTTACGCAACATGTTGGTATGATCGAAGGGGAACGAAATAACCAAGGCGCATTTGTCAAATTAGTAAATGTAAATGGTTCCATTGAAGAACAAGTGGCTTCTGCAGATGATTTTAATAGTACAACGCCCAATGTGCCATATCAATATATACAACATACAAAATATGTTTTAGACAACAGTATTAATTGGGGGGTTGGAAAATTAAAAGTGAATCTTGGATATCAACGCAATCAACGCCAGGAATTTGGAAATGTATTGGATCCTGCTGAAAAAAGTTTATACTTTGATTTAGGCACATTAAATTATTCCTTCCAATATTTATTACCTGAAAAAAATAATTGGAAAAATACCATTGGCATCAATGGATTAAAGCAAGAAAATAAAAATAAAGGCGCTTCGGCACTCATTCCTGAGTATCAATCGGTGGAAGTAGGTTTATTTTTTTATACGCAAAAGCATATCAATAAATTTAATTGGAGTGGTGGCGTGCGGATTGATAAAAAAGGAATTGAATTTAATTCTATTCAAAAAAATTATGGTGATATTGCTGGATCTATTGGTATGACCTATGAAGCTAATAATGATTTGGTATTCAAATTTAATATTGCACGAGGTTATCGCGTGCCTAATTTATCGGAGTTGGGCAGTCATGGAGCGCATGAGGGCACTAATCGATATGAATATGGGAATACTAATTTATCATCCGAAAAAAGCTTACAATTTGATATAGGATTGGAATGGAGTAGTGAACATGTCTCGTTCACTGGGAATGTTTTTTATAATAATGTAAGTAATTATATTTTTTATCAAAAATTATTAAATAATAGATTAACCGATTCCATTATCATAGATGCGGCAGGTACAAAATATTTTGCTTTTGCTTATCAACAACAAAATGCCAAACTTGTTGGTGCTGAATTTAATTTAGATCTACATCCACATCCATTGGATGGTTTACATATTGAAAATACAGTGTCCTATGTTAAGGGTACTTTTAAAGAAGCAATAGAGGGTAGTCGTAATTTACCTAATATACCATCCCTTAGATGGATATCGGAGTTAAGGTATGAACTACAAAAAAAGAGCAACAATTTTAAAAATACCTATATATCCTTACAATTTGACAATGTTGCTAAACAAAATAATCCCTTCATTGGATTTAATACCGAAACTGAAACACAAGGGTATACTTTAATTAATATGGGAGCTGGCACACAAATGATGCATAAGGGAAAACCAATTTTTAGTATCTCCTTTGTGGTACAAAACGCAACGGATGTGGCTTATCAAAATCACTTAAGTAGATTAAAGTATACAGCCGAGAATTTATTAACAGGACGTATGGGCGTATATAATATGGGTCGTAATTATAGTTTAAAAATTAATGTGCCTTTACAGTTTGATGAGATATTAAAAAGAAAATAAATTTAAGTATAATCCAATGATTATACTAACAACAGTAAGTACTCATATTAATTTTAATTTATAAGTATTTATGAGATTCATCATAAGTGTTAATGTTATTTGTCAGTAACCATTATAGATACCTTAACATTCAATGTCGTAAATTTGTACAAGATTTTAACAAGTACACTAAATAAGTGTTCTCAACAAGTTCTTTATAAACTACATGCTTAAATTTCTTTACTATACCATTGTTCTTTTATCTATTTGTATTTTATATAATGCATGCCAGCATGATATTATTAATCATTTAACTACCATTTCAAAAGATACGGTATTTGTAGTGACACCAATTACAGGAACGACTCCTGGCACTACCACCGTATCAGATACAATTTGTTTTAATACCGAAATTTTACCTATTTATGTAAGTTATTGTGCATCCGCTGGTTGTCATGATTTAGCAAGTCACCGAGAAGGTGTTGTAACGACCGACTACGGATACATTATGAATGGCATTAGAGCTAAAAATGTAACAGGAAGTAAATATTATACCATCATTGGAAATGGAATGCCTCCCAAGTCTAGCCCTCAAATGACTTCAACCCAAGTAGCGAATATTAAAAAATGGATAGAACAAGGTGCTTTAAATACCAATTGTACCAATGTATGCGATACAACAAAATTCACTTATGCAGGAGCGATCCAAACTATTTTGTCAAACAATTGTGGAGGATGCCATGGTAGCGCTCCTGGCTCATCTAATGTTTATATAGGAGATTATGCGAGTGCCAAAGCATATGTGAGCGCGAATAAAAGTATTTTTTTAAATGCAATTAATTATTCAACTACTATTACTGCTTCAAAGCGCATGCCTCCTTCCGGTAAAATGGTAGATTGTAAAATAGGACAAATACAAAAATGGATTAACAATGGATACCCGCAATAAACAATTATTTATATTACTTGTTGGAATATTATTATTCTCGTCATGTTATTATGATAAAAAAGATCAGATTTATCCTCAAGTAGTAGTCACTACCTGTGACACAACTAATATCACCTATGGTGTTACAGTAACCAATATCTTAACAACGAATTGTAATAGTTGTCATGGGGCAACTACAGCTAATTTATCAGGAGGTGGCATCATGTTAAGTAGTTATGCAGCAGTGAAATCCTATGTTACCAATGGAAAACTCATCAATTCGATGATGCAAAATGGGCAGGCCTCAGCCATGCCTAAAAATGGGAGCAAGTTAGATGTTTGTACTATCAATAAAATGGTTTTATGGGTAAACAAAGGCGCATTAAATAATTAAATAAAATATAATTTATATGAAAAAAATAATAATTACTAATGCTTTGATCATGTTAAGCATCCTAACTGTATACCAACTTCAGGCACAAAAAGTATATGCTACTAAAACAGGACAAATATTTTTTAATGCTACTGGCGGATTAGAAAAAATTGCAGCTGTCAATAATCAGGTAGATTCTAAATTTGTGGATGCCACAGGACAAATTATTTTTGGCGTATTAATTAAAGGATTCAAATTTCAAAATCAATTGATGGAGGATCATTTTAATGAAAACTATATGGAATCAACTCAATTCCCTAAAGCTGATTTTAAAGGATATATCTTAAATATGAAAGAAATTAATTTTACTAAGGATGGTGTGTATCCTATACAAGTAGAGGGTGCTTTAAATATACATGGGGTCTCACAAAAAGTGAGTACCAAGGGGACGCTTAGCTTAAAGCAAGGAAAGGCAAGTATCGAGGGAGAATTTAGTGTTAAAATAAAAGATTACGGTATTAAAGGATTGTATATTGGTGAAAAAATTGCAAATGATGCTGTAATCAAGTTGAATTGCCAATATTAAAAAATCAAGTATGATAAAACTACATTCCTTTTTATTAGTTATTTGCATCTTAGCCATACAAATAAATACCCAAGCACAAAAAATTGATTTATTTGCTGAAACAGCAACGCCTATTACTTCGGATGTCATAACAAGTATTTTTAAAACCACCCGAATTGTGAATGGGCAATCTATCGAGAATGTGGGGGCGGGTGTTTTAGATTTTAAAATTTTACATCGATTTGGTCCAATAAGTCAGGGAGGCTATAATTTTTTTGGATTGGATCAAGCGACCATGCGGCTTGGATTGGACTATGGCATCACTAAAAAATTAATGATTGGAATTGGACGAAGTACTTTTGAAAAGCAATATGATGCCTTTGTAAAGTATAAAATAGTAAGTCAACAAGTAGGCGAGCACAATATTCCCTTAAGTATAAGTTATGTGGGTACTAGTATATACAAATCATTAAAGGATTTATCCTTAACCTATCAACCTTATGTATCGGATAAATTTTCATTTGCACATCAAATTTTATTAGCTCGAAAATTTAATGATCAATTTTCATTACAAATCACTCCTACTTTATTGCATTATAATATTGTTGAAAATAAAACCATTCCTAATGATTTTTATTCCTTGGGAATTGGCTTTAGACAAAAGATAAGTAAGCGCGTAAATATTACAACCGAATATTTTTATCGTTATAATAAATTAGATGGTTATTACGATCCACTATCGGTGGGGGTAGACATTGAAACAGGGGGTCATGTGTTTCAATTACATGTATCTAACTCGACTGGGATGACCGAACGCACTTTCATTAATGAAACAGCGGGTAGTTGGGCAAAAGGAGATCTTCGATTTGGATTTAATATTTCAAGGGTATTTACTTTAAGAAAGCCCAAAGAATTAAGAGATATTAAATGGTAAAATTTTAATTTATGAAAAAAATGACAAAATTAATTTATGTACTAGCGGTCGTTGCCCTTAGTGCTTTAGGAGGATATTATTATGTTTTTGTATATTCTAAAAATCATCATCGTGATTTACAATCCGAAAAATGGGTAAGTATTCAGGCCGATAGTTTGAGCGCAAAATATCAGGCAGATGAAAGCAAAGCCAATACTTTGTATTTAAATAAAGTATTACGAATTACTGGAACTATTATTACTATTAGTAAGGATCAAGTAGGAAAAATCACATTAATGATAGGAAAGGCAGATGCTTTTTCAAATGTGTCTGTAAC
>Ga0114960_10002830_pt1 | contig 13403 bp, 8 predicted proteins | sample C_130625_MF_Meta_FD_92637 | JGI IMG/M metagenome (GOLD analysis project Ga0114960, IMG submission 92637) | Freshwater microbial communities from Lake Croche, Canada to study carbon cycling - C_130625_MF_MetaG | ecosystem: Environmental > Aquatic > Freshwater > Lake | place: Lake Croche, Canada... | reverse complement strand
GTGTTTGAACCCTGCATCGAAGACAGCAAGCGTATTCTACGAGGCATTGCCAAGTATTATGAAGACTTCCACGGCTTGAAGTTCGAACCTGCTGCGCTAGATGCAGCAGTGGATCTTACTAGTCGACACATACATGACAAATGTTTGCCTGACAAAGCAATTGATATCATTGACAGTGCAGCAGCATGGCAGCGTATTCGCCCCGAAGAACTACGTGTTTCTACTATTACCAAAGCGGAAATTGAAGCAGAAGTCAGTCGTGTTGCAAAAGTTCCTGTTACAACTGTAAAGAGCAAAGAAGCCGACAAACTTGCATTGCTAGAAGTAGATCTCAAAAATGTTATTTTTGGTCAGGATCTTGCAGTAGATGCAGTAACTGACGCAATTTATATGAGCCGTAGCGGTCTTCGTGAAACTGATAAAACTGTTGGCAGCTTCTTGTTTAGTGGACCCAGTGGTGTAGGTAAAACCGAAGTTGCAAAACAACTTGCTAAGAGTCTGGGTGTACATTTTACCAGGTTTGATATGAGTGAATATCAAGAACGTCATACTGTCAGTAAATTCATTGGTAGTCCTCCCGGCTATGTGGGATATGGCGATGGTGCAGCAGGCGGTGGATTGCTAATCACTGAACTCGAAACACACCCGCATTGTGTGCTGTTGTTTGACGAAATTGAAAAAGCACACCCTGATGTTTACAACATCTTCCTTGCATTAATGGATCACGGTACTATTACAGGTAATCAGGGTAAAAGTGCCAGTGCTCGCAATGCAATTGTTATCTTTACCAGTAACTTGGGTGCTGCTGATATGGAAAAAGAAAAGATTGGATTTGGTAGCGATACTGCACTACGTGATGAAGACACACAAGCTATCAACAAATTCTTTACACCTGAATTCCGCAACAGACTTGATGCAGTAATCAAATTCAAAAGCCTCGATAAAGACAACATGGAAAGTATTGTTGATAAGTTCCTTGTACAGATGAACGAGCTGTCTACTAAGAAGAATGTCAACATCATCTGCGATCCTGCTGCAAAACAATGGCTTATTGAAAAAGGATTTGATAAAAAGATGGGTGCTCGCCCACTTGCAAGAGTTATTGCAGAAAACATCAAGAAGCCGCTTAGCAGAGAAATGCTGTTTGGTAGACTTCGCAATGGCGGTGCTGTGATGATAACTGTCAAAGATTCTCAATTGATGTTTGATTACCTTAGCAATCCCGATGAACTGGAATCTGAAACGCTGCTACTGATAGAAGCTACGGAAGTTTCCGGGGTAGAGTGATGAATACAGTAATACAAACATTAATTACAGCCGGGGTATTAGCGCACGATACAGTTGTTACTGCAAAGATATGTAGTCAATCCAAGTATGGAATAGTTACGTTTCAGTACCGCGATATGGTAATAGACAAAATAAACGACACTTGCGATATGCTGCTACTGAGGGATCCTTATTCCTCAGTAGCGATTTCACTGTCCATTGACAATATCACCGGCATAGAAGGTATGACATTAGACAGATATGCAGAAGTTTATAACATAAATGCAGACGGTAGTAATAAAAATACCGGACGCAAACGAGGTAGAAAACCAAAAAGTACAGTACTATAAACTACTATTTTAATAAATATCTAGCTGTTTTACATAAGGAATACAGATATGGCAAAACTGATAGAAGAATTAGTAGTAATAAAGCTTAGCAAATTGGTAAAAGAAGGCAGCGGACACAAAACTGTGTTGTCAGACGAACAGCGCAGCCTATTAGAAGCCACTGCGCCTGCATTGATTGAAGAAGTTATTAATGACCCGTTGATAGTAATTGAGTTAGCCGATCTAGGCTAACTCAAAGCCGCTAAATAATCCAAGCATTAGGCGGCAACATGATCAGCGTAACACTGTTAACAACAACCACTGACCAATTAAATGTCACAGGCCTCAAACAACGAGGCGCTGGATATAATAACACGGTTGGTAATAATCATACGGTTAGTATATCACTCAGTAATTTCACTGGGCGCATCTACATACAAGGCAGTTTGGCTAGAGATCCTGGCCCATTAGATTGGTTCAACATTCCAATCGGCACCACTGCTGCATACGTACAATATCCATTGGATCCTGCATTACCTACCGGATCTACCGGGGATACTGGAAACTATGCATACAGTTTTTCTGGAAACTATGTATGGGTACGTGCTAAGGTAGACCGTACATATCTAGTACCCCCTCCAACAAATAGCTATTTTGTAGGAGAAGTATTACAGATACTTCTCAATTACGGTGCAATTGCTCCCAGTAATCCATTGCCAAGCGGAGGCACTGGCGGAGGTGCGATGGGACCGCCTGGACCGTTAGGTCCCACTGGCCCTACAGGTACCGACGGAGTAACCGGCCCCAGTGTAACAGGTCCTACAGGTCCGGTATCAAATGGTGCATTTCAGCGATACGATTTTATTGCCACAGAGGGTCAAACTGTATTCAATGCTGCATATAGCCCTGGGTGGGTTGATGTTTATTACAACGGCGTATTGTTGTTGCTTAGTGATTATACAGCTACAAATGGAACTACGGTTGTGTTGAATAACCTATCAATAAACGGCGACCCTGTAACTATCATAGCATGGGAATTAACCACCGTTGCTCCAATTACAGGTCCAACAGGCCCTAACGGAGGTCCCACCGGACCATCGGGTGATATAGGACCCACTGGTATAACAGGTCCTACTGGTACTGCCAGTACAGTTACAGGTCCCACTGGTATTGTTGGATCAACTGGTCCAACAGGTAATACAGGTACCACTGGTCCTGCAGGATCTGCTGCAACTGCACTGATAACATTTAGATTGTTATATTCAGATGGTGTGATATTGCCATCATCATATGCAGATAACTTAACTAATATAACACTTGGTCAAATTACAAGACTGGGTGACACACAGATAACCATAAATCACAATAAGAATCTGTATCCAATCAGTGTTGCATGTCAAGGTGGACCGGGTGTATTACCCGCTGGATCGTACAGACAAACTGTACCAACTGGCGCCACAACTGGCAGTTATTCGTGTCTTAGTATAACAGTTGATAGCACAAGTCTTTATGCACTATCGCCAGGTAATACAGGTGTGCCATCTTCTGGCAATGGGTATCTCTGGGTGAGTTTGATATTCTCAGCGTGATAGGAGTCACATAATGGCATCAATTATTCCTATCTTAACGCTGTATGTTGATAATATCAGTATAACTCCTGCGGGTTATTGGCCGGTAGATGAAGGTCCGGTATATGGCGAAGATCAATGGTGGCAAGGCGGTCCTGCGCCGCAACCATATCGCTATACGATGACTGCATCTGTAGCACAACAAAATCATAGCAGCTTTAGTACACCACAACTTTATATCTATAACGCATTAGATATCACAGTAGGCATGTGGTATTCTGAAGCATCCACTGGCAAATGCTGTCAGATCATTGCTATAGATACAGGTCTCACTGATAGTAATACTCTAGTATGTACTATAGAAGATACTGGCAGATATGAACAATTCTCTTCGCCCGATGGTATTGCAGCCACAGGCGAGCCAGGATTTATATTTGCATTAGATGAAGATGGTATACCTGTATTCCATACGCTTACTCTTTACAACAGTTTTATACAACCATATCCCGGGTATTTGGAAGATGTAATAAGCAAGTTCAAAGCTCGTAACATACTTCAAAATCTTGTAACAGAACTACAGCCCGGCAATGGATTCAATGTAGGCGATCAAATATATTTGCAGCCAAATGGCGAATATGCACTTGCAATTGCAGATGATATCACAACTGTAAATGTAATAGGTACTGTACGACAGTTGGGTGTACCAGGCTACGATTATTTCAGCTGGGAACCTCGCGGTAAAATACTGTATGACTTGTCTGCATTACCCGGTGCACCAGGTGATATACTATATCTAAGCACAACGGATGCTGGCGGCTTAACAGCAGTTAAACCAGATAACTTGGCAATGCCGGTGTTCATTAAAATAAATGACACCAGTGCAGTTAAATTGTCACAAGGCAGTTTAGCCGAACCACTAAACAATTTTACCAGTACAGTTTCACCTACCATATATGACGACGAAGCATTTGGCTACGGTTTTGGTAGCTTGTGGATAAACATTGGCATTCATGCTGCGTATATTTGCCTTAATCCCACAGTGGGCAATGCAAATTGGCAATTATTGGGACCAGGCGGCGCAGCCGGTCCAACTGGTCCAACCGGTGCTACTGGTGCAGGTGCTACTGGTCCAACTGGTCCATTGGGTGGTCCCACAGGTGCCACTGGACATACAGGTCCTGCCAGTAATATAGTTGGTCCAACTGGTCCTGCAGGTTTAACAGGTGCCACTGGTCCGCTCGGCACTGGTACAACTGGTCCAACCGGTCCTGCAAATGTTGGTGCATATCAAGAATATAATTTCTATGCGATAAACAATCAAACTACATTTTTTGCAATGTATGTGCCGCCATATGTAGATGTGTATGTAAACGGTCTTAAACTACCGCCGTCTGAATATACAGCAGATGATGGTGTAACTGTAGTTCTAAATGCACCAAGCGTAGAAGGCGACCAAGTTGATATCGTAGCATGGTCTATATCCAGTGTTAGTCAGCTGACGGGTCCAACTGGACCAACGGGTGTTGCTGTTGGTTACTTTGTTCCTGATATTGCAGCACGAAATGCATTGACTGTATCACTTGGTACAATTGTCTATGTATACAACGATGGTAGCGGACACAACCAAGCATATATTGCAGCGGATACAGGACCTAACATATGGGTTAAGGTAGGACTTAGCCAAAATGGTCAAAATGTGGGTAACTCTACATCTGGCAGTACCACACTTGTTAACAGTTTTATTGCAACGGGTACATATACAAGTGCAAGTCCTGTTATGGTGGGTACTGTGCCCAGTAACAGTTTAATGACTCGTGTGGATGTACAAATTTCCACAGCATTCAACGACCCTGCTAGCAATATAGAAATAGGCACAGAATCGGTGCACGGATTATTAATGGACAACACTTTGATAAATGCAAATACAGTGGGATCATATGTAACCACACTTGCATATCCAATCGTATCTGCTACGAGTGTCAAAGCATTTATAAATCCTGGCTCCAGTACCACCGGTGTATTTCGTATTGTACTAGACTATACGTGACAGTGATTTCCTGTAAAACAAGTTCAACTAAATATCCAGTGGGTATTTACGCCGGCCGGAAACATAATGACTTTACCGAATAATCCAACTTTTGACTTCAGACAGAGTGGCGTTTCTGGCGATCTCAGCTTCGGCAAAGGCGGTCCCCGTATAGCCACTAGTGGCAACAGCTTGCAACTGCTAACAGCCTCAGGTGCACCTGGAAATGTTATAGTAAATCAAGGCAATTTTACCGCAATAGGTATTGGCACTGGCCAAATAGTATACCCATTGGACGTCTGGGGCAACATACATATTGCCAATACTGCAACTACTACCAGTGGTATACTATTCTCGGACGGTACATTCCAAACCACAGCAGGTGGTGGAGGCAGTGGACGCAGTGCGGGTCTAGATGGTGCTGTTCAGTTTGCTGGCAATTCAAATACATTTGCGGGCGATGCATCGCATTTTTATTGGGATATCTATAGTAACACGCTGTTACTAGGTAATGGTTCTAATCTGGTAGCAAATGGTGCAGTCATTGCATCGCAACTATTCAGCAACAGCAGTATAAACGGTGATACGCTTGCTATAAGAACTGCTGCCATGGTCAATTCAATCAACAGCAATACCAACGTTGTGGGTGTTAATTTACAAAGCACTGGCGTTGCAACTGTAAACGCACTGGTAAGCAACACTGGTATATTTGGTACAAATATCAATACCAGCGGTCTGGCAACTGTCAATGCATTGTTCAGCAATGTATATGGTATATTTGGACAAAATGTTGTTATAAACAGCACAAACGCTGCAACTTCTACTACAACAGGTGCAGTTGTTGTAAAAGGCGGTGCCGGCATCGCTGGCAACTTGTATATAGGCGGCAATATTATTTCCACAAACGGTGGAAATATATCAGGCATTGACAATATCAGTGCTGTTAATATCACAGTAACCGGTGCATTAACAACCAATGCGATAATCAGCAATACAACTATTCAATCTGTTGGCGCTGCGGTAGTGGGTAGTCTAACCAGCAATACCACTATACAATCGGCAGGTGTTGCAACAGTTAATGCACTTGTTAGCAATACCACTATACAGGCTATAGGTGCAGCGGTTGTTAACAGTCTAACCAGCAATACCACTATACAATCGGCAGGTGCTGCAACAGTTAATGCGCTTGTCAGTAATACCACTATACAAGCCGCAGGTGCTGCTACTGTAAACAGTTTAAACAGTAATAATGCCATACAAGCCGCAGGTGCGGTGATTGCCAATAGTGTGAACAGCAACACCAATGTTGTTGGTATTAATTTACAAAGCACTGGCCGTGCCACTGTATCGTCATTGGTATCTAACAATAATATATTTGGTGCTACCCTTAATACCAGCGGGCTTGCACAATTAGATTCGGTATCTATAAACAATGCTGCAACTATCAACACATTGAATGTAACAGGCAGTGCAGTTGTAGGTAATCTTAACAGCAATGGTATTATTACAGCAGCAGGCCAAGTTACTGCACAGTCAATTGTCAGCAATAGTTCAATCAGTGCAGCAGGACTTGTCAGTGTTGCAAACCTACGCAGCAACGGATTTGTAGAAACTGCATCTGTAAAATCCACTGGATTGATACGTGCAGACAGTATTATAGCAAATACCGAAACCACATCTAGCACACTCAATATAACAACTGCTGCGGTAGTGCAGTCGTTGACTAGCAATACTGCTATACAATCTGCGGGATTAATAACAGGCGATCAAATTTTTGCCAATTTGAATGTCACATCATACAATATCAATGCATTTACTCAAGTAAGTGCTAATGTTATAACCGCCAACAACTCTGTAGTTACCAATAATCTAACTGCATCGGGTCTTGTTAATATCAGTAATACAACCCAAAGTCAAACTTCAGCTGGCGGTGCATTAACCGTTGTAGGTGGAGTTGGTATTGGCGGCAACTTGAATGTAGGAGGTGCAACATTTATAGCCGGTAACCTACGAGTGGCTGGTAACCTTATAGTTACTGGTAACAGTACTACCATCAACAGTAATGTTATTAACATATTGGGTCCAACTATTGAAGTTGGCAACGAATCTATCACCAACGCCCCGCTCACTGTAAACGACGGCTACGACCGCGGCGTCATAATGAACTACTATGTTGTAAATGACAACCATGCATTTATGGGTTGGCAAAACAGCACAGGCGATTTCGTCTTTATGACGAACGTGCAACCCAATGTCAGTAATGTATATAATCCATTTGAAGCAGTACCTGGATTTGTCTACGGTAGAGCACACTTTGGCAGCGAAATATTAACCAATGCTACGGTTAGTACCGATACACTCACTGGTGCATTGGTTGTAACAGGCGGTGTTGGTATAGGCGGCGCTGTTAATATCGGTGGTCAAATTTCTGGTAATGACGGTATACGTGCTGTAAATGATATTCAATCCAATGGCATGCGCAGCAACAGTTTTGTCAGTGCTGCGGGTACCATCACTGGTGCAAATATACACAGCAACGCCACAATAGATGCAACTAACATATCTGCTACAAATTCAGTGACTGCATTATTAATTGCAGCAAACAGTTCCATTACCAGCAGTGACAGTATTACTGCAAACAATAATATAACAGGCAATGTACTTGTAGGCAATCTTAGAGTTATATCTCCTGATATAAATGCAACAAGATTATTGTCTGCAAATGCAATTGTCAGTAATACAACTGTTGTTTCACAGATATCAGTGTCAGATTTTTCAGTGGTTTACAATACTGCATATGTGGGATATCTGACAAGCAATAGCACCATACAAACTGCATCGTTGTTGCTGGGCGATGCAATTTATAGTAATAATTACGTATCAGCAAATAAAGTCATAGCTCGTGGTGTGACATATACCGGTGAATTATACAGCAACGGCATTATACAAACTGCATCGTTGTTGCTGGGCGATGCAATTTATAGTAATAATTATGTATCAGCAAATAGAGTCATAGCTCGCGGTGTAACATACACCGGTGAATTATACAGCAATGGTATTATACAAACTGCATCGTTGTTGCTGGGTGATGCAATTTATAGTAATAATTATGTATCAGCAAATAGAGTTATAGCTCGTGGTGTAACATACACTGGCGAATTATACAGCAACGGCATTATACAAACTGCCGCTGATATTATTGCTAATCAAATTTATGGCAATATTTCAATACAAAGTAATGGTCCTATACTGGGTGATTATATAACCAGTAATAACACAATACAATCTGCTGGTTCTATAATAGGCGGAAATTTCTATAGCAACAGTGTTGTTCAGAGTGTCGGGCAAATTATTGGGCAAAGTGTAGTTTCTAATACTTCAATACAAGCATCTGGTACTATTATAGGGTCTGGCATTACCAGTAACAGTTCGGTATACGCATCAGGTTCTATACGCGGCAGCGATATAACCAGCAATACTACCATACAAGCTGCCGGAGCAGTTATCGGTCAAACACTTATCAGTAATACTTCAATACAAACAGCAGGTACACTGGTAGGTAATGTAATCATTAGCAATACTACAATACAAGCAGGTAGTACAATATCAGGAAATGCTGTTGTCAGCAATACCACTGTGCAAGCAGGCGGTTCCATATCTGGTAACTCTATTGTTGCTAATACAACTGTGCAAGCAGGCGGTGATATAACTGGTAATGCTGTTTTCAGCAATACTACTGTGCAAGCAATAGGTGTCATAACAGGTAATTCTCTAGTTGCAAATACAACCATACAGGCAACAGGAGTTATCAGAGGTGGTGCCATTGAAAGCAGCACTTATATAAATGGTGGTGTTATCACCGGCCAGATTTTGTACAGCAACAGCAGTGTACAAGCCGCAGATACTATTACTGCTCAAATCATATACAGCAACAGCAGTGTACAAGCCGCAGGCACGATTACTGCTCAAATCATATACAGCAACAGCAATGTGCAGGCAGCGGGCACAGTTGTAGCAGATGCAATACTGTCTAATACATATATCCGTGCTAGCAATCTCATTGTCAGCAATATATCTGAATTCAATGTTGTTATCAGCGATTCCAGTATCACCGCACGAACTTTTATGCTTGCAAATACTTTCCTGGCAAATGTCAGCATAGGTATAGGCACCGGTTATGCTGCATATCCTCTGGATGTATGGGGAAATATACATATCGCCAATACTGCTAGCGCATCAAGTGGTATTATATTCTCAGACGGCACATATCAAAAAACCGCTGCGGTCAATACCAAAAGCTTTGGTACACCCGGTACTGTGCAAATTGCAGGTGCAGGCAATACATTCTCTGGTAACGGTGATCAACTACAGTTCAATACCGGCAACAATACTCTTATAACTGGCAACGTGTTTATTACCAGCAATGTACAAAGCACAACTGGCACAGACGGTGCATTGGTTGTGCATGGTGGCGCCGGTATCAGCGGCAACTTGTATGTGCTTGGTAATATCATTGGCAGTAATATAAGTGCCATCACAGGCAACAGCGGGTCGTTCTTTGGCGACAGCTATGGATTCAATGCGCTGTATGCAGGTATACCGTTTGGTTATACAGTTCAACCTTCTACAATTGTTCAGTTTACTGCAAACAGCGACAGTGTTGTACAGGCCAATATTCAAAACATAAACCCTGGCACCAGTGCAGACTCTGGCTGGGTTGCAACAGCCGACACAGGCGATTTCAACAACGGCTACATGGCTATTGGTATTAACAACAGCGGCTATGACCTAGGTACCATAGACGGTGCGCTGGATTCGTTCTTGTATGCGGCAGGTGTGGCAGGCGTGGGTGGTAACCTTAACATAATCATGGCTGAACCCAAGCATATCAATTTTGCCACAGGCGGCGGCACTTGGGCCAACTTACAGGTCAGTATCAATTACGATCAAGGACTGACTATATTTGGCGATGTGCCCAGCACAGACACTGCCACAGGTGCGTTAATCGTCAACGGTGGCGCAGGCATCAGTGGCAACGTTAACATTGGCAGTTCCGCCAATGTCAATGGTAATGTCACAGCCAACGGCACGTTAAATGTAGTAGGTGTCACATCCCTTGGATCATTGATAGTACACAACGCTGCGCAGGTAAATGCCCTGGTCAGTAATACCACTGTCACTGGTAACACTTGGGTATTGGACGGCAATGCCTATACCAGTACCAGCACATTCCAACAGGTTGTGGATGCCTGGCCGGTTACTGCATATAGAACTGCGCATTACCTAGTCCAAGTTACTGACCAAACCAACGGCAAATATCAGTCTGCACAGGTTATGTTAATACACGACGGCACAGATGTATACATTACAGAATATAATGACATCTATACCAATGGCAGTCTTGGCGATTTTGAAGCAGACATTGTAGGCGGTGTAGTAGAGTTGCTGTTCACTCCCATAACCAGTGCAACAATGACAATCAAAACTGTACGCACAACTATTGACACTTGACACTAGGCTAATCACCTGTCTGACGCTATACTGTATCATAGATACAATATAGGAGATTACACATGACTGAGCCATCATCGCGTATGATTTGGGTCTCATTTTCAAAGGAAGGTATTCACAAATATCCTGCCGCACTAACCGATCCTGCATTGGCAACTGGCGATGAATATGATGTCAGTTTCTTGGGATATCCACACAGGCACATCTTTGAATTCAAAGTTTGGATTTCGGTTACACATCTGAACAGAGATATTGAATTTATTCAATTTAAACGATGGCTGCAAAATTTGTACGGAGATAGTATTATACAACTAGATTATAAATCGTGTGAAATGATGGCAGAAGAATTAAACGAACAAATTAATAATAGATACCCAGATAGAGAAGTCTGGATTGAAGTTTCTGAAGATAACGAGAATGGTGCGTTTTTCAAATTCAATAATTAAAAAGTTACGACAATTTAAAATTTTCGTAAAGTTGGTCAAGTGTAATAGAACATTTATTATATTTTGTCCTGTTAACGTGTCGTGTAACTAATTGCAAATTTGAGTAATGTCCTATTATTTCCGGTGGGACATTATTCAAAAATCCCTGGTGTTTGCTAAACATATGATCTAACTCATAAAGTGTACCACGTGGTAAGTTATACGGATTAATTTTCTCGTTGTGATATACCCAACTATCTCTAGTGATCCTGTCAACTAACGATTCATACACTTCCCACTGCGGTTTATTTTCAGCTGGTATAGTAGATTTAGCATTTGACACATTTATACTTTTTCGGCGTCGCCAATCGAAATCGGTATGTAGTTCTTTTAATCTAGCATTACCGTTTTCGCTCATGCGTTTCATATGTTTAATGCGGTCTTCTTTGCTCATACGTTGTTGCCTAGTTGTTTCTGCTTTTTTTACAAACCCCGGACATTGTGTGACCTTTTCAACACATCTAAATTGTTTAGAGTTAACACTTATAAAGTTAGCCTGCTGTCCGCACAAAAAACAAATACGGTCGGTATTATCACTACTTAACCTAGGCATAACGTATCTCTCTATCATCGTTGTATTTAGTTGACGAATATCTTGCATTGTAACATAATTAAAAAAGGATTGTTAAAACATGAAAATTTACGTAGTACCCATTGAACCAATTGACACTCGTTATACAAGGCAGTGGTATACGCATATCCCTGCGTTGATAGATGCAGCAGGTGCAAGTGATGTGGTAATTATCGAAGGTGATGATGTACCTGCGCAGCCAACACCGGGTGCATTTTTAGATTTCGGTGCTACAAACATTTACAAAGGTTCGCAACTCAGCATTATTGCACAACTGTTTAGAGACGGCGCAATCAAAGACGGCGACAAGTTCTTGTATACTGATGCATGGAACCCAACTGTAATTCAACTGCGTTACATGGCTGAGTTACTGGGTAAGACAATTGAAATACATGGTATGTGGCATGCTGGCAGTTATGATCCACAGGACTTCTTGGGCAGGTTGGTTGGCAATAAGACTTGGGTACGTACCGCAGAAAACAGCATGTTCTATTGTTATGATACAAATTGGTTTGCAACCGATTATCACGCAAAGCTGTTCTTAGATGTGATGTTTGATGATAACGAAGGCATAGACGAATGGAACAAGTGGCACACGGGTGCGTGTGGTCGTATTGCATTGACAGGCTGGCCAATGGATTATCTATACGAAACACTGGCGCCATACGGCAAGCTTGAAAAGAAGCCACAGATTGTATTCCCGCACAGGCTTGCACCTGAGAAACAATTAGACATTTTTAACGACCTTGCAGCTAGCATGCCCGAGTATGAATGGGTAGTGTGTCAAACTACACCACTTACCAAAGACCAGTATCATACTATACTAGGTGAGAGTGCAGTTATGTTCAGTGCCAACTTGCAAGAGACATATGGCATCAGTGCAATAGAAGGTCTTATATGCGGCGCAGCACCTATGGTACCTGATCGTTTAAGTTACAGTGAAATGTATGATGATGAATTCAAGTATCCCAGCGAGTGGACTATCAATTGGGATTCTTATATCAAACACAAAAGCCAATTGATTGCTAAAATTGACGCAAATATGCAAAAAATACTCAACAAAGACAATGCGCTATTAGCCGCAATGCAAGCACAAGTAGTCAAGCTGCGTGATTACACTTATGCAGATCCGTTAATAAAATCACTAGTGCAATAACCAGACCTTGACAAATAACCATTGAAAGTTCATACTGAAACATGACAAATAATTTTAAAAAATTCGACTTTAACTCCAGTCATTTGCAGTTGAATCCAGACGGAACCAACATGAGTGACAGTCAGAAAGACTATGCAGTGTTTCTGCCCAGTATCAGTTCAATCTATGCTAAGATTGTCAGCATGCCAGAATATAAGCTGCGCGAATCGTTGCCAGCTGGATTGCCAAATGGACTCAAAGATTTAGATTTTCTAGATCCCATGAACAGTTTGTTTTATTATCCGGCATCTCTGTATTCAGCAGGGCATGCTATACTGGATGTCGAGGACAGTATGGTTGCAGAAAGCATGGTGCAAAAGCGAGATCGCAAAAACACAGTGCTGATCGGCGACAGCGGCGGGTTCCAAGCTGCAACCGGTGTGTTGAAATATCCGTGGTATCCCAAAGGTGATCAAACGGCTGCGGATCATATGCGAGACAAAGACGCATTT
>Ga0114960_10002827_pt1 | contig 13407 bp, 12 predicted proteins | sample C_130625_MF_Meta_FD_92637 | JGI IMG/M metagenome (GOLD analysis project Ga0114960, IMG submission 92637) | Freshwater microbial communities from Lake Croche, Canada to study carbon cycling - C_130625_MF_MetaG | ecosystem: Environmental > Aquatic > Freshwater > Lake | place: Lake Croche, Canada... | reverse complement strand
TTTCAAGCGGTGTCGATATTCTTAAAATCCGCCGCTTTCGTGAATAACGGGCGTGCCGGTTCGATTCCGGCTCGGGGCACCATTGACTAAGTAGACAGCCATGACATCCTTCAGCGCACCCTTTGAAATTCATGTCCATGGTGAAATCCTGTTGCGCGATGACGTTGACTTCAAAGCACTCCAAGAAGCCGCCAAGCCCCTCTGGAAATACGCGGGCGCTAAATCTCTCACAGAGGGTGCACAAAGTCTTTACGAAGAAGAGCCTGGTATCCGTTTTGAAGCGGCTGATCACAAACTCCAACTGTGCTGGACGGTTCGTGGCGATGAAGATTTTCGCCAAGTGCTGGACGACCTCTGCATGAACATCAACGAAATTTCGGCAGCAGGCGCTCAGATTGAAATCACGTTCTACGACACAGAATTTGAAGATGAAGACGAATCGCGCGGTGCTGAGTCACGCGATGATTTCCTCATTCTCTTTGTGGGCCCCGATCCTGCCGCCATCATGCAGGCTCAACGAGATTTACTGGTTCAAGATGTGGTGGGTCTCATGGAGCGCCACTTTGATGGCTCAGAACTCAGTGGTGTGGTCCAAGAAATTGACAAGCTCTTTTCAGAACGTTTTAGCGATTTGGTCAGCTCCCTCGAATTGGGCAAACCGCCCAGAGGCAGCGGTGGTGGTGGACCACAGGGCGGTCATGGCGGAGGCCGTCGGCCACGCCATTTGCACTGAATTCAAATTTCCTCAGGCCTTGGCCCATTAGCCATGCTCAATCCAGGTGTCAAGCGCAGAGAAGTCTTTGGCTGGGCCATGTATGACTTTGCCAATTCTGGCTACACCACGGTAGTCATCACGGCTGTCTTTGCGGCTTACTTTGTGGGCGCAGTAGCTAACCAAGCAGAGTGGGCCACTTTGGCTTGGACCAGCGCACTCAGTGTGTCTTACGCCATTGTCATGCTCACCATGCCAGCCATGGGCGAGTGGGCCGACCGACATGCTGCTAAGAAAAAAATGCTCATGGCTGTCACAGCAGCCTGCGTGGTCAGTACCGCAGCCTTGGCTTGGGTGGAGCCCGGTCAAGTGGCCTTGGCTGTTGTTTGTATTGTGATCTCCAACACTTTTTATTCTTACGGCGAATCACTAACTTCAGCATTTTTGCCTGAACTGGCCAAACCTGAAGCCATGGGACGCGTGAGTGCTTGGGGGTGGGCGTGGGGCTATTTGGGTGGCATGCTAACTTTGGGCATTTGCTTGGCCTATGTACTGTGGGCACAAGGCCAGGGACAAACGGCCGAACAGTTTGTGCCGGTCACCATGCTGGTCACTGCTCTCATTTATGCGTTGGCGGCCGGCCTTACCTTTGCACTCATGAAGGAACACGCCAAACCGCAACCTGCACGCCAGCGTTCAAACAGTCAGTGGCAACAGTTGCGTCAAACATTTCAAGAAGCCAAAGCCTACAAAGATTTCATGCAACTCATGGCTTGTGCTGTGGCCTATCAAGGCGGTGTAGCTGTGGCCATTACTTTGGCTGCCATTTACGCTGAACAAGTCATTGGATTTCAGCCGCAAGAAACCATGGTCCTTATTTTTGTGTTGAACATTGCGGCTTTTGCGGGCGCCTTGGTGTTTGGTTATGCCCAAGATCGCATCGGTCACAAATTGGCACTGGCTTTAACTTTGGTGGGATGGAGCATCACCTGTGTGATGGCAGCGCTGACTACCAGCAAAGAAGTTTTTTGGTGGGCAGCGGCCTTGGCAGGTGTTTGCATGGGCTCGAGCCAATCCACAGGCAGGGCCATGGCGGGCTTGTTCATTCCAAGCCATCGCTTGGCTGAGTTCTTTGGCTTGTGGACCTTTGCCATTCGCCTGGCAAGCATCGTGGGTCCCTTGGGTTATGGATTGATCACTTGGGTCACGGCCGGCAATCAGCGCTTGGCCATTGGCGCCACCGCAGTTTTGTTTTTGATCGGTTTGGCTTTGTTGTTGCCCATCAATGTGCAGCGCGGTCAAAGCAAGGCGCAAACGCAAGCCTAAACGCCAGCCTAATGTCTGATTTTCGATACCTTCAGGCCTACCCTGACAATCTGCAGTTGCAAGTGCAAAAAATCATCGATGGCCCTGGCTTGGGCGCATGGCTAAAGTCCAGACATTCAGAGCCACACAGCATACGCACCGACGGCGCGCTCTACAACTACGTCATGGAACTCAAAAATGAATTCTTGCGCCAGGCCGACCCCATCAACAAGGTCAGTTATGACAGCAAGCTACACATCATTCAAAATGCTTTGGGTTTGCACACCACCACCTCACGCATTCAAGGCAGCAAACTGAAATCAAAGCGCGACATCAAAGTCGCAGCTTTGTTCAAAGAAACACCCATTGCATTTTTGCAAATGATTGCAGTGCATGAATTGGCGCATCTCAAAGTGCGCGAACACGACAAAGCTTTTTACAAACTGTGCCATCATATGGCGCCAGATTATGCTCAGTGGGAGTTTGAACTGAGGGTGTACCTCACGCACCTGGATCAGGGCGGAGAGAAGCTCTGGGTTGCCGCTTGATGGCAGTATTCAGGTGACAGGTTTAACCACCGAAGGGCTGCAGACTGAAGTGAGCTTAAGGCGCCAGTGGTCCAAAGTTCAATGGGTTCAGGCTTGCTTGAATGTGTCTGAGTGAATTGTGCTTCAGTGGCAGGTGAAATCAGACGTTTGGTTTGTTTCGCAACCGCTTCGCCCGTTGAAATAAGCTGAACACTAGGGCCTACCAGTTGTTGCAAAATTTCTTGCACAAAAATATAGTGAGTGCAGCCTAAGACCAAGGTGTCCATTTGACCATGGGCTTGTCCAAACAGGCCCATGCCTTGTATGTACTGGGTGCAAAGTTTTTCTAACTCTGCTGTGTCACTGACAGATTTCTCTGTTTGCTTTTCAATGGCCAGCGCCAAACCTCGGCAGGCTTGCAAAACAAAATGACCCTGCTTGGGCAATGCATCAGCTTGAACTGATTTAAGCAACTTGTCGAAACGTGAACTGTTTAAAGTGCCTTGTGTCCCTATGACACCAACGTGCCCAGTTTGCGTTTGTGCAAGCGCGGGTTTGAGTGCAGGTTCAACGCCAATCAAGGGTAGGTGAGGGTATTTGGCGCGCAAACTTTCAATGGCCACAGCCGTGGCGGTATTGCATGCAACCACCACAGCCTTTACGGAGCCCTTGGCTAAAAGTTGCTCCATCATTTTGTGGCTTCGCGCGATGACAAAGTCATCAGTGCGCTCCCCGTAGGGGGCAAAGCCACTGTCGGCCCAGTAAATGAAGTGCTCTTGTGGCATTTCTGCACGCAAGGCTTTCAAAACGCTCAGGCCGCCTATGCCACTGTCAAAAACGCCGATAATCCCATTGGGGTCAATGTAATTTTGATCGTTCACATTTTGGCGGTCAGATTCAATTGGCGGCAACTTTGATGCCTTTGAACTCGCCCGTGGCAATTCGTTTTTGCCATTCGGCTGGGCCCGTATTGTGTGCGCTGGTGCCACCAGAATCTACCGCCACAGTGACCGGCATGTCGACCACATCAAATTCGTATATGGCTTCCATGCCCAAGTCGGCAAAGCCCACCACCTTGGATTGCTTGATGGCTTTGGACACAAGGTAAGCGGCACCGCCCACAGCCATGAGGTAGGCCGACTTGTGTTTTTGGATGGCCGCAATGGCTTCTGGCCCACGCTCGGCTTTGCCCACCATGGCAATCAGTCCGGTTTGGGCCAACATCATCTCGGTGAATTTATCCATGCGTGTCGAGGTGGTGGGGCCTGCAGGACCAACCACTTCGCCCTTCATGGGGTCGACCGGGCCCACGTAATAAATGACGCGATTGGTGAAATCAACAGGCAACTTTTCGCCCTTGGCCAGCATGTCCTGAATGCGCTTGTGAGCCGCATCGCGACCTGTCAACATTTTGCCGTTGAGCAGTAAAGTTTGCCCAGGTTTCCAGCTGGCCACTTCGGCGGCTGTCAGGGCGTTTAAATCGACACGCTTGCTCTTCTCGGTGTTGGGTGTCCAGTTCACATCGGGCCACAAATCGAGGGAAGGCACGTCCAAGTAAAAAGGGCCAGAGCCATCCATCACAAAGTGAGCATGTCGAGTGGCGGCGCAGTTTGGAATCATGGCCACAGGCTTGCTTGCGGCGTGGGTGGGGTACAACTTAATCTTGATGTCGAGCACCGTGGTGAGGCCACCCAAACCTTGCGCGCCAATGCCCAAGGCATTGACTTTTTCATAAATTTCCAAACGCATGTTTTCAACTTGCGTGAGCTTTTCGCCTTTGCTTGATTTCTCAAGAAGCTGGTACATGTCCAGGTCGTCCATCAAACTTTCTTTGGCCATCAGGGCGGCCTTTTCTGCAGTGCCACCAATGCCAATGCCCAGCATGCCGGGTGGGCACCAACCAGCACCCATGGTGGGAACTGTTTTTAAAACCCAGTCGACAACGCTGTCGCTGGGATTGAGCATGACCAATTTGGATTTGTTTTCACTGCCGCCGCCTTTGGCAGCTACAGTGATGTCGAGTTTGTTGCCAGGCACAATTTGCGTGAAGATCACAGCAGGCGAATTGTCTTGGGTGTTCTTGCGTGCAAATTCAGGGTCGTCAACCACCGAGGCCCGCAGCATGTTACCAGCGTAGTTATAGCCGCGGCGAACGCCTTCGTTGATAGCGTCTTCTAGGCCACCTGTGAAGTTCTCAAACTTGATGTCCATGCCTACTTTTAAGAACACATTGACGATACCGGTGTCTTGGCACATTGGGCGATGGCCAATGGCACTCATTTTGCTATTGGTCAAAATTTGGGCAATGGCGTCTTTGGCCGCTGGGCTTTGCTCGCGGTGGTAGGCTGTTGCTAAGTGCAAGATGAAATCGGCCGGGTGGTAATAGCTGATGTATTGCAGGGCGGCGGCCACGGATTCAATCAAGTCTTCTTGTTTGATCAGAGTTGTCATATTTTACTTTCGCAAGGTTTTAATGATGTGATGAGTTGCCATGGTGTGACATCAACCGATCGGTATAGGCAATCGCCAAAGCACTGAGCAGGAAGGTGATGTGGATGATGGTTTGCCACATGAGCACTTGCTCGGTGTAGTTGGCTGCGTTGATGAAGGTTTTGAGCAGGTGAATGGAACTGATGCCAATGATGGCGGTGCCTAACTTGACTTTGAGAACCGACGCATTGACATGGTCCAGCCATTCGGGCTGATCAGGGTGACTCTCTAAATTCATGCGCGATACAAAAGTTTCATAGCCCCCCACAATGACCATGATGAGCAAGTTGGAGATCATGACCACATCGATGAGGGCCAAGACCACCAGCATGATGATGGTCTCATTCAACCTGGTAATGGGCGCGTCGACCTTGTAGCCAATGCCATCGATCAAAGCTTGAAGGGCAGCTTGGTTGCCAAAGACCGCCTCAAGCAAGTGAATCAGCTCGACCCAAAAGTGGTAAACATAAACTGCCTGGGCTGCAATCAGTCCCAGGTACAAGGGCAGTTGTAACCAGCGGCTTGCGAAAATTAATTTGGGAAGCGGCTTCAGAGGTGCAGCTTCGGGGTGAGGGGGTTTTTGTTCGGCCATTGAGGTGATTGAATCGCTGAGACTTATATTTTAAAGCCCCACCAAGAGGTTCAACCAAAGATCCTATGGCCAAATTGAAAGATTTGAGTCAGTCAGGGCTTTGTAAGAGCTAGGCACGACATTCACCTCAACCAATTCGAACAAGTTCCCCTAGGAGACATTCAATGAGTGCTAACGTTTACCAGCCAAGTGCTGATTTTGTCAAAAATGCCCATATTTCAGGCATGCCAGCTTACCAAGCCCTTTGCAAAGAGGCTGAAGCCGACTACGAAGGCTACTGGGCACGTCTGGCCAAAGAATTCATTTCTTGGAAAACACCCTTCTCCAAGGTCTTGGACGAATCCAATGCGCCTTTCTTCAAGTGGTTTGAAGACGGCACCCTGAATGCCTCCTACAACTGCTTAGATCGCAACGTTGAAAAAGGCCTTGGCAACAAAACTGCATTGATCTTTGAAGCCGACGGCGGCGATGTCACGCGCATCACTTACAGTGAATTGCTGGCCAAAACTTGCCAAATTGCCAACGGCCTCAAATCCCTCGGCATCCAAAAAGGCGATCGCGTCGTCATCTACATCTCCATGTCTATTGATGGTGTGGCCGCCATGCAAGCCTGCGCCCGCATCGGCGCTCCACACTCCGTGGTGTTCGGTGGTTTCTCAGCTCAGTCATTGCGTGACCGCATTGAAGACACGGGTGCCAAAGCCGTCATCACGGCCGACCATCAAATTCGCGGCGGCAAGCAGTTACCTTTGAAATCCATTGTGGACGACGCCATTGCATTGGGCGGTTGCGGCAGTATCAAAGATGTGTTGGTGGTTAAGCGCAGCGGTTCTGAGGTAGCCATGACGGCAGGCCGCGACACCTGGATGCACGACTTGGTTGCTAAGCAAGCCAGCACTTGCGAGCCAGAATGGGTGGGCGCTGAGCATCCCTTGTTCTTGCTCTACACCTCTGGCTCTACAGGCAAGCCCAAGGGCGTTCAACACTCTACCGGCGGCTATCTGTTGCACGCGGCCCTGACCACCAAATGGACCTTCGACTTGAAACAAGACGACGTGTTCTGGTGCACGGCAGACATCGGTTGGGTCACAGGTCACACCTACATCACCTATGGCCCCTTGGCCTTGGGCGGCACGGAAATTGTGTTTGAGGGCGTGCCTACATTTCCTGACGCTGGTCGTTTCTGGAAAATGATTCAAGACCACAAGGTCTCTATTTTCTACACAGCGCCTACAGCCATTCGTTCATTGATCAAAGCAGCAGAGGCCAAAGATGAGGTGCATCCAAAGATCTATAACCTGACAAGTTTACGCTTGCTGGGTTCTGTGGGCGAGCCTATCAACCCCGCAGCATGGGAGTGGTATCACAAGCATGTGGGCGGCGGTAATTGCCCCATTGTCGACACCTTTTGGCAAACCGAAACGGGTGGTCACATGATTACGCCGCTGCCTGGGGTCACACCAATGGTTCCTGGTTCTTGCACCTTGCCTTTCCCAGGCATTCAAGCCGCCATCGTGGACGAAACAGGCAAAGACATGCCCAACGGCCAAGGTGGTATTTTGGTGGTCAAGCGCCCATGGCCTTCAATGATTCGCACCATTTGGGGTGACCCCGATCGCTTCATGAAGAGCTACTACCCAGCCGACTTCCAAGGCAAGTATTACTTGGCTGGCGATGGTGCTATTCGCGATGCTGCATCTGGATACTTCACTATCACAGGCCGAATTGATGATGTGCTGAATGTGTCAGGCCACCGCATGGGCACCATGGAAATTGAATCTGCCCTGGTCAGTTGTACCGAGCTGGTGGCTGAAGCTGCGGTGGTGGGTCGTCCTGATGACACCACTGGCGAAGCCATCTGTGCATTCGTTGTGCTGAAGCGTCCGTTGCCAACAGGCGAAGAAGGTAAAGCCATTGCCAAACAATTGCGCGATCACATTGCCAAAGAAATTGGCCCCATTGCCAAGCCCAAAGACATTCGCTTTGGCGAGAACTTGCCTAAGACTCGTTCCGGCAAAATCATGCGCCGCTTGTTGCGCAGCTTGGCCAAAGGTGAAGAAATTACACAAGACATTAGCACCTTGGAAAACCCAGCCATCTTGGGGCAGCTGGGTCAAACGTATTGATTTAACAAAACTTATCGCTTAACAAAAAGAGTCCATCCCTAGCGGGAAGGACTCTTTTTTTTCAAAGGACTTGGTTGAGGTGGTTTTACGGTTTGGGCCCCATCACCACACCCTCGCGCCGTGGATCTGCACCACCAAAAAATCCTGTAGGGGTCACCTCAATGGCCTGCAAGCCGCTTGGTAAAGGCGTTTCACGCACATCATGCCCCTTGGACCGTAAGGCTTTAATGGTGCTTTCAGGAAAGCGTTTCTCTTCCAAAATAGTGGGGCCATTCAGAGAGCTGAAGTTGGGCAAGCTAATGGCCTGCTGAGTGTTCAAGCCCCATTGCAATGTGCCGATCAAAAGCTTGGTTGTGTAGTTAATGATGACGGCACCACCGGGGCTGCCGCCTGTCATTTTTAATTGGCCTGTGTCTTTCTCAAACACCAAAGTAGGTGACATGGAAGAGCGCGGCCGTTTGCCACCTTCAACCCGATTGGCGATGGGCATTCCTTTGGCATCTGCAGGTGCAAAACTGAAATCGGTTAGCTCATTGTTCAGCAAGAAACCACCGTGCCTGCCTTGGCCTGAATTGACCATGTTTCTAGAACCAAATACAGCCTCGATGGTGGTGGACATGGCCACAGCATTGCCTTGCTTGTCAATCACGCTAATGTGGCTGGTGCCATATTCCTCTTGAGCCGGCATGGGTGCAAAGGCCGTCTTGTTTCCAGCTGGATTGCCAGGTTGTGCAACCTTCATGCTTTGCGCGCCAATGAGACTGCTGCGCTCTTTGAGATAGTGGGTGTTCCAAAGCGTTCGCCAATCACCGCCAGGAGCTTGAACGAAATCGGGGTCTGCCACAAATTGGCCACGGTCTGCAAAAGCCAAACGAGCGGCTTCTGTAAAAAAGTGCAGCCAGTCGGCTGAAGGCAGACCTTGCTCAAGTTGCATTTTTCCTGCAGGGGTGTTGTTTAAGATGCCCAGCATTTGCCCGATGGCCAAAGTGCCCGAACTGGGCGGTGGGAAACCGCAAAGTTGATAAGTTTTCCCAGTCGTTTGCACCCAATGATCAAAGCAAAGAGGTTCGCGTTTTTTGGCTTTGTAATTGCCCAAATCTTGAAGCGTCATGCTGCCTGGGCGTGTGGGATGTTGCCTAACTTTTTGCACCACAGCTTCTGCGACCGGGCCATCCTTTAGAGCTTGAGCGCCGCGTTTTGCAATGTCTCGCATGATCGCTGCCAACTCTGGATTTTTCAGGATGTGGCCGATGGGATATGGTTTGCCCTGTGCATCGTAAAAGTAACTTGCAGCGACAGGATCCTTGATTAAATCATTTTCAGCCAACAACGCGCTATGCAAGCGAGGGCTGAGCTTGAAGCCTTCCTCTGCCAGCTGAATGACGGGCTCTATCAATGTGGCCCAAGGCAATTTGCCATGTTCTTTGTGCGCCATTTCAAGCACTGTGAGGGTGCCAGGAACGCCTACCGACAAGCCACTGACAACACCGTCCATGAAGGACAGAGGCGAGCCTTGTGTATCTAAAAAAAGTTTTTCTGTAGCGGCCAAAGGGGCTGTTTCACGTCCATCGTAGGCATCCACTTTTTTGCCATCGTGGTGCATCACAAAAGCACCTCCACCAATGCCACTTGACTGGGGTTCAACCAAAGTTAAGACCATTTGAACCGCAATGGCCGCGTCGATGGCAGAGCCACCCGCTAAAAGAATTTGGTAACCCGCATCGGTGGCCAAAGGGTTGGCGGCAGCCACTGCAAAACCTTGGGTGGCCCAGCCTGATTTTTCTTGATAACCCACTGGGTCGTTAGGTTGATCGGGTGTGGCGTAGTTGAAGTTCTTGGGCTGTAACGCGCAAGCGCTTAATCCAAAAGCAAAAACCCAGACTGCAATCCTTTGGATACAGCTTAACTTCAAAAACTTCATGTTGCTTTTAGGGTGTTAGATGGCAAATAGTATGACCTACTTTGGAGCGAGCCGAATGGCGCCATCCAAACGAATCACTTCACCATTGAGCATGTCATTTTCCAAAATGTGCTTGACCAATTTGGCGTAGTCATTGGGTGTTCCAAGGCGGCTAGGGAAGGGCACAGCCGCTGCCAAAGCGTCTTGCACTTCTTGCGGCATGCCAAACACCATGGGGGTGCCAAAAATGCCGGGCGCAATGGTCATGTTGCGAATGCCGTTGCGTGCTAGATCGCGCGCAATGGGCAAGGTCATGCCCACCACACCGCCCTTGGAAGCTGCATAAGCCGCCTGACCAATTTGACCATCATAGGCCGCCACGGAGGCCGTGGAAATCATCACACCGCGTTCACCTGTGGCTTCGGGTTCGTTCTTGCACATGGCCTCGGAGGCCAAGCGAATCATGTTGAAGCTGCCTATCAAATTGACGCTGATGGTTTTGCTAAATACGGACAATGAATGCGCGCCATTTTTACCCACTGTTTTTTCGGCAGGGGCGATGCCAGCACAATTCACCAAACCCACCAATTTGCCAAGCGACACAGCCTTGGCAACCACTGCTTGACCGTCGGCTTCATTGCTAACGTCGCACTTAACGAAAGCACCGCTTAATTCTTTGGCGATGGCTTCGCCTTTTTCAGCCTGCATATCTGCAATGACCACTTTGCCGCCATGGGCCGCCAGCATGCGGGCTGTGCCTTCGCCTAGGCCCGATGCGCCGCCCGTCACGATGAAAACCTTGCCTTGGATGTCCATGAATGCCCTTGATAGTTTACGTTACGTTAACGTCAATTATGCATGGCAGACCTAAATGAAAACTATCGAACTCATAAGTAATCCCAATCAGGGTTGTCGATATTAGGGTTTACGATAGGCCTCATGAGTTTTCTCATTAAGCATTTTTTTTTAAACCATCTTCAAGGTAACACCATGACTCTCATCAACACGCAAGTTCAGCCGTTCAAAACACAAGCCTTTCATAACGGCAAGTTCATTGAAGTTTCAGACGCCAGCCTCAAAGGCAAGTGGTCTGTTCTGATTTTCATGCCCGCAGCTTTTACCTTCAACTGCCCTACAGAAATTGAAGACGCTGCAGACAACTACGCCGCCTTCCAAAAGGCAGGTGCAGAGGTTTACATCGTGACCACCGACACCCACTTTTCACACAAAGTGTGGCACGAGACTTCACCCGCCGTGGGCAAGGCCAAGTTTCCATTGGTGGGCGACCCGACACACACCCTTACCAACGCGTTTGGCGTGCACATTGCTGAAGAAGGCTTGGCTTTGCGCGGCACCTTCATCATCAACCCAGAAGGCACCATCAAGACCATGGAAGTGCACTCCAACGAGATCGCACGTGACGTGTCTGAAACATTGCGCAAGCTCACTGCTGCCCAATACACAGCCGCTAACCCAGGTCAAGTTTGCCCCGCCAAGTGGAAAGAAGGCGCTAAGACTTTGACACCATCACTCGACTTGGTCGGCAAGATCTAAATACCGACACATCACTGAAAAGTTCAACACCCTGAATCACAGGGTGTTGAGCGCAAGCCTGTTCAGCGCATCGACTTGAATTTGAAATTGCATTAGGAAAAAAAACCATGTTAGACGACACCCTCAAATCGCAATTGCAAACCTACTTGGGCATGCTGAGAAGCCCCATCCGCTTGATCGCCACATTGGATGACAGCGAGACTGGCATGGAGATGCGCAACTTGCTGGAAACCATTGTGGGTTTGTCAGAAAAAGTGAGTTTGGACACATCGGGTAAAGATGCACGCACGCCTTCTTTTGTGGTGGTCCGCGATGGTGAAACACAAGGCGTTCGTTTTGCCGGATTGCCTTTAGGCCATGAGTTCACTTCTTTGGTTTTGGCCTTGCTGTGGACCGGTGGTCATCCTCCCAAAGTCGAGCAAGAAGTGCTGGATGCCATCAAGGCGTTGGACGGTGATTTCAACTTTGAGGTTTACATGTCTTTGTCCTGCCACAACTGCCCCGACGTGGTTCAAGCTTTGTCGCTCATGGCCATTTTCAACCCCAAAGTGAAGACTGTGGTCATCGAGGGCGGTGCCTTTCAACAAGAAGTGACCGAGCGCGAGATCATGGCCGTGCCCATGGTGTTTATGAATGGCAAGGTATTTGGGTCAGGGCGCATGTTGGTGGAAGAAATAGTGGCCAAAATTGACACAGGTTCTGCCGACCGAGAAGCCACCAAAATCAATGCCAAAGAAAATTTTGATCTGCTGATTGTCGGCGGTGGCCCTGCTGGCGCTGCAGCCGCCGTTTATGCCGCACGCAAAGGCATTCGAGTGGGTGTGGCGGCAGAACGTTTTGGTGGTCAGGTGAACGACACCTTGGCCATTGAAAACTACATTTCAGTCTTGGAAACCGATGGCCCCAAATTTGGTGCCGCCTTGGAAGCCCAGGTGCGCCAGTATGGTGCTGATATTATGAATTTGCAGCGCGCGGCGAAAATTATTCCGGCTGAAGAAGAGGGCGGTCTGATTCAAGTGCAAATGGAAAACGGTGGTGTTCTGAAAGCCCGCACGGTTATTTTGTCGACCGGAGCCAGATGGCGAAATGTCAATGTGCCCGGCGAGCAAGAGTACAAAAACAAAGGCGTGGCCTATTGCCCGCATTGCGATGGCCCCTTGTTCAAAGGCAAACGCACTGCCGTCATTGGCGGGGGCAACTCTGGCATCGAAGCCGCCATTGATTTGGCTGGCATCGTGGCGCATGTCACCGTCATTGAATTTGCCGACCAGCTCAAAGCCGATGCCGTGTTGGTCAACAAGCTCAAGAGCTTGCCCAACGTGACCGTGCACACAAGCGCTCAGACCACCGAAATTACAGGTGACGGCAGTGTGGTCAATGGCATTCGCTTTAAAGAACGTGCCACTGGCCAAGAGCAGCACATTGCCCTGGAAGGTGTGTTTGTCCAAATTGGTTTGATTCCCAACACTGAGTTCTTGAAAGACACGTTAGAGCTGTCCAAGTTTGGTGAAATTGTGGTCGATGCCAAAGGCCACACCAATGTGTCAGGCGTGTTTGCAGCCGGCGATTGCACTACAGTGCCGTTTAAACAAATTGTGATTGCAGCAGGTGATGGCGCCAAGGCCGCACTCAGTGCGTTTGATCACCTGATTCGGACGCCCGCGGCTGCGTGAGTTGCGAGTTCTTGCGCACATAGGCCAATGCAAACGCCAACCATCCGAGGATGAAACTGGTGCCACCCCATGGCACCAGTGCCTTGAAAGTTTGGATGTCATGCCAAGCGCGCAATAGAATGTTGATCGAAAACATCAAGCAACCTAGCAAGAAGAGAACGCCTGCAAGCAGCAGTCGTTTTTCGCTGGGCCTAGATTGTCCCAAGACGCCCACCAAAATAAGGCCAATTGAATGAAATTGCAGCAAGTTCAAGCTGGCTTGGACCATGGCGGGTGAACTGCCGATTAAACTGTTGCCATGCGAAGCGTAAGCCGACGCAATGACCGACAGGGCTGCCATGAAAGCGCCCATCGCAATGAACCCCTTTGGCCAACGCGGCGAAGTCGTTTGTTGAAGGTGTTCCATGACAAGCTGAGCCATTCAAAATTAGATTCAACATTATGCAAGTGAAGTCTTGGCCTTTGTGCCCGATCGGTGTCTACCTTCGTTTGATCAAGCTGGGCTTATCCCTCTTGGGTTTGATGGGT
>Ga0114960_10002824_pt1 | contig 13411 bp, 12 predicted proteins | sample C_130625_MF_Meta_FD_92637 | JGI IMG/M metagenome (GOLD analysis project Ga0114960, IMG submission 92637) | Freshwater microbial communities from Lake Croche, Canada to study carbon cycling - C_130625_MF_MetaG | ecosystem: Environmental > Aquatic > Freshwater > Lake | place: Lake Croche, Canada... | reverse complement strand
TTTACGTTGTTGGTTTTTTGCCATACAGAACCAGTTGGGAATGGAATTGCACTTGAGCTGTTCCACCTTGGATTTTGATAGCTTGGACTGGCCTGATATTCAGGAGTTGCATACACGCCTGGGGCAATACCCAGAGCAGTCAATGGCGTGCCTGTGCCGTTGGCAACGCTGACACTGCCGTACCATTTGATGGTACCTGCTGCACTTACGTTACCAGTAGATGTGGTTGCAAAACTAACTGTGGTATTGGTTGAGGCAACAACATCAAAAGTACCATTGTAGGTGTTCGCAGTAGTACCTGTAATGGTAATAGTACTTCCAACCGGATATGGAGTAGGAACAGCATTTCCTGCATTGGTAAAGGTTAATGTGGCAATGCCAGTCGAAACGTTTGCATTACCACTTGAAACATTTCCAACATAACCAGTTGCCTGACTGTCGGCGTAGACAAACAATGCACCGCCTTGCACAGCAGAATAAACACCGCTGATGTTGGCTGAATTGATTTGAATAGATAGATTGGCTGGAGTATTGTTTGGTCCAACAGGCACAGTAAACGTAGAAGTATTGTTGATAACAATGGTGTTGTTGGCTGTCAACGCAGCAGGTGCCAATGTGCCCGACACTGTGGGCCATGCAGTTTTCCAGTCATCGCTGCCGACTGCTACCCAGGTATTGTATAAACCGCTCAGTGCGGCTGAACTGGTTTGTGTGGTAGTTGGGCCACCACGCTTGTAGTATTCAGGGTTTTGTAGTGCGCCAGCAATGTTGGCACTTTGAACTCCGCCACCAACTACAACATAATCTCCAATACTGCCATAGCTTTGGATGGGCATTGTGGTGCCTGTTTCCAAATTAGCTGTGCTGGTAATAACACTTGGAATTCGATTGCTGAATGCACCTGTGGTCAGGTTCCACTCAAAAATACCCCAATTGGTATTGACTGAATCTAACCAGTAGGTATTGTTGTTGGGAGCACCCAGCGGTCGGGTCAAGCTGGCTGTGAGTGCAGCCAAGTCAACATCAACACGTTGTACATAACATTGATTGGTAATGCCCAAAGCACTGTAAGCGGCCAACAAGCCATATTCGTTGAGCTCGTACCCATTGATTGGAGTACCAGCTGTGGTGTTGTAAAAGAACGGAACACCAAAAGTACTAAGCAAGTCTCGTTGACTTGTCATTAAATAAGTTTTGTTTGCATTAGCAGCCAGTGTGCCGGAAGCAACGCCAACTCCTGCGCCAGAAATCTTGTTCTGAGCAGTTGCCAACAAAATAAACGGTACCGAATTGGTAGCGCCTGGGATATAATTGCTTTGATCAATTATGCTAACTTGTACACCTGGGGATACTAAGGCCATATTAAAAATCCTTTTTTTCTAAGTATAGATATTTATGGCCAATGACAAAAAGACAGGGGGTTGAGTGCCCTTTGGCAAAGGTTTGATGTAAATACAACATGCCGAGACCCCTGTGCCCAGTGTGTAAACAAAGATTTTGTGCTGTGAATTATTATCGAGACGAACAGGTACACTATCGCAGTCGTTGCGAACACTGTATCAAGAAAAATCAACAGATCCGACCGCCAGTTGCCAGGTGGCAATCAGCAGGTTACAAGAAAAAACCCACCTGCGAACAGTGTGGGTTTACAGCCAAGTATTCAGCCCAGCTGCTGGTCTATCATGTGGACGGCGACATGAACAATGTGGCTGTTCGTAACTTACGAACTGTGTGTCAAAACTGTGCCATTGAAGTGGCCAGATCTAACTTGCCTTGGCGAGCTGGGGATCTTGAACCAGACCGTTGATCTGTTGATACAGGTCGTCCAGGCTGGTATTGTTTAGAATTACAGCATCAAACTCTGTGCCGGCCCAGGCAGTTTCGCTTATGTGAACACTGAACTTTTCCAGTTGAGTTTTGGCCCAACTGTGTTGTACATGGTTGATTTGAGTTTGATTGATTAGTTCTGCAAATGGATACCAGTCTGGATCTGGGCCGCGAACAACACGAACTACCTGTCCACCAGCCGACCGGATAGCGGCTATTTCGTTGGGGAAACGGCAGTCGCTGATGACCACATCGTCAGTTATTTTTCGTAATTTGTTTTCCAAACTGGCAATCCAGATATCATCATGGAATCCACGTCGAGCCACTTCGGTGCCCCAGTACTGCAACACCCATCTGGGAGTTATGGTCATGCCCAGGCGATTGCTCCACCATTCATCCGTTTGTTCTCGCCAGGCACGACTTTGTCGAGTACGGCCTTCCAACAGTTCTCGGTCCCACCCAAATATATAGGCCACTGCATCTTTCAGTGTGTTGGCAAAACTCTCACGCTTGAACTCGTGTATGTTGACCAAATAATCTGCTATGGTGTCTTTGCCGGCCCCTATTAGGCCACACACGCCAATAATCATGTCAGCTCCTGTATGTCAAAATGTTTCAAAGTGGTTTGTAGTAACTCAATTTGCCTGCGACAGTCTTCTAATGCGTGGTGACTGGCGGGCGGTTTAGGTAGTCCTGGCCACAAGCCAAACACTGTTCTGCTATCTCGTACATTGTAATACTGCCAGGGTATGGGTTTACCGTAGCTCTTGTAAGCATGTTCCAGAATAGTGCAGTCAAATGTTGGACCTTGACAATACAAAAATTTACTGGTCCAAATTAGTTTGCCTAATTCATCTAGTGCCTGATCCAACGGAATACGATCTTCTTCAGAAAATGCTTCATCTCGTGCATCAGCAGGTTGGGTTGCCCACCAATTTAAAGTACTTTCATCAACAGTTCGATTTTCCTGACTTTCTAATGAAATCCTGGCATAGTAATGTTGTTTATAATATCCAGTGCCCAAAGGGTCAAATGATTGGGCAGCTATAGTTAAAATAGTAGCAGCAGGTGCTACTCCAATTGTTTCAATATCAATCATTAGTGAACTCATGCTATAATTGTAGCAGGAAGTTAGTTAAATTGCAAGCTCAAAGTCTTCAAATAATTCTTGTTTGGTTTTATCGCAACGCATGCCTTTGATGCCATTTTCACTTGTACTGATTACTCTGAGATTGGTCCAATGTCCAATTATGTAGGGTGGTATACAATCGCGAAATCCTTGCTGTATGCTGTAGATATGATCAAGTGCGTTATAGGTACGATTTAATCGGGCAGGGTTAATCGAATCAAAATGATTTTTCCAGCTTTCCTCTGTGATTTTCCATACTGCATCGTAATACAACCGGCGTAGAGACCTTTCTTCTCTTGGCGTACATCCACGTTTTACTGCTTGTTGATAGATTTTTTCTAATACTACCTTAGATTTACTTGGATTATCTACACCATAAATTTTTAGGAATGTTTCTTTTTTAGCGTTTTCTCGTTGTTGTTTAGCCTCGTCGGTCATTATTGGGGCTTTTCGCGTACCCAATGCAACTCGTTTGCCTCTATTACTTTCAGCTCTTATTTTGTTTATTTCCGGGGTATGTATATTAGCATAATCACCATTTTGCCATTTATACTTTTGCTTGGCGGTTCTACTGGAAGTAATAAGATAGCGGTTTTCCCACCATTTAACCGGAATATTTTCTACAGGGCAGAGAGGTATTTCGTAAGTGTCATTTACTATATGCCAAATACGTTGTTTAGCCAATGCGGTGTTGGGTAGGAATGATGTTTTTTCTAACACCTGTTGCCAGAGCTCGGGGTGTGTCTTGTATAGATATCGCGTTGCAGATTTATTATAACTTGTATCAGTTTGAATAATGTTTAGTAGTATGTCTTTCATACTATTATTTATCATTATCCTATTATGTACGTTATTTATTCTTAGCCAATTATCCAATAACAAATGTAATTGGCTGAGAACCATCTACGTAGTTTTTGAGATCTTCAATGCCTTTTTCCATTATGGCAAGTCCTTCGGCCTTCATGGCTGCGCCGTTTAAAGTTCCACCACCTTGTGGACCTGCAATGGTGCCAAACTTTTCTCTTGCTTCGCCAATGATCAGCTTGCAGTTTCCAACTATGTAGTTGCGCATCCACTGACTGATCAAAGGATCACTCAGCATGTTGAATTCAGGTTTGTAGTTGTAGGTCCACAGCAGTACTGCTTCGCCTGAGCCTTTGGGATCACGTATCAACTGTAGTTTTTTGGTCACCGGGTTGAATGTGTAGTTCATGTAGGCTCCAAACATGCGTCCGGCCAACTCTACATATTGGCTGTAAAAATCATAGGTAGCAAGTCCGCCAGCCACGTTGAAATTCATAAGATACACGTTTAAACTGGCTTGGCTAAACGGATCAAAGTTTGAAGCAAATGGGCCTGTTGAATCACCAAAAGTTCTACGAAAAATCTGTCGTACGCTGTAGACTTCCTGTGGCAATTCATAGATATTGACATTGGTCACCAGCTCCATAAAGGTATAACTTTCTTCATAGGCATTTTGTGCCCGTTGACGATAGGTGCCAACTGTGTTTCTGTAGGCCGCCTCGTAGTGTTCGGCATCCAGTTCAAGATCAATGATCTGCCCGCCCAGTTGATATTGCACATATTTGAATAGGTCCTGCTTTAGTGTTTCTAAACTTGATTCAGATTGAATACTCATACGGTCGCTCCTGTGTGAGTATTTATCAACACATTACCAGGCTCGTAGTATGATCAAGTTTTCGCCGCCACGACCGTTCCATTTTGTTTCTGTGCTTTTGATCTCTTTGTAGGCCCGACGAGCCGCAGGCTTGCCTACTGTGGTAATACTTGGAATCTGTTCAGCTGGTCGTCGCAGTGTTTTTTGTGAAGTGGTGGCCGCATCAAAGGCCACAACGCCACTGCCCTTGACTGTGAATGTGCCTATGTGTGTGTCGGCCATGACATGTATCAGTTTGCGTTTTTTGGTATCGTACAACCAGGCTTCGGTAGCATTGACCAAGCAGGTTGGTGCTGCTGACGTCAGACCAAGTTCTGGAAAATCTCGGAGATACTTGAACCGGCTGACCAATTTTTCTGGACTCACTGCCCGCTTGGCACGCGGTTTGCGTTCAACTTTTTTGATCTGTACATAACTGGCACAGTCGTTGATCACTGCTTCGCAGAATTTTATGCAGTTACGCAACTGTGTCCGGGTCAAATGACTGTAGGCTTCAGTTAGATCTCGATCACGTCCTTCCACAGTTTCTTCAAATTCAGCCAGGCGATTTTTCCATCGTGTGCTGATGGTACCAATCATCTGTGGAGCCACGTTCATGCCGCGGATCTGGGCAATGGGCTTGAAATCAGCCGACATTCGTGCGCCTTGCTGTACAAACTCATCAAACATGCCTTCCAGCTCGCCAGCACACTCGCTCACTCGTTCACGCAAGTGATCCTGTATGGTCAGGCGAGCCTGTACCGTTTCAGCTTCGGTCACTTCTCTAATCACTTCTTGTTTGCTACGCATCATGCCGGCGATTTGCAATTCAATTGTGCCACGTTCGTGCTCCAGCAATTCAAGTCCAACCAGATTCATACGACATACCCAGGCTGTGGTGCAACGAATCTGACTGTCAGGAATGCCTCTGATCAGGCCAGCATCCGCGGGTCTGGCATTGTGGTCAAGCCAATGAGCAATCATTTCCTTGGCATCTCGTTTGCCGTAATGATAGTTGTACCAGGCAAAGGCTCGTAGCATGGCTGTGGTACGGTCTGTTTCAGTCAAGGCCAAACGCCAAGCAGGTTCAGTGCCGGTGTATTTTGCATCGACACTTTTGGGATTCAACGGTTTGATGTCTGAAGAAGATTTTTTAGTTTTGACCATTATTTTCCTTGTCAAGGTAGTTGTTTATTATAGCACCTGTACTGTTTGGAGTCAACCGCCCAGCAAACAGGCAAATACCAGGTATTTTTCCAGATTGTCAATCAGTTCCAAAGTTTCCAGTTCCAGAGCTTGATAACGAGCTGTGGGTTTGTGCAGTCTGCGGCATTCCACACTTTCTTTGTTCATGTTGAGCAAGGCCCGATCTACAGTCATGAGCATTTTGATCAAATCTCGCCGGACCTGTGGGTTGCGAACTGCGGCGATTTGTTGTTGAGCCTGCTCTACTCGTGCTAATAAATTGTCCATATAGTATTTTATCCTGTTTTGAATTTTTTGTCAATCTAACCCATAAATACTCGACTATGCCAAGACTTAGCCTTTACCGCCCAAATCGAACAGCCGACTATCAATTTTTTGATCGTACCATCAAAGAGATGTACACTGTGGGTGGAGTAGACGTTTACATACACAAGTACATGGGCCCCATTGTGGATACTTCGCCAAATCCCGGCAACAACGATGCCACATTGCCGGTTTACACCAGTTCCGATCCCTTGTACATCGAAGATTTGCTGTTGTTGGAAAACCGAGACCGAGCCTATGATCCTGATGTATATATCATGCGCGGTGTTTATCGACAGCAGGACATTGATTTTGATCTCACCCAGTTTGGCCTGTTCCTAAACAATGACACCCTGTTTATCACGTTCCATTACAACTACATGATTGATGCGTTTGGTCGTAAACTGATGTCAGGCGACGTGTTGGAACTGCCCAATCTCAAAGATTACTATCCGTTAGATCCTACTATACCATTGCCGTTGCCCAAATACTATGTGATACAGGATGCCAACTATGCTACTGAAGGCTTTAGCCAGACCTGGTTGCCGCACATATGGCGTGTCAAAGCCACTCCCATGGTCAATGCTCAGGAGTTTCAACAAATTGTGAATAAGCCGTTTATGCCCGACAACATCTGGGATCCTGGAAATTTTTATCCAGGTGGATTTACTGTGCTGGATGGCGACAATTATTATATCAGCAAAGGCAATGTGCCACCGGGTACACCCATAACCGATACAGCGTACTGGACTCCTATTCCCGACCCTGCCACAGTGGGCGATCGTATGAGTACCAGACCCCGAGATCTGCAGATCAATGACGCCTTGCTGACTCAGGCCTATGCAGATGTGCCGCTCAGTGGTTATGACACTACAAAATTTTATATCTTGCCTACCACTCCCTTGGGCGCTCCGGCCAGTGCCGGCATTGTGGCCAGTGATGGTTCTGTAGCAGTTGGCAGCAGTCAAGCCGGCGAAGGCACTACACCTACCGGTTTTGGCTATACTCTGGGCTATCTGACCGGTGGCCGTGATCCTGACACTGGATATCTACTGCCACCAAACGGATTGCCGGTTGTGCCTGGGGTCAGTTTTCCGCCCAACCCTACTATTGGTGCTTACGCACTGCGCTTGGATTATTTTCCAAATCGATTGTTCCGGTACGATGGTAACCGTTGGGTCAGTATTGAATCAGCAGTACGAACTGATCTTGACCTGGCACCGGCCGCAGAAACTCAACGCAACAGTTTTGTAAACAATACATACACTGTGAGCACAACTGACCTGGGCAATATACCAAGCCGACAAAGTCTTAGCCAAATACTCAAACCCCTGGCCGACAATGGCGACCAAGGCGGCAACTTACCACCCAACCCGCGACCACCAGGACAATAACTATGGCTGTAACACAATATTTTTATGATGCTCAGATTAGAAGATTCCTTCTACAATTTTCCAGAATCTTTTCAAATTTTCAAGTGGAATATGGACGCAACGAAGCTGGCCAAAACGATACCTTGGTTCGTGTTCCGGTACGCTACGGTGACAGCAGTCGACAAGCGCAGACCATTATACAACAAAATTCAGCCAACGAACTGCCCAGTACTCCCATGATGACTTTTTACATCACTGACCTCAAGTACAACCGTTCCATGATTCAGGAACCCAACTTTGTCAGCAGTATTCAGGTGCGTCAAAGAACCTACGACAGCATGACCGACACGTATGAGACCACTCAAGGCAATGCATTCACTATAGATCGAGCCATGCCGGTGCCGTTTGAACTGACCCTAAAACTGGACTTGTGGACCAGCAATACCAATCAAAAAATGCAGTTGCTGGAACAGATTCTGGTGCTGTTTAATCCCAGCTTGGAGATACAAAGCACCGACAACTACATAGACTGGACCAGTTTGAGCACAGTGTATCTGGAAGATGTCAATTGGTCAAGTCGCACTGTTGGAGCAGGCAATACTGAGGCCCCCATAGACATAGCCACCTTGACTTTTAAATTGCCCATGTGGATTTCCAGTCCAGCCAAGGTCAAAAAATTGGGCGTGGTTGAACGTATTGTGGCCAACATATATGATGCCAACGGTGATGCCAGTGTGGCCATAACCGACAATGATCTGCTGCTGGGCACCAGACAGGCCTTTACTCCCTTCAACTATCAGGTGGTGTTGATCAACAATACCTTGCAAATTTTGACTGAACCCACAGTGGTTGACCAATCCAACGCCAGTTTAACTGCACCTGCTGCACCCAACAGCAATCTCATGTGGTCGGCTGTGGTTGGCATGTACGGCACGCTGAGACCCGGAATCAGCTATATCGGTTTGGAACAGCCCGACGGCACAGATGTGATTGGTACTGTGTCTTACGATCCCAGCGACGACAGATTTTTATTGTTCAATGTCAACATTGATACTATTCCCAGAAACACTCTGTCGCCAGTTGACGCTGTGATCAATCCATTGTTGAGTGGACCCGGGGCTGGCTTACCGCATGCTGTAGAAGGCAAAAGATATCTGCTGACCGAAAGTACCGGTGACTGGAGTGGAACACATGCTGCGGCCTGGAGTGGTACTGTTGGCCAGCCCATGGTGGCCATGGCCAATGACATTGTGGAATATGACGGTGGTCGTTGGGTTGTGTCGTTTGACAGTACAACCAGTCCCAACAACGATCAGTACGTGACCAACATTACTACAGAATTGCAGTATCGCTGGACTGGATCTGCTTGGGTCAAGAGTTATCAAGGACTTTACAAAGGAGGACTATGGACTCTGGTAATGTAACAGCCGTGGGTATTTGGTTTTACAGCATCAAAACTCGCAGTTACTTGTATTTGATGCGCAATGATCACAAAAATCCTGACACCTGGGGCCTGCCTGGCGGTCGTGTTGAGTCAGGCGAAACCTTGATGCAGGCCATCACAAGAGAATGCACCGAAGAATTGGGCAACATGCCCGGCTATTTGAAACTGGTTCCTTTGGAAAAATTCACCACAGCCGACGAAGGCTTTACTTATCATACATTTTTTTGCAGTGTGGTCAGTGAATTTACGCCAGTGCTGAACGACGAGCATGTGGGCTGGGCCTGGATTGGATCTGGTCGTTGGCCCAAACCCCTGCATCCAGGACTGTGGTCAACAGTTAATTTTGATGCGGTACAACAAAAGATTCTGACCATGGAAGCTCAGATTCAAATATCGCAGTAGCCAATAAAATCTCTGTAGCTGAGAGCCCGAGCGTTGGGCAGATCCAACCAGGAATCCGGCATGTTGGTTGGTACACCAGCAAATGTGAACTGTGTTCCTGAATAGGCTCGCATTATGTCGCAGACCTGATCGATCCAGCCTGAGTTGCCGGTGTCAGTTTCCTTGTGATAACCCAGCATGAATATCTCTTGATGGCCATCAAAGGCTGCCAGGTACATCAGCATGGTTATGTCCAGTAGTCGGGGCCTGTGGGGCACAAGATAAAACTCGCCGGGTTTGGCAATACAGTTTCTGGCATCTGTGTATACAATGTTGTTTTTGGTGTAGCCGGACTCGATCAATTGTGTCAGTTGATCCTGCCGAGTTTCTGCGGCAAAATCCAGTCGCATTTCCTGGGCAACATCGCCTGTGCCATAGGTCTGTAATTTTTTTGATCCCAGCAGACCACCGCGATGATTCTGCAACCTTGTGTAATCAAAATACTGTTTTTCTGACGTGTGCCCTATGCAGACTGCACGTCCACTGATGTGATGATTTTCAATTGGATTGGCAATCCATTCACGGGTTTCGTTTTTTTTGCCACCAGCCCATTGTGTGTGAGTGATTACAAATTCGCCTGGGTAGTCGACTCGATATCTTGCGTCCATAATTTTACCTGTTGTAATATTTAATCAAAAAAGAACATCTGCCACAGCCGCGAGTTTTCTTGATTCCATCCAAAATATCCACATGCACTGTGTAGGTACCCAGCGTTGAATATGACCAGTCGATTGTACACGTTGCCAATGATGTCTACATCTTCAAACGGTGTCTTGTCGAGATTCCTTGACCCTGGTCTAAAGCAACGTCCAAATTCTGGATGACTGCTGTGTCGTATATCAGTGCCCTTGAGAGCATGAGTCATGGTTCCTGTTTCATACGGAGCATTGGGTGTGAGATACAGCATGGCAGCCCATTTCTGATTATCGGCATGATAAACCAATGGCTCACCTTCAATGTTGAACTGGAATCGCCCATTCATACCGTGTGATTCCCAGGCAGTTATTTTTTCTCCCATGATGCGTTCAAATTCTTCTTGCAGTCCTGGAAACAAAAATTGTTTGTAAGTGCGACTGCCTATGTAGGGCTTGCCAGGGCCACTGGGCTCGTATTCTTGCTGGAGTGCAAAGGCTCTGATGGCATCTGGATCACGATAAAAATTATCCACTACCCAGAAACCTTTTTGATAGTCGGTGTTGATCAGTTCAGCACTGGCCGCAGTTGTTGTCCTGACACGATTGATCCTGGCCGCAGGAGTTTTTTTCACCAATGCAGGGTCTGGAAACAGGTAATCACCAGCAAATTTCAATCCATCTGAGCTGTCAATCAACTGTGCCTGTAACAGGTTGTTGACCAGGCCAGGATGTATCCACCAGTCTTCGTAACTGTGCGTGTGATTGTAGGCTATATCGCCAGCAGCCAGCACATAGCCTTTTGATCTAAGATAGTCTCGAGCCTGGTCTCTAATGGTAGGATCCACATAGTAATCGTGTTCAAAGGTGATGGCAGCAAATCTATACTGGTCAAACGGAATACGTTTCAGTATTTCAAACGAATATGCAGGCGGATCGCAGTCTATTTGCAAATAATCAAAATCGCCAGCAAATCCCAAGGTACTCAGGAATTTTGCATAATCAATTTTGGTTGCATCCAAACAGAATACCAAATTGCTTCTGCTGTTCATGAAATCTGTAACCACGGTCTGATTGATGTCAATGCTGACACCAGTCCAGTCAAACTCAGTTTCCAACAAGGCTGTGTTGTTGTTTTTGAATGGTTCAGCACTGCCAATCTCCAGATATCGGCCCTTGCGTTTGCCGTTGGTAGCTGACAACACAAACAGATCCTGATAGCTCTGAGAGTAATTTTTTTCCAAATCTTTAAGACCGGAGAATTGAACTCGGGCCCGAGTACGTAGGATGTCGGCCTTGTAGGGTGTGGCAGTGTTGGGCCATCCAATACTGGCCAAGTTGCGGTCGACAGCTGCTGTAAACATTTCATTCATGTCCGCGCCAAATTTGAGCTCGTGCATGATCTCACGAGACTGTTCGGTTTGTCCTACCCACCAGGCCGACACACCTTTTTCAAACAGTAGTCCGTACTGTCCTGGATATTGCACATCAGTAGTCAAAGGCTCCAGATCAAAATCACAGGCGCTGAGACCAATACTGGCCACAGTGTAAGAGTCATGCCATTCTTTGTTGATTTCATGCAGGCGACTCAGCACAAAGTATGCTTCGGGCCGACTGGGCAACAGACTGATGGCTTTTTGTAATATGACCTTTTCTGTATCGTCTCTGGTGCGTTGCCGTTCAAAACAAAGAGCCATTCTCAACAGGGCTTCGTACTGCAACACATCGGTCTGCGAGCGTTCGGCTGTGCGCAGATAAAAACTGATAGCAGCACCGGTTTGACCCATGCGATCGTATTCCAGGCCCAGATCAAAATTGGCCTGGGCTGATTCAGAGTTGTGTATGTATTTGTGCAAGTGTAAGGTCAGCATGTCAAACTCCCAGGTATTCAGTCAGCATGGACTGAGGTATGCGCAAAATAAATGCACAGTTGTCTTGGAACCCAAAACTCAGCAATAGATCATTTTGAAAAAACACAGCGCCGCAACAGAACTCAATGTCGGCATTCATGAAACTGAATGCTTCAGTAAATTTTACAATATTCCAGTTACGATCCCAGACCAAAAATCTGTGCTGATAGGCCGCATCTTTTTCGCCAGTCTCACTGCGAAATAGGTCAACTTCGTGTATCACAGCCAGATAATGGTTGCCGTAGGGTATGACCTGACTGCTGCCTCTAAAATCTGGCTGTCCTGCTATAAATTTGGTTTCATCAAGATGCACTGTTGTTGTGGTGCCATCGGATGGGTCAAACCGTACCACTTCAGTGGGGTTTGACCACTTGACATAGTGAAACGGTTGATCAATAATGGGCATCCAGTTTTTTTCGCAATAGGTGGCATTAGCACCCGGGGCTGGGATTCTGGTGCGTTTTATTTCCTGCACACCATCGGGTTTGATGCTGAGTTCGCTTAGTTCCATACGACCTTGTCCGTTTGTGGTAGTGTCTCTGCGTACTCCGCTGAGATAAATTTTGTTGTCCCAACGGATCACCCTGGCATCTTCAAGTCCAACAAATTCCCAAATTGGTTCTACATCCAATTTTGAAGTGTCCACAGTGGTTATTTTCTCAAGGGAAAGATCATCGTTGAGTGTACAATAAAAATTCCAGGTGCGTAGATTTCGATCATTTTCTGGGTGCAAATATTGTAATGGTCCATATCTATGCTGAAACTTTTTATTTTCAGAATGATACAGGGTGTAATTTACATGGCGTATATTGACCACCAACTGATCGCCATCCAGGTAAATGCTGGGATTCATCAGCCCAGTTCCGTTTGTGAGCTCAGCTGGAATAATCAAGGGATGTATACTTCCACCCTGATCTATTGTGGCTTTTACCAAGCCAGATTGTTTGATTGCGTGTGCGAGATTTGTCATATACTATCATTTATGACTGGTCAATGATAGCGTTGATATTTCTGTGTGTTACTGTGGCTGCAGAAGTGAGAAGAATTGAGGAGTATTGGTATCATAAGTCAATACGATAATACCCTGGCCACCAGTGTTTGCAGGAGCTCCAGAACCACCACCACCACCATATAGGCCACCGGCTCCGCCTGCGTAACCAAGCCAGGCGCCACCGCCCCCTCCACCAGGTCCTGCTGTGGCAGAGTCGGATGTTTGGACGTATTGAGAGCCTGTGGCTCCTGCACCGCCACTGGAACCCACGGAGCCTCCTCCACCACCTCCAGTTCCTACATTACCAGGTGAACCGGAGACATTTTGCCCTCCGGCTCCACCACCTGTTAAAGAAGTGCCGTTGCCATAGCCGTTACCACCTGCACCCGACGCAAATGAACTTGAACCAGCTCCACCTGCTGAACCAGCCCCAGGAGCACCACCTGAACCACCACCACCACCACCGCGTTGGTTTTGTTGAGTAGTTGCCCCACCTGC
>Ga0114960_10002822_pt1 | contig 13419 bp, 13 predicted proteins | sample C_130625_MF_Meta_FD_92637 | JGI IMG/M metagenome (GOLD analysis project Ga0114960, IMG submission 92637) | Freshwater microbial communities from Lake Croche, Canada to study carbon cycling - C_130625_MF_MetaG | ecosystem: Environmental > Aquatic > Freshwater > Lake | place: Lake Croche, Canada... | reverse complement strand
GCTCCTGTTCGTAAAGTATTAAAAACAAGGGGCTCTGCTCCTCCTGCTGCTCCTGCTGCTGCTCCTGCTGCTGCTCCTGCTGCTCCTGCTCCTGCTGCTGCTCCTGCTCCTGCTCCTCCTGCTCCAGCTCCAGCTGCCGCTCCACCTGACGTATTAGGTATTGATACAACCGTTCAGGGAGGAGGTGCTCCAGGTGATGATCGGTTAATTATCTTAACCAGTGACCAAAAAGTTCTACTTATTAGTTTAAGAAAGGAAAGAGTGATTGGATCACTTCAGACACTCATGAAATCAGTCGCAGTAGATTGTCGTATGAATTATGACGATAATAAGGATGGAACATATAAATGTATGGGACTTGGAGATTCAATTGGAGATTTCGCATATCATCCAGATCTACAGAAGGATATTGAAGAAACTGAGGCTAAATTCAAGACAGGTGAGTTAAAAGAGGAGGAGGAAGTAGTTGCTGCTGATGCGGTGGCTGATGAAGCTCCAAAGGCTCCTGCTCGTAAAATGATCAAAATAGCAGGTGAAAAATATTACTTTCAAGTAAAAGAAGATGAATCAGGAACACCTCTTGGATATATTTTATTTAAGAAAGAAACACCTGAAACACCCTTTGGATTTATTAAAATGAACCCTGAAACGGGAGCGCCACGGGGTGCGATTGGTCCCGTATAAGACCTTTCTGAATAAGTGTAGAAATATAGAAACATTTATAAGCAGATAATAAATGCCACAGGCCATGTGTAAATTTATAAAAGGGTAAATATAAATTAAGTATAAAGACTAATAGATTTAGATATACAATTTCTACAATAGAATTTGTATAAAGAAATCCCATTCTTAGATCACAGAATGCCCATAATCCAGCAAATATATAATCAAGTCGCGTTATAAATTCATTCGATTCATTATAAGAATGATATACTATTGAAAGTGTAGAGGATACCATTATAATATGTATATAATACCGTGTATACATACTATAATGATACATGAGTGGATAGATCGCAAAATAGTGTGGCAAGGTTGATAAGATAAGTAGATTCATAAAGTATTCCTTGTAGGATACTATATCAAATTTTATGGTAAATATCCCCAGTCAGCTCTTGATTCTCTATACAGATTTCCTCCCTCTAAAAGATAATCAAAGATATGAATCCAAAAAAGATCAAAGGCCATAGATTCAGATTGAATCTTAAAATAGGCAGGTTCAGATGATGTTAAATCAGGTAGCTTAATTATACTAGAATATTTCATAATCTTATCTACATTAGGTTCCTTCTGTAAATAGCCTGCCCTAGCAGCTCCAACCTGGATTCCTTCTAATTTTCCAGTTATACTGAAGGTTATAAGATAAGGATATCCTCGCTCTAAGATGGGACCATCCTTCGTTATAGCCCCACTGAAGGTGCCAACATTTAGAGATACAAATCCATTCCCTAGAGCCTTCATATGAAGACTCGGTGATCCAGCTGGACCCCAAAGAGAAAATGGTATGACTGTGCCCTTAAAATCAGATTGTATGGTAAGTAAAAGCGTAATTGTAGTAAAAGAAGAAAGACGTAAGGAAAACTTTGAACGGATTGCGCACTTACTTGATGGAAAACTTAAGAAATTCTTTCTTAGTGGAAATATCTTTTGATCTACACTTTCTCCACGGTATTGAATTGAGGGTCCTCCCCAGCCATCATTTTCCCATTTCATCTTAAATCCGCTGAGTCTTTTATCACATAGAGGATAATCACACCCCCAGTTCTGAGGAGATCTTTCTACTTCAAATGAGATCATAGGAGCAAAGGGTTCCTGAGTCATTTGTAAGTGAGTATGAGGAATTTCCTTCCATCCAGGTCCAAATTCATTTGATTGAACTTCTATCTTATAATAAGTAGAACCCTTTCCATAATACAAATATCCTGATAGTCTATTAATATCAGGTGTCAAGGGAACAAGACTACTTTCTAAGGTAACTGCTCCTCCATTATGAAGAGAAGCAAGTTCAGATGAAGTAGATAGAGATTTATTATTATATACTCGTGTCACAGGATGATTAAAGTAAAGAGAAAACCCACTCATAGAATTTATCTTATATTTCGCAGAGGCCCGTATATTTGATACAACACTTGTAAAAAATATAAGTGATCCAGGTTCAGAAATAGTTGTATCTAAAAAGGGTATCATGGGACGAATACGACGACCAAGAAAGGTTGTTGGTTTTGTAATATCAATATGGTGTGTAAACCAGAAGACCTCAACACCATGCTGAGGTTCAATTCCTAAAGATTCTTTTTGTATTCCTACTCCATAGAAATCTTTCATAGCCTTATCTCGAATTGTTAAATTCTGAGATAAGGTTTGTGTTATAATAGCTTGAATGGTATATTTTACATCAGACCACTGTTTCTTAGAATTCCAAAAGCTAAGTGTTTCATTTGACGGATAAAAAGATCCAGTCTTCTGTCCACCCTGGCGTATAAATTCATTCTGAAGACATTCAAGACGAAAGGGTCCTAGTGTAGAATCAAGAAGTTCTGTACAGAAATCATAGACCTCGACAGGTCCTTTTAAATATAAATCACGTTTTGATGGATCAAGTAGGCCGTAATGTGGAAGAGCTTCAATCGCGTTTAAGGCTGTAAGCTGTCTTTCTCCCCTGGCAGTTCGATCAAGTCCTAGAGTAGTGCGTTCTCTATGATCTTGAAATACATCTTGTGTATGAACTTTTACTTGATCATAAAGTCCAGAAAACATGGGCTTTATGAATAAGATAGAAAATTTATTTAACATGTGTCGGTGTTTAATACATAATAGAGTTCATATATATCACTATTAATTTTTGGTTTACCCACTGGATAGGCCTGTTGATTAATCACAAGAGACTGATTTGGATAATTATTTCCTGTATACTCTCCAGTTAGAGCAGTCACTCTAGGGTTCCCACCATATCCTCCATTAAATGGAGCTCCACACTTCATTAGCATTATAGAAGATGAAGAAGATTTGCTTTTAATATAATAATTAAACCATGGCCCTGAAGATCCATAAGGTAAATTACCAAAGGGCACGTTATTTTGCTGAGCGATAGGTGTCATAATATTACGAACATCATTTCCATTTATATCTTTTCCCGTCATAAATACATTCGAGGTCGATTCATTTCGCTGTCCTTGTGTCATAAGCATCCAATCATCGACACCTGGTCCTGAAACAAAAATCCACCCATCTGCGTTTCTATAAGGATCCTTACCCATCATATAATCGGCACGATCATTAATGATTCCTAGTTTAAATTCTCCAATCTTTCTAAAATTATAGCCTAAATAACATATAGGAGTTCTTATAACGGGTTTTCTAGGACATGTGTCTGAAGATACAGCATAATATAATTCATATATATCACCGTTTATGCTTGGCACTCCATTTATCTGCTGGAATTGATTTACAACATTTATCTGATCTGGATTATTATTTCCCTTATATTCACCATGTGCGAAGGTTAGTCTACCTGATCCTCCATAAGATCCATCATGAAGGGCAGAAGACTTCATAACAAGAACCGATGAAGTATTGTTTAAATTTTTTATTAAAAAGTTAAAGGTATTTCCCTCTCTAGGGTTATTTCGTATAGAGTTTTGTTGCGCGATTGGTTTTAATATATTTACAATATCAATTCCATTCATATCCTTACGTGTCATAAATACATCAGAGAATGTCTCATTTCTAAATCCGATTCTTGACCAATCATTTGATGTAACTAAGATCCAACCATCCGAAGAACGATAGGGTTCATTATTCATAACATTATCAGCACGATCGTTCGCAAATCCAATCTTAAAATTTCCAAGTTTTCTGTAATAATTTCCATAATAACAGACAGGGTCAGTTGTATAAACAGGCATTGATTTTGATTCAAGCTTAATTCCATAATAATTCATCATGGCAGCTTCTTGAGTCTGACGATTTGATGAATTGGTTGATCCTCCCATCTCTTGAATTGCTGATTTTACAGATCCCCATGTTTGATACTTATTCCAAAATCCAATATTCGCTGGAGAGGGATACATGGCACCATCTTTCTGGCCCCCAGCACGCAAGAATGCCTTCTGTAAACAATCTAATGAATAAGGCCCTGTAGCAGAATCTTGTAATTCTGAACACATATCATATGAATCATAATATCCCTTTGTATAACACAAATCTCTGGCACTTGCCCGAAGACTATCATTCGCAGGAGACATGGAATTATCACTTACTCTACTAAATTCGTTTATGGCATCTGAAATTGTAAGCTTTCCTGTCTTGAGTGATGTATTATTCATTGGTATCTGCGCCCTTGACTGATATTGACTATAAACGGGTAGCTGTGTTAATATATTTGTATAATCACTATCACTTCCACTTCTTAGAGCCTGATATAGAGATCCTTGATCAGAACATCCTGCGACAACCGCCTTTTGCATAAGACAATTGCGAGGTAATGCTCCATTTGATAAAGGGGTACAGGCTTCAGCCGGAGTTCTAACATAATTTGGATCGGTAATAGGCTGTGGCGCAGGACAGCTCGCACCAGATGTTACAAGGTCTGATTGAGAACATGTATTTATACTATTTGGGTAGGCAACCGTTCCTTGTAGAATTGGAATAGCCTTTCCAGACTTACTACACCATCCACATCTGTGTTTGTATATACTCGCATCAAGATCTTGACAAGATTGTATAGAATCACATATAGCACTATGCATAGTTTGCTTAGCATTTGTTAAATCCCACATCCATGTTCCTTGAGCACTTGTGCTATAGGGCCCTGATGAAGAACCAAAGGCTCCACGACTAGCCATTGGATTTGAGGAGTTATATACCCAGCCACAACGTAATTGAGAATTAGAATCTTGTGTTGATTGTAGCGAGGCAAGATGATCAAATTGGTCTCCATTTCCTGTTGATTCACATGCCGCCTGGTTTGCGGAGAGGCTGCCGGATTGATATCCTTCGACAACCTTATTCCATTTATTATTTGTAACTGTTTCTGAAGATCGTGTTCTTGTATTTACAGTTCTTGTTAATGGAACATAGGACATTGAAGGATCGTTATTAAATCTTATATTCGGCAAGGTGGTTCCATAATACTGCTGGATACCCTTTGTTTCGGTTGATGTAGAATCATTTGGATAATTTGATAAATCATAAAATAGTTCTTTATTTGTCATCTTGCCAGGCATACTAGGAAACATACTACTTTAATAAATCATAAAAAATATATTAGGTCTCGGCAGGCATTGGAGGTTCAATAGGAGGAGGTCTAGGAGCATATTCGATATTTCCATAGCAATTCTTAAAATGTGGAGCACGTGTGTCATCAGACGCCGCTTGAGCATTGGCTGCGGCATGAAGATTCCGCATCATTGTTTTTACATTACTTACACCCCCTTGATTCTGCCAATATTGAATTACAGGTGTCTTATTGTTTCCATTTGTATCAATAGGAGACATATATCCAGAGGCCTGGCATCCACGTAAGACCATTCCATTACTGAATAAACTAAACGCATTCGCATAATCATAGGTTGGTCCAATAGGATTATCATTTCCATTCCATAGCTTTGAAGATCCCTGATTGTTCCATAAATATATGATACATTCTGGTGAGAGCGGACCTGTATCCTTTGTAGGCCCCTCGCATGGTGAATTTATTTCCTTACCCGTGCAAAAAACACTCGCAGCTGACCAATCTCTAATTGGTTGTTTCTGACCAGCCTGATCAAGACCTGTTGATGTAATTATGGCATTAGTATAGATATAGTTCGCGATGTCATTAATTGTTCTTGATGAACCAGATGGAGACGTCATAAGTGTAGCTGCTGTAGAACTATCTGATGGATATCCCTTACCAGACTGCGTGCATCCATTTGACGTCCAAACACCCTGTAGACATTCTAGAGAATATCTTCCAGGTCCAGATCCTCTCTTATAACAAGGATCACTTTCTAAGAATTCAGCTCCTGTAAGATCTGTTACAAAGGGACCGTTCTTACACATGGTGGCTTCACGTGTTCCAAGATCAACAAAACTAAAGGGAACAATTACAGTAAGAACCATTCTTGTCTGGCCAAAGGCAGGTGCCATCTTTGCAACATTTGTTGAATTCATAGATACATACCCTATAGATCTAGGTTTTCTTCCACTTATCTCATCTGTTAAAACAAGCTTGCTTATATCACTTGAATATTCACCTCCAAGAGTTGGTCCAGAGATATACCCTTGAATATATGGAATTGTTGGATTATTTATATCAGAATTAAGAGGAGGGGCAACAGAAAACTTAATTCTAGAGGTTCCAGAACTACGCACTGGGATTGAATAAGATGAAGAGGTTGATAAATTAATTCCTGTAACAGGATCAAACCCATCCTCTTGGAAAGTTAATACGCCAACACCTAATATATAAATTGTACCATGTTCTGCTATGACACCAGGCACATCAACTGGATCCACTACAGTATATTCACCTGTTGTGTAACAAATTGAGCATCCAGGAATATCAAAGCTTGAACTTTTCTGACATGCTATTTCTTTCTGAAGTCTTAAACATTCCTTCTTTGTAGAGACTAGTTTCCCTGCCGGGCAGAATCCAATTGTTGGAACATATTCTGGTAAAAAATCAGAATGTTTATTTGCCTGCTGTATTTGTTTTTCCTTATCTAAGAAAACAAGGCCTCCTGTAGTAGGAACCTTTTCACTATTCTTTCCAATATCTTGACAAATTCCACAATTTAAATTAAAAGCAGGATCATCAAAGGCACTGCAGTCTACTGTTTTTATAGCTTCGCATGTATCAATAATCGCCCATAAACCATCACGTTTATCTTTTAAAGGATAATTTCCAGGTTCACCGAATGTATTTAAATACTTATTTCCAGATGTTTCCAAAACTCCGTCATTTTTTGCTGTAAGAAGAGTAATACCTACGTCTCCATATTGTTTTTGTTGGCGTGTTACAAAATCAGAATGAGGGTTTTGAAACCCGTCTCTCATAAATTGTAGATTCAAGAATACTACAAAAACAAGTATAACTAAAAATAGTAACAACAATGCGACTCGCATTCTTACTACTATTTTACAATTATTAATATTAGAGATTATCTGGACGAACTAAACTTGTAGAATCATAATCGCGTGTTATCACTCGAAAGATAAATTGTGTCTGTTTACTCATATTTATGAGTCTACCGGGTATAATCTTTGATGACCCAGTAAGCATAGCTGTTGCTAGAACTGAATTATCTACAGTGGCTCCATAAGGTGCCACACCTGTAGCTCCAGTCGTCGGATCAGGAACTTGACCTCTGACAATAATAAATCTTGAATATCCAACATCATTAAATCCGTCAACAAGATTGTATGTAGATACATTTCCAAATACTCCATCAGATATTTGATTAGAAGTAAGCCCGAGTGCTGTTAAGTCACTGGGTGTAACACGACGTGAATAAGCCACCCCTGCGATAATAAGACCATTTGGATTTTGAAGAAAATTTATGAGATTTGTTACAGCAGGAGTAGGGCTTACTGATGTTAAATTCTTAATATTAATACGATCTCCTACAGTCATATCATAGCGTCCAAACCATTTCTTACAATCAATCCAAATATATTCTCCAGTTGTATCATAATAATTTGCGCCTGACATATCCATATTATTTGAAAAGTATGATCTTATTGATGAAGAATGACTCAAAAAGATACCACTTATATCAAGTGTATCTAAGGTAGTATTTATTAAATTGCCATTTGGTTGTTGTAAGCGAATTGTGAGTTTATTTAATGTAGAAAGAGGTGTAGGAGAATAGATACGCTGACATTTCATATGCTTTGGTATAAGTGATGTAAATCCAAGAGAACTTGTATTATCTGTCCAATTAGAATCATATTGTAATATACCAAAGGCATTATCTAGAGAATTATTAGTCCCGTATGTATTCGTATCAAGTTCGTCTATATTTAGAGTTACAAAGGGATAACCATAGATATTCTTAACAAAGGTTGTATCATAGCTTGTAACACTATTTGTAAAAAGAGCATTATAGTCTTGAAGTTTTTGAAGATTTGTCTGCCCCAAATTCGCAGCTGGTGTAGCTGCTATAGAAACACCAGCGTTTACTGATGTGATAGCAACCGCTTGAGCATTTATAAGAGCTTGTAAGAAATTAGGGCTATCTGTTGATGTGAGTTTACGAACAACTACATCCGTGACTTCAATAGGAACAATTGCCTTTACAAATTCTATACGAACAATATTACGAAAACGATCCGCTGCCTTTGGCATAACTGTTACACCTGTAGCAGAAGATCCTGAATTGAAATTTACAGAAAAGTTAAAACGATTGCTACCGTTTGTAAAATCAGATTCCCAGCTACGATCACCGCTGTATACCGATAAATTATATTCTGTCTCCTTATAACTCTGAATATTCTCTTGTTTTATGATAAGATCTTGCTGTAGAGGTCCTCTATTTGCTGGGATTGATCCTGCTCTAGCTATAGTAGGATTGACATCGGCGAGACCACTAAGTTCTCTTGTCTGACCTGCCACTACCAGATCAAGAGGTCTATCGAACATTGCTCTAGGATCAGGGCGTTGCTCACGTTCTTCAAGATATAAAGGCTGTTTCGCTGAGGATGAACGTTTTTCCATTTGATCTTGAACTTGAGCACTGACTTCTAAATTTCTACGTTTCTTAGCATCTTCAAAGAGTGCGAGAGCACTTGTAGAATCATCCTCCTTAATCACCATGGGTTGAACATAATCTGGAACAGCGGGTCGGGGTGCTTCTAAGCCTCTTTGACGATCCTGTTGCAGTTGTTCATAACGATTTGATACTTCCTCAAAGACTTGTGGTGTAGCCTGTGAGATAGCGTCTTGACGATTCAAATAATCATTAAAATCAGAGGCTGTAATTGTTAAGACTTCCTTATTTAAGTTTTGAACTGGCATAGATCCCTTTGCCTGAAAGACTTCTCCCATATAATGTTCAAGACCACGCTCAAGTCGAGCCGATTGTTTCGAGTCAAGCTGTGAACCAAGCCGTTGCTGGAAATTCTGTGTTAACATATTATAAAGCAAGGCCTCATTTTGTTCACTAAAAAAGACTCTCTTGTTCTGTTGAATGCGCGGATCCATGTCGCTCTACTGATAGTATAAGAAGAGGATACATGGAGATTCGGCGCAAATTTATTCATTCTTAGGAGAAAATAACCATTTTCTAAGTTCAAGCATCTTAGGATCCCTCGGGGCACTCCTACAAAATTCTTTAAAATTATCTCCAGCTAACATTCGTATTAAGAAATATAAACAATACATTCCACACTCGGTATCTCCATACTGGAACCGTATAGCATTATATTCAAGTTTCATCTTATAATCTTGTAGAGTAAGAGATCTCATAAATCGAGCAATTTGTGGGGGGGGTTTCATTCCATAGGAATCAAAATAGTATGTTCTGTGACCCGGAATATCTGTAAAACTAGAAATCCAATGGCTTCCTCCTTTATTACTTGGATCTAGATTGTATACAAAGCCAAGACGTGTAATTCCCCTTGATAAGAGCTCCTTCAAATTTAATTTACAGATTGAATCATTTAAACATTTTCTCTTTGATAAGGCATCTGGATCATAGGGATCTGGAGATGAGAAATCAATTGGATTTGATCCATAATACTTAAAATCAGGGAAGATTTCCTCATATTGTTTCATGACCTCATTTATATTATTGCTATCAAGCCATTGATCTGGATCACTCTTCCATTCATCAGGCATATCAGGGCGAAAATATTTTTTTATGATCTGCTTCTTTTTCTCTGGACTCATATTTGATCGATCAATCCAGCAACGTTCTGTCTTACATCGTGTCTTATTTCTTATCCACTCACGCAATGAGTGATCTTGAAGGCCTAATGGTGCTCCTAAATTATTGCCAATCTCTTGAAGTATATCAGATGTTATACACTGTTCATTATGACCAATAAGCCTTGGGTGACAAATCTTCGGCCCCGGTGGTATAATTCTATGTTTTCTTGTATGTCTTGGCATGAATCGCCTCTATTAAGAAAATGGAAAACGTGTTATGATTATAGATAGAATGGAATCTAAATGTGATCCTAAAAAAAAGACTGTAACACAATCACAAGCAAGTTCCGCCTTTTTAAATTTAAAAAGATCATCGGATACATGCTCTCCTGAAAAAAATAAGACTTTACAAGTATATCGAGTATATACAATCCTTATACCAGTTATACTTGCAGTATTTCTTTTAGAACTTATATTTATACTTATTTTTATCCCAGATACTCTTGGATCCTCATTAACTATAAAGGGGTCTTTACCCGATCTTTCATCACTTGTAAAAAAATAAGGATCTTACAGAATGGAAGGTCTTCCGAGAGATACAATGATGGTTACAGTTTTAGGAGCAATTGAAATCGGATTAATGATTGCGGTATCCTATTGCTTAGCATCTCTTGTTGGTTCAACTGATAATGGAAATGATCTAGCAAAATCAGTCATCCCTATTACTGGAATTCTTGGTGGGATTGTCTTACTTCACACTGTGCTATGGTATTTCTATTTCAATTATCATCCTCTTGCTATGAATATGTATGTTCTTGTTTCAGGATCTATGACGATGATATTTTCATTAGTTGCTCTCTCTGTAAGTTTAGTGAACCGTAGTTGAGACCTTAAAAATTTGTAAAATCTGATGCTGTATTCTTGATTTTCCTGTCCAAATATCATTATCTGATACTTGGAGAGAAAGACCCTGTATTTTAATAATGGCACGAATTGTATCTCCCGGCTTTATAAGATCTTCAGTAAATGGTATTTGACCAGCCTCTGTATAAAAATTTAAGGATGTAGGATCAGGTGATAAATATAAAATAAGACGTTTTGCCTTAACCCATAATTGTAAGGGTGATCTAATATTTGAAGGAATTCTAGAAGGATCTATCCATCTTGATGTATTCTCTTCAAGTTCATGTATAATATTACACTGTAATTGTTCAATCTTTGGTATTGAAGAAGACTCCTGATCCTCAAGAACTAAATGATTTTTTACTCGATCGATTTCAACAATCTTAAGTGGATTTAAAGCAAGAATTAAGTTATTTAACTTTATCTTATTCTCCTTATATCCAAAAGGTATGCTTCTACGAAAGGGTCCATCCCTAGGTGACCCCCAAATGATATATTCAGGATTAAATTTTGTAATTGGTATTGCCAGTTCCATCTATAAATAGATATGCGTAAGATTCTTAGGCCTAGATGAAAACCAGGGATCTAAATATATATGAATCATTTTATTAAAGATGGGTATTGTCTGGAGATGTCAGGATTATAAACAATCAAAGCATGCCGTTCATAAGCGTCTAGAAAGAATCGCAGAACAACGAGGACTTCCGTTAACAATTACAAGAAAACAATGGCATCTAGACAGTCGTGTATCTGATGAGCAGGCTCAGTCAGAAGAACTTCGTAAGGATGGCTTACCTTATGAGACCTCCTTGTTACATAACGCATTTTCAGTGGCACGCATGAGTCTTCAAGATCGCCATTATATTCGTTCGATTGTCGAATCTCTTGGTGAAAATGCCCACGTGCTAAATGGAGATCGAATCTTAGTCTTATACGACGCCGATCTTTTGAGCACTGAATAAGTTTTACTTATTCAGAGGCTTCTTGAGATGAGATCAGAATCTGGAAATATAAGTCTTTGGATGACAGTTCGTGAATCAGTTCCATATAAGCTAAATGATTGGTTTTTAGATATTCCAGTCCCTTTATCAGCACCCTTATATCATCCATGGTCTCCAGTTATATGGAATTGGATTCAGACTACTCGTGCCTTAAAAACACATAAGCTTGAGCATATTGAATCTCTTAGAAATACCATATATACTCTGCTTCAGAGGAATGTTCGGTGGTTTGATATTCATCAGATATTTCTTGAACTTGTTCTGGAGCATTATAGAGATCTAGGGCCAGAGTTAACGTCTAAGATAATGGAATGTCTAGCAAATTCACCAAATACTGCTGTAGGTCATACTCTAACATCTTATAGAATTCCAATCGCCTGGGAGAGTCTCTTTGTTTCACTTTACGATATTTTTGTTGGGACCTTATAATTTTTAAAAATATATAGTAGATGTCTGATTTTAAAAATGATCCAACGTTAAACCCAGAAGAAAGAATAAAATTATTTAAGAAATACGCAGAGAAGACGTGGGGTAAAGGTAGCGCAACCTATGAACAATCTGTAGCTGAGTATGCGAGTGAACTCGGATTTATAGAGGGTGGAAAACGTTCGAAAAGAAAGACAAGAAAAAATAAGAAATATAAGACATCTTATAAACGTCGTTCATATTAAGATGATCCCGGTATTTCTAATGAAACCTTTTTTAGACATGGCCTCTTCAATATGGGCCATGCCTAAGGAACAATGGATTGATGATTCCGTAAATGAACAAGATATACAGATCCTAATGAAGGAAGCTGAGGGTGGATCCGCCTTTGATAAGATTAATTTTCGTAAGGAAATGATTGATCTGTGGAAAGAAAAAAAGCTAGAGTTACGCGTGAGAGAATTACCAGGTCGCACACGTCTAGTCTTTTTAGGAACTGATGAACAATTTATGAATATAAAATGGAGTCTCTGGGCTCGTATCTTTCAAGCCATTGGTCACCCAGTGGGTTATTTATTATTCTATGGTCATCCATCAGAAAGATATTTTAATAAACCAGGTGAAGCTATTGGTCCAGAGAATATAAATGGTGGATATACAAATATATGTTCTCAAGAACGTATTGTTATCTATCGCTATGAGGAGGCAACACGTGTTCTCTTACATGAACTATTACATACGGCATGCTTTGATAAGGAAATGGCTGTGGAGGATCTAGAAGCTCATACAGAAGCCTGGACTGAAATCTTTCTATGTGCTCTTTTATCGAAAGGGAGTCCTAGTGAATTTCGTAAACTCTGGTTACAACAATGTAAATGGATCTATGCTCAATGTAATAGGCTGAAGGGATCTGTGGATGATCGCAATGATTATGCGTGGAGATATATAGTAGGAAAAAGAGATGTATTAAGGAGTCTCGGATTTTTACAAGATTGTTCAGATGAGATTCAAGGTAAATTAAGTTTACGATTTACAACATCAGAGTGGCCAATATGAAAATTGATAGATGGTTATAGCGTTATAATGGCAATAAAAATAATACATGGGAATTCGTGGAGCCTGGACGACGTTCAGAAAATTATTTAAGAAGGTAGATCCATTAGATCTTGAACCAAAACGAATAGGGATCGATATGTTTAGTCTTGTCTACACACATCGGACAACCCTCGATGAACTTAT
>Ga0114960_10002820_pt1 | contig 13425 bp, 10 predicted proteins | sample C_130625_MF_Meta_FD_92637 | JGI IMG/M metagenome (GOLD analysis project Ga0114960, IMG submission 92637) | Freshwater microbial communities from Lake Croche, Canada to study carbon cycling - C_130625_MF_MetaG | ecosystem: Environmental > Aquatic > Freshwater > Lake | place: Lake Croche, Canada... | reverse complement strand
TATTAGTGCTGGTACATATTTTATCATCGGTAGCCCAACTACTACTGCAATTCAGTTGTCAGCAACTAAAGGCGGTGTAGCAATTACAACTACTGTTGGTACATTATCAGGATTGACATTTACTCTAGGTGTATTGAACGTTACAGCAGTAACTGGTACACTAAGTGTTGGACAAGTATTGAGCGGTGGTAGCGTAACAGCTGGCACATATATCAATGCATTGATTGGCGGTGCAGGCGGTGTAGGTACATACGCAGTTAATCAAAGTGCTACAGGTTCTCCAACAACTGCTACAAGTTATACAGTTAACACAAGCCAGTTAGTATCTAGTCCAGTTACAGTTACTGGTACAAGTTACACAAGTGCATACAGTTTTACAATTGCTCAAAGCCAAATTGGTTCATCATCATTGACAACTCCAGTAACAGTATCGTTCAATGCAACTTCTGCAACTACTGATGCACAGTTGTTCTTAACAGCATTTAGTGCCGCAGTAACTGATCCTAAGATCACTGCTACATTAAACACAACTACAAATGTAATTACAATTACACATGTAGCTGGTGGCGATATGCGTTTAGTAGACGGTACAGATAGTCCACTAAGCAAATTGTTCACAGTTGGTACAACAAGTAATTTCTACACAGATCCATCTAGCAACGGCAGCGATGGCAAGTATATTGCTACTCAGTGGGCAAGTACAGTAGCTGGTAACGGCTATGCACCTGCAAGTTTACTAGCACCAACAACAACACCAGTAGACGGTACATTATGGTATGACAGCAACATTGATGCTGACATTATGATTAATGACGGAACTAAGTGGGTTGGTTATCTAAACTATACACAAAATGCTGTAGGTGGCGGAACAACAGATCCAAATGGTCCAATCATTTCAGCCACAATGCCAACTGCACAAAGCGGTGGACTAGCACTAGCCAACGGTGATATCTGGATTGATCCACAAGACTTAGAAGAATATCCAATGATCTACAAGTATAACTACTTGACTAAGAAATGGGTATTGATTGACAACACAGACCAAGTTACTGGTGCAGGTATTGTATTCGGTGATGCACGTTGGGGTGTTGAAAGTGCGGCTACTCCACAAACAGGTACAGTAGCACAAGCTAGTATTGTTACATTGTTAAACAGTAACTTTGTTGACTTTGACTGTCCTAACCCAGCATTGTATCCAAAAGGTATGTTGCTATGGAACTTACGTCGTTCAGGATTTAACGTCAAGCGTTATGTTGTAGGTTATGTAAACACACAAACTTACAATACAATTTATAATGCACAAAGTCCAACATTGATGACCAACTATGCTCCAGATCGTTGGGTTACTTATAGCCCTAACGATGTTAAGGGAGTTGGACAGTTTGGACGCAAAGCACAACGTAGTGTTGTACTAAAAGCATTGAACGCAACAATCCAAGCTAATCAAAATATTCGTCAACCAGACACAGTTATTTTCAACTTGTTAAGTTGCCCAGGATATTTAGAAGTAACCGACGAACTAGTTGCTCTAAACAACGACAACGGATTGACAGCATTTATTGTTGCAGATAGTCCAGCACGTTTAGAACCAAATGCTACAAGTTTAAGCAACTGGGGTAACAATACAGGTCTTGCCGCAGATAACGGCGAAGACGGACTAATTGTCACAGACGCATACACAGCAGTTTACTATCCATGGGCTTACACAACTGACTTAATTGGTAACAACATTGTTGTTCCTCCAAGTCATATCATGTTGCGCACAATTGCATTGAGCGATAATGTTTCTTATCCATGGTTTGCACCAGCTGGTGTACGTCGTGGCGGTGTTACAAATGCTAGCTCAGTAGGTTATGTAGATGGCATGACAGGCGAGTTCGTAACAGTTGCACTAAACGTAGGACAACGCGACACACTAGCGGCAATCCATGTTAATCCAATTACATACATTGCTGGAACAGGATTAGTTGTATACGGACAAAAGACACGTCAGCTAATTGCTAGTAGCTTGGATCGTATTAACGTAGCACGTTTAGTAATTTACTTACGTTACCAGTTAAATCAATTGGCCAAACCATTTGTGTTTGAACCAAACGACACAATTACACGTAATGAAATCAAACAACTAGTTGAAAAACTAATGTTAGAATTAACAGCAGAGCGTGCATTGTATGATTATCTTGTAGTGTGCGACTCAAGTAACAACACACCAGCTCGCATTGATAGAAACGAATTGCACGTTGATATCGCGATTGAACCAGTTAAAGCAGTAGAATTTATTTACATTCCACTACGCTTAGAAAATACTGGTGCAATTAAAGGCCTTAAATAATTAGGAGAACATAATGGCAATCGCATCACTATCGAATTTCACAGTACCATTAGCAAGTGACCAGAGTGCAAGCTCGCAAGGTCAGCTAATGCCAAAGTTACAATACAGATTCCGTATTAACTTTGAAAACTTTGGCGTTAGTACTCCAAGAACAGAAATGACCAAGCAAGTGTCAGACGCTTTCCGTCCCACTGTTGAATTTGAAGAACAAACACTAGAAATTTATAACAGCAAGATTTATTATGCTGGTAAACCAAAATGGTCAGAAGGCACAATCAAGCTACGTGACGATGTTACAGGACAAGTTACTAAGTTAGTTGGCGAGCAAATGCAACGTCAATTTGACTTCTTCGAACAAAGTTCAGCGGCAGCTGGCGGTGACTACAAGTTCACAATGCGTATTGAAATGTTAGACGGTGGTAACGGTACTAACACTCCTACAGTATTGGAAACATGGGAATTATATGGTTGTTTTGTTAAGAAAGTCAACTACGGTACACTAGCTTATAAAGAGCAAGGACCGATGCTAATTGAATTAAGCATTCGTTTTGATAACGCTATTCAAACAACAGGCGGATCATTAGGTTCAGCTGTATCAGTACAAACAGTACGTGGTACAAGTACACTAGGTTCTTAATAAAAAGCCTACTCCGGTAGGCTTTTTGCTGACTGCCCATTAAATGCGTATATTATTCTATCGATAAATAATAGTATGAGCTTTACATCTACCCCTAACTTACATTCGGACCCTAAGGTTAATCTTAAAGATTGGCAGCATGGTGCCCGTATGTTCTCGGATCAGCAATTTAGGCTGGCTCCAAAATTTGATTTCCAGTACCATGTGGCATTTAATATTAACAAGGCCGCATTGAAAAATGCCAACATTGTTACTCGTTATGGCACGGAAATCAACATGCTTATAAAAGGAGCAACGCTTCCTAAGTTTGAAATATCAATCGATCCAGTAAATCAGTATAACAGAAAAAAACAAATACAGTATTTTCACAAATACGGTGATGTGTCGCTGACCTGCTATGACGATAATATGGGACTAATGAATCAACTGTGGCAAAATTATTATAGTTACTATTATGCAGATAGTACCAGTGCAAAAGCTACAGGCGCATACGGCCGAACTGCTACACAAAACAGCAATTACATTAGTACTCCGTTTGGATTAGATAACAGCAGTAGCAATCCGTTCTTTAACTATATTACAATCTATCAAATGGCTCGACACGAATGGGTCAGTGTCAAATTAATTAATCCCATAATTAAAAGTTGGGATGGAAATAAATTAGCGTGGGATTCGACTAAAACACATGAGTTTACTATGACTCTTGCATACGAAGCGGTAGCATACGATACTGGAGCCGTAGAGGCAGGAGCTCCTGAAGGCTTTGGACTTGACCACTATGATGTAAAACCCAGTCCATTAACTGGTATAAATCCTGACCCTACTGCAATTAATCCAAGTTTTGTACAGGCACTTGATATAGAAACTGCGGCTCCTAGTTTTCTTAATAATACAATTAATACTATCAATGCTTATCAGAATACACAACGTCCATTGAGTGCGGGTGGTACAGCAGGCGTAACTACTACAGTTCCATTGCAGACGATTGGTGGTGTTCCAGGAGTTGTATTTCCACAAGCATCCAGCACTGGAAACAGTACCACCGTAGCTAAATCAATTACTTTAGGACAATAACATGAGTATAAACTTACCTACTACGGCCACCACTTCTACTGATGTCAAAACATTCTTTGACAATTATTACAAGACCGCTTTGAGTTTTCCAGCGGCCGAAATTGATGCTACTATAGGTTTTTTCTTAAAGCGCGGCTTTGATCAAAACAGTGCAAGAAGCACAGCAATAGTAATGCTAACACAAGCTAGAGTAGAAAATGTTAGCGTGTTTAAATTACTAGACAGTTTAAAAAATCTCACCGATGTTCAACTTAGTCAAGTGGTTGCACAAGTATTAAACAACAGTAGAGAGAAGACTAGTTTGTTAGGTTATAGAGTTAAAGTAGTAACTGACACATACGAAAGTCGTAACATTTTAGTATAAAATGGCTAAATTTGCTCGCGGCAAGTTCGCAATGAAACACCCTCACAAATATGTAGGAACTAAAAGTCCTACATATCGTAGCAGTTGGGAATGGAGTTTTATGAACTTTTGCGACAATAATGATAATGTACTAAAGTGGGCCAGTGAGGCCATACAAATCCCTTATAGAGATCCTTTGACCAACAGACAAACAGTATATGTGCCTGATTTTTTCATTCAGTATGCTGATAAGAACAGTCAAATTCTTACAGAGCTAATCGAAATTAAACCTGCTAGCCAAACTATTTTAGAACGGGTAGGCAAGAACAAATACAATCAAGCACAGTATGTTAAGAATCAATCCAAATGGGCCGCTGCCACTTTATGGTGCCGTCAACAAGGCATAAAATTCCGTATTCTTAATGAAAATGATATATTCGGCAAGCTATAAGCATAAGTAATATTATGACCAAGAAACTTGAAGAACTATTAAACTTACCCGAAAGCAAGAAAATTGTCAAGGAAGAAGAAAAGAAACAAGCCAAAGCAGAAGTAGCGGCACCGTTCCTCCGTGACATAAGCGAGTTCGATAAGATATCAGCCGCACTGCCACAAGTAAAAGGCCTGGGCGATGCAGGCGATGCTGAACTAGATTCTCTTGCTCAAAAAGCGCAAGACGCCTACGACGACATTATGGATTTAGGCATGAATGTTGAAGCTAGATACAGCGGCAGATTGTTTGAAGTAGCCGCCAGTATGCTAGGACATGCTATACAAGCTAAAAGTGCAAAGTTAGATAAAAAGCTGAAAATGATCGATCTTCAGCTGAAAAAACAAAAACTAGATCAGGATGCACTAGGCGTAGATGACAGTGTTAGTATACCCGGAGACGGCTTCATCGTAACTGATCGCAATAGTTTGCTAGAAAAACTCAAGCAAATGAAATAAATACAATACTGGGATCACACTATGAAATCATTTAAAGAATACTTAACAGAAAGCAAGAAAGTTTACGAATTTAAGGTAAAGATTGCTGGCGACCATGCTAAAGATGCTGTGGCACAAATCAAAGCCGCATTGGCAGAGTTCCATGTAGCTACTGTTAGTGGTGGACGCACAACACCAATTAGCGAACGTCAATCAGATTTTCCCGAGCACAGAAATACACAAATGACAGTGTATGATATCACTACAAGTTACCCAGCTACAGCATTACAAATCCGTGATCGCATAGCATCTGGACTGGCTGTTACGCATAATCATATTAAAATTTCTAGCCTAGCAGAAGAATTAGAAAAAGAAATTAATCACGAATATGATGAGCGTACAGGCAAGGCACTGGTCGGTACAATGCAAGAACCTAGCGATAACAGTCACTTGGTTAGTGAGAAACACAAATACGATTTACTAAAAGATTTGGCTAAAACACCAAAAACATTAACACAATACAAAGGTGTTAACGATAAAATTTTAGCCACTAGCCAACCTGGAATGGCTGCTGAATATAAAAAATCTGTTGCAATACAACCTGGCGCAAAGAGCGCAATGGGTTCAACACAGAATAAAATTCCAAATCCATTCAAGGGGATAAAATAATGAATTTACAAGACTTAATGTCAAAATTAAAGAGTATTGACGAAAGTACAATGCCTCCTTTGGCACCAACACACGACAACGTACCGGCTGACACCGAGTGCGGTATGCCAGTTGCTATCGGTGGCCCGGCAAGCGCACCTAAGCAACAAGACAATGTAACTATGAATGTTAGCATGAATGGTAGCGGATCGGGTGGCATTGCCGATTTAATGAAAATTTTACGTAATATTGAAGATGGCGAAAACAAAGATCCACACCAACACGATGTAAGTCAGTTGTTTGGCGAACCAGATGCTGATCCAGCAGAGCCAATCATGGGCGACATAGTTGCAAAACTAGCACATGAAGAACTAGACGGCGAAGAAAGTCCAATGACACATGAGTACGAAGTTGGCGAAACTATCGACGATGAAAACGAGTCATGGGGCAATAGTGTAGATGGTGCAAGTGGACATCACACACATGGCATTGGTGCTGTAACATTCAGCGGTGATGACATGAATAGTAAAGGTAAATCAAGTCCGTTACAACGTGTTCCAGGTAGTAACACACTACGTGAACCAACCAATGTCAGCGAAGAATTGGTAAGCCGTTTGTCACAAATGTATGCCGCTATCAAAGAAGAGCGTACAGAAACTCGTAACGAGAAGGGCGAAGTAGTCAGTTGGAAAGATGAAGGCGAATGGACCAAAGCTAAAAAGAAAGACGGCCGCGGCAAAGTAACTAACCTAAGCGATAAAGCTCGTCGTGAGACTGAAAAACTAAGCAAAAAAGAAAAAGAAGTTGCAGAAGCTAGCCATCAAGAAAAGACCACAATGAAGCATGTTAAGAATCCAACGGATGCTGAGAAGAAAGCTGCCAAAGATATCAAACCAGGCATAGCTGGATACAAAGATCGTGTTGACATGCTAAAGAGTGCAGAGAAAGATGGCAGACTGGACGAGTCTGTATCACAGATGCTGGCACTAAACAAACGATTAAACGGATAAAATTCGTCGCAGTTAGCACTCTGTAAACCAGTGCCAAATAGCTCCTTCGGGAGCTATTTTTTTGTGTAAATAACAGTATGGCAAAATCATTAGATGGCGTACTGACCAAAAAGGCGCATACAAAAGAAAAGTTCACTGAACAAGAAGTCATAGACATGGCTCTGTGTATGGACCCGGAATTGGGGTACCTTCACTTCGCTAAAAACTTTTTTCACATACAACATCCTGTTAAAGGCAAGGTAAAATTTGAACCTTACGAATATCAGGAAAGATTGTTGAGCGCATATCATGATTATAGATTTAACATAAACATGCTGCCACGACAAAGTGGTAAAACCACATGTGCATCCAGTTACTTGTTGTGGTTTGCCATGTTTCATCCAGATCAAACTATTCTGGTGGCCGCGCACAAATATACAGGCGCCCAAGAAATCATGCAACGTATTCGCTATGGATACGAACTATGTCCTGACTACATACGTGCAGGTGTTGTAAGTTATAACAAAGGGAGTATAGATTTTGACAACGGATCAAGAATTGTTTCAGCTACTACTACTGGTAACACCGGTCGTGGTATGTCCATATCCTTACTATATTGCGATGAGTTTGCTTTCGTACAACCTAACATTGCTACAGAATTTTGGACTTCAATATCGCCAACACTAGCAACTGGTGGTAGAGCAATCATCACTTCAACACCTAACAGTGACGAAGACGAGTTTGCTATCATTTGGAAAGAAAGCAAGGACTCGTTTGACGAGTATGGCAATGCAAGAGACGACGGGTTAGGACGCAACGGCTTTCACGGTTTCAAAGCTGAATGGCATGAGCATCCAGATCGGGACGAAGAATGGAAACGTGTTGAGATGGGACGTATTGGCGAAGAACGTTTCCGTCGTGAGTATGGTTGCGAATTCCTAGTATTCGATGAGACACTTATCAATAGTATTAAACTTGCCGAGCTAGTAGGACGTGAACCTGCATTTAAACAAGGTCAAGTTCGCTGGTGGAAGAAACCTGAAAAAGACAAGGTATATCTTGTGGCGTTAGACCCTAGTTTAGGTACCGGCGGCGACTATGGTGCCATTGAAGTGTTTGAGATGCCCAGTATGACGCAAGTGGCAGAGTGGCAACACAATATCACGCCTATTCAGCAACAGGTAAAAATACTCCGCGATATGCTGAAATTTATTGAAGACGAGATAGGTGCAGAAAACTATAATCAGCTGTATTGGAGTGTGGAAAACAATACCGTAGGAGAAAGTGCTTTAGTTGTAATTGAAAATCTAGGAGAAGAAACATTCCCGGGGTTGTTTCTAAGTGAACCCATGCGCAAAGGGCATGTTAAAAAATTCCGCAAAGGATTCAACACTACATTTGGCTCAAAGATCAGCACCTGTGCCAAAATCAAGTATCTTGTGGAAGAAGACAAGTGTACATTATACAGTCGTCCCTTAATCAGCGAGCTTAAAAGTTACATTGCCGCAGGTACCAGCTTCAAAGCCAAAGAAGGACAACATGATGATTTGGTGGCAGCGTTCTTGCTGATCATACGCATGGGATTGTTGCTGGCTGAATGGGATCCAGCAGTATTTGACCAGATCAAAGTGCATAGCGACTGGGCTGTGGATGAAAACTACGAGCCACCTTTGCCCATATACATATCCATGGGCTAGGATAAATATATCATGAACACGAATTTAGATAAAATAGCATTAGACTTGTATGGTAAGATCCAAACACGTTTTCCCAACATAAAAATTGGGGACGAAAGTGGTGAAGTACTGAGCAAGAAAGCAGATATCCCCCATGCTAGGTTCTTTGAGTTTGACTACAAAGAGCAGGGTGTGAGTTTGGGAACTGTGGCTATTACGTTGGATGAAGATGACGGAGTTGTTGTTGAAATTAGCGGCGACTTAGCAGATAGCAAACATCCTAGTGCATTTAAATTCTTCCGTAGCTTTAGACAATTTGCTAAAGATCGTCTATTGAATTTTGATATTCAAAACATTGGCAAGGATAGTTTAGATAAACGTGATTATAATTTTAAAGCAAAGCACAAGGAAATAGCACCCATGGAACCTATAATGGAAAATAAAATGTATGGAACTAGCAAGATTAGTTACCAAGATTTGGGAGAGGCACGCTTAGTTGTTAAACACAGTCAGCCTGTTAACTTAGATCTTGCCGCTGGCCGTACCATGCACATTGAAAGTATCTATGTTGAAAATAGCCAAGGTGAACGTTTTAAATATCCAGTAAAACATCTTAACGGTGCTCGTGCTCTAGCAGAACATTTAAAAGCAGGTGGTATTCCTTATGATGCTATTGGCAAACACATTACTAGCCTAAGCGAAGAACTAGCACAGTTACGCAAGTTTAAAGGTTATGTTAATCGTAATGAAGCATTGTCAGAAGCAATGGGCGGCATTACTGATGTAGTGTTTAACCGTATTGAAGAAATTAAAAAAGAAGTTAACGGACTACAACGTCCAGCGTATTATCAAGCATTTGCAGAAAGTTTTAAAGCACGTGATGAACAAATGATTCCAGAAGAGATCATGAGTGACTTTATTGATCGTTTGACTATTCGCACATTCAATGAAGACCTACGCACAGCATTTCCGTACATCTTCCGTCTAATTGATGAAAGCGAAATTCCTGTTAGAGAGCTAACTCCAGACGATTTATTAGACGAAGGCGGTATCACATTGCCCAATCCAGATGGCAGTTTGCCTCCCGGTGCATTTACAGTAGCTGATCAAGAACGTTTGAATCGTATGGTTGGTCAACGTGCCGCGCAATCTGCACAAGGTGCATCCGGGCCAACAACAGGCGGCGCCTATCCTCCGGGAGCTCCGACACCCGGACAAGATGCAATGCCAACACCAAGCCCAAAGCCAACATCTGGTCCACAACCAGGGCCTGGCTCAATGCCGCCAATATCATCCCCGCCAAATCCAGGGTCATCGGGCCGTCCTTTACCGCCAAACCCCAATGGAAGACCTGGTGAAGGTAGAGATCTCAGCAATTTCAGTGATGACTATTTGATGAAGGCAGTAAATGCCATGCAAAATGGTGTGCGCTTGCGTTTGTTGGTAACGGGCCTAGACGCTGAGGCAGAATTAAAAAGACGTGGCGTTCCAATCCCAGACAGTAAGCCGCAAGAATCATACGATCCAGAAATGGCATTTGAAAGTTTTATTGAAAGTATTGTTGCCGAAGACGAGTTATCACAAGACGGCGAGGACACGCTATTCAGCCCAAACAAATCAACACAACAAGCTGCCATTGAAAAATTTAATGACATTATGAGCACTGAATTAAAAGGTGGTCCAGAAGGTATCAATATTATCGACAGCCTAAAAGGTCTTATCGATGATCCAGATTTCTTAGATCGTGTAAAAGATTTAGATCCAGATTTAGATGCACGTAGCGCAATCCAACAAGAATTAAATTTCATGGCCAAGGACAATGCAGACATTGCAAGAATTCTTCCACAGTTGAATTTTGCAGGTGATGGAGAAATTGGCGGCGAAGAACTTCCTCCAGAAGAGCCAGCGGCAGATGCAAGTGCAACACCTCCAGCACCAGAAGCACCTCCAGCAGATGCAAGTGCAACACCTCCAGCACCAGACGCAGGAGCTGAAGCAGGAGCTGTTCCTCCAGCACCAGAAGGTGAACAACCAGTTCCTCCGCCAGTAGCAGAAGCGTACAATCCAAATAGCGTAGATGCCGAACACCGTCGTAGTTTGGAAAAGTCACACGAAGATAGATTAAAGAAACAAGCAGATGGTGGAGACGAATCTGCTAAAAAGCGTTTACAGGCATTACACGATAAGAAAGAACGTATGCGTAACGACTTTAACGATCGCATGGAGCGTGAAAGCATTGGCAATCCAAATATGGCAAAATTAAAAGCCAAGTTTATCCAAGCTAAAGAAAGTGGTGCAACACTAGAACACGAAATGGACTTTGGTCATAAAGTAATGACCCTACACGATGCCATGCGCGAGTGTGGTTTAACTCCTATGGAATGTGGGTTTGGTGACCAACAAGACGCAGATGAACATCAAAGTGGTGTACATCAGATGTTATCTAGTGTAGCAGGCTTTTGGAATCGCGAACAAAAGAACTTTACAATCGGCGGAACAAGAGCTAAGACTAAAGTTGTCAAAAGCTTCAAAGACGGCGAATTTCCAAATGCTAGTCAAGGTGACTTAGAGCAAGTATTAAAAATGATCGATAAGATGGATCCAAGTCATGGTGATAGCGAGTTAGGTCGTATTAAACAGTTGGCTGGCAATCATAATCATGCAGTAGGCGAAGATAGTGCAGGTGACGAGCGCGATTTCAGCTCTATGATGAAAAACTTTTTAGATTCACACAACGGAGTTGATGTTAATCAGATGCTGGCAAATTTTGCCAAATCTAATCCAGATGCTAAAATTACACAATCAAATACTAGCAGTGGCACTATTAATGGTAAACCAGCTAGTTACGATGACGCAATGAAACAAATGCCAAAGATTAAATTTGGCGATCAAGAATTTGATACCGGTAATCCACAGGCAATGCAAGGGCAAATAGGAAATATGATGAAAGGCATGATGGGCAAGGCTCAAATGCCCGATCAAAATATACAATTTCCGGGCGGTCAAATGAACCCACAAGATATGATGAAAGGTATCATGAGCAAGATGCCAGGAATGAATGAAGATGCTGAACTAACAGCAATGCTTAAAATTGCAGGATTAAGATAAGGAACTATTATGCAAAAAATTACTGAATCACAATTGTTAGCCCGTGTACGTGGCTTACGCGAATACATGGCAGAAGCTGATCCAGCACCAACTGCTACTGCCGGTACACCTCCACCACCTGCAACTGGCGCCGCTCCAGCGGCTGGGCCAGCAAACGCCAAAGAACAAAATTATGCTACAGCACTACAACAAATCAAAGGATTGTATGCCAAAGCACAAGTGCAATACCCGCCGCAAGACGACATTGTTCGTCAACGATTTGGATTACCCCCAGCACTGCCTCCAATTGAACAATGGGATGGCACAATGCCAAAATCTACTGGTGCAGACTTTTTAACACGCAACTTGTTAGGTCGCCAAGGTGCTGCCGACAGTGCGGCTCAGCAAGCAGTGAATGATAAATCAAATGCAGGAAATGCAAAAGCTGATGCGGCAGTTGCGGCAGACATGGCAAAATTAAAAGACCTAGTTGGCAAGTTAAAGGCATTGGGCGGGGCTGCTGGTGGCCAAGGCGCAATGCCATCAGCCGCGGCACCTGCGGCAGCACCTGCGGCTGGCGAAAAACGTACACCTGCTGAAATCCAAGCAAGTAAAGATTTAGGTGGATTTATGGGTGAAAGCCTAAACGACACAATGAGTCGTTTACTTAATACTGTGAGACTATTAGAAGCAGATGCGCCTGCGGCAGCACCTGCGGCTGGTGGAGATAAAGCTGAGATCATAAAACAAATTCAAGCTATCATGGCCAACATCAACGCTCAGAATGAAAATCCTCCAGCTGATGTACAAGCGGCATTGAAAGATGCACAAACAGCCATTGATACCGCCAACACAGCACCGGCGGCAGCACCGGCGGCGGCACCAGCGGCGGCACCAGCGGCGGGCAGTGCGGCATTAGATGGAACCAAACCAGGTGCAGATCCAGCAACAACAATTCCAGGTGGGCCAGCTACAGCGGCCGGAGGCGCTGCCAAAGCCAATCGTGATGATATGCCGTTTGGTAAAGCATTTGCAGATGCCAGAGCAAAAGGTGAAAAACAATTTATGTGGAAGGGTAAACCTTATACTACTGAATTGGCCAAACCAGGTGCGGCTCCAGCCAAACCAACGGCTCCAGCCAAACCAACGGCTCCAACAGCACCGGATCAACTAGGAAAACCGCCAGTGTCTTCCCCTGCACAAGGCGCAAAACCATTTGATCCAACACAATATACAAAAGTAGGCACACCCCCAGCGGCAGCTCCAGTAATGGATCCAAGCAAGCCAGGATTTGACTTCAAGAAAGCAAGTGCGGCGGCAGTAGCGCCAAAACCACCGCTACCGAAGCTACCAGAGTCAACTAGCTACAGTGAAATTGATCGATTGGTAAGTTTAGTCAAATACAAGTAATCGAGTAAAATACTCACATTTCAGGCAAGATTTCTCTTGCTCTGCTAAATAAAAGCGTATACAATAACATGTATGCGCTTTTTGTTTATGTAGATCATATACAAATAATTAGGCAAACAAAATCGCAGAAATGCAAAACAAAGGCATATTAAAGGAGAACTATTATGGCAACTTTGGCAGAAATTAGAGCAAAACTTAAGGCATCTGAATCTAAAGGATCAGACCACAAAACAGGCGGGGATAAATCAATTTATCCGTTCTGGAATTTTAAAGAAGGCGGAGAATCTACACTTAGATTTTTA
>Ga0114960_10002819_pt1 | contig 13432 bp, 7 predicted proteins | sample C_130625_MF_Meta_FD_92637 | JGI IMG/M metagenome (GOLD analysis project Ga0114960, IMG submission 92637) | Freshwater microbial communities from Lake Croche, Canada to study carbon cycling - C_130625_MF_MetaG | ecosystem: Environmental > Aquatic > Freshwater > Lake | place: Lake Croche, Canada... | reverse complement strand
ATCTATTTTTCCGCCTACACTACCGACGGGTCCTACATTCCCGCCACTCAGAATCGTAGATGGTATATCAACACCGACGTTGGTCAATTGCCCTAGGGCAGCACGGTCATTGTCGTTCAGTTGTCCACTAGTCTTTAAAATACGATACATCGCACCTTGGGGTGTATATCCTAGGCTTTTTGTTAGATGTAATAGACATTCGGTCGTTAATCGTCCATTTGTATCAGGTGTACAGACAGTGATTCTAGGTTTATTCAAAGTAGCGCATTCTTCGCTATAATTTCCGTTAATCCGACTTTTACACTGGCTATCGTAGGTTAATTCTCCATTGAGTTTATCACACTCTTTTTTATTGTAGAGACGTAGGCTCTTGTCGGCAGAGGGGCGTCCATATTTTTTACAATCGGTACCATCGGCGGCTGCTACAGTAATGGCATTCGTTACAACTGCTTCGCACTTATTGCCGGTCATAATGACTTTTCCACCACAGACAGCGGCGGGGGTGTTAAGATATTTTTCGGTTCCGTCGCTTTTTACGGGAACGGCATAGCCAGAGGTAGGGCAGAAGCCACATTTTCCTGCTACGGCACTGGCATCAATAAGTTCACACGCGGTGATTTGTCTACACATTTTAATCTCTTCGAGCTCTTGTGCCTTAGTAAGGTCCCATATCCATTGTCCGCTGGTAGGTAGCCCGTCGGTAAAGACGGGACCGTTAATGGTTCCGAGAACACCCGTGGAGGTTTGCGAAGTGTCGGCAACGTACCACCAGCCACAGCCATCACGGGCGCCTTTAAGATGCCTAGGTAGATTTGCGGGTTGAAGCGCCGACCGACAGTACTGGTCATCGTAATTAGTATATTTGTTAGTAGCATCAGGTATTAGACGTTTTGCTATGAGCTCGGAATCAACCACATTTGTATCAAGATAAACGTCGGGACTAGAAAGTGCGGTTGTCATATTCTTCACATTAGGATTTGTGAAGATATCATTAGGATAATTTATGTAGATATCACGCTGTGATTTTACAAATTCTTTATCTTTATTCATTAGGTCTTGAAATCCCTCACTTTGGTAATAGCGAAGTGTGAACGAGAGAAGACCTGCTATAAGTAGCACAAATAGTAGTGCCAAAAGAATCATCTACTTCCTTATTTATTCAATAGTTTATCGTTGGACGATATACTATTCAAATATCCCACCAATCCAATGTTAGAATTACAGAGAATTATAGATTTATTGAGCAACTGCGGCAGCGGCGCCTGCAGATGGGGGGTTGCTAGGTAAGTTATTACAAAAGCCAATATTTGCGCCGGGCGTTCCCAAACACTCACCGACGTTGTTGTTTGGCATACCCCAGCTAGACTTACCATTTCCTGCCCAGTATCCACCGAGTTTCGCACACTCCACAGCTGTGTAGAGACGGATATTGTATCCACCGCTATTGTTAATGCTTGTAATACCCTCACCGTTCTTAGGGCAATTGGGGTCGCAGGGGGTAGGATTACAGGCGGGTGCCGGTGGCTTAGGTTTGGCAATATCACAACCGTAACCGAGACCCTTATTTGCGGATTCTGCGTGTTTGACACCGTAGCATTTTGTGATAGCGTCTCCCTGTTTCTCCGCTTCTAATGGTGTACCGCTATATCCGCCACCAAGAGCATTCGCAGTTGTATAAATATTATTAAAGTAATCCTGAATCGCCTTCACACTTCCTAAACTCATGAGATAAGATACAATATCCATATCAGGTTGTCCATTCTTAATAGGAGCGCCGGTACCGGTGAGTTGACATGCCTGGAATGGGTACATATCGCGACGAGCAGGGGTGCTCTCATTATTCAAGAGACCGCTAAATCTATCTTGTATTGACGTGTATGTAGCATCGTAAAATTTATCGCCCATACGACCTTTGCGACCAGGAACACGGCTTGTCGTTACACCTGTATTGAGCCATAAGAACTGTAGACAGGATGGTGTTATTTGTTCTAAAGGTACTGGTTTAACGCCGACAGAACCATCTTTGTTATCTACAATCTGTTCGCATACATTTAGCATATCAAAGCCAAACAGTTGCTTAGCAGCAGTATTCATAGCATCTACACGTGTTTTCATATCGTAGCTGAGGACATTGCCATTTTCATCCTTGCCTGTCATAGCGGCGGCACGGACATTATTTAAATATGAAGTAATTGAATCCAAACCACCTAAGTTATTCAGTTGTGATATACCACCATTTGTTTGTGTTAGTGTACCCTTACCTGGAACTCCACCAGCGCCCTGGAATAACGTAAGTAGACATTCGGCACTATATTTTCCTGGAGCTTGACCATCCATCATACAGGGCGGTGTCTTGAGTAATTCGGCAGTGCTCTGCTTAGAAATTAAAGGACCAATCGGGGCAACTTGTACATCGTCAGGATAATAGGGGTTATTGAGATAGCCAGGTACTTTGGCGGTAAATGTTACACTCTGATTCTTCCCGTTTTGACTCCAAAACCAGAACTGATTTTTCTGCATATTCATATTGGAATTCCAGGCGGGACCGCTAATGATTGAACTACCTGTAAGAGGACCACCTAACCAAAGAGCACTGGCAGGAGCAACATCAACCGCTGTAATTGTCTGCTGGAATGGAATGGTACGATTTGCTGAATCCTGCATCTCCCACTGCATAATCACCGCACGATTTGAAAAACCTAATGGAGCATCAGAACCTGGTGTGCTGTATTTGCTGTATAGACTGGGTCCCTGTTGAGGACTGGCATTCCCGCTAAACGATTGGAACCAAGAGTTAAACAGTGTAGGAATCTTATCGGGAAAAGATACAGGAAGATTAGTATCAGGCTTACTTCCATAGCACCACGCTGCATTAAAATTGGCATCAACACTGCTATCACATTTACCACTACCAGGATTTCCACCCACGGGTATAAGACCGAACATTCTTGCGCCACCGCTCTGCGCGGCGTATACAGGAGATGAAATATCACTTACTAAACCACAGTACTGCGATTGTATTCCATTCTGAACGGCGGCATTGACTTGTACGCTGGTAGCAAGATTTGTTCCAAGGCGAGTACAAAGGGCGGCAGCCGACGCCTGTGTATATTTATTCAATACACCATTCTTATTAATTTGTTCAAGTACCTGGAATACCTCAGGTTGTCCTAATCTACGATTTGGGGCTTCCTGTGCCACTAGAACGGTGACTACATCTGCCTCAATCATACCAGGAAGAGAAAGTGTAAACTCTGTACCAGGTTTCCCACCATTATCTGCAGTGTACGTCTTACCCGTTCGTTTAACATTTACGATTACCTTTGTAATGCCGGTGCTAAAAGGCGATAGAATACGTAATAGAACTGTATTTGGCTTATCCGCTGGCTGGTAGACAAAGGTGTTTGTGCCGGATAGGGGAGCAGAAGCACAGGATACTTGGTCAGCGCTTAATCCTTCACTGGTTTTACCACCATTAAAACCACCGGTTTCTCCTATTTCTTGGCAGTTCAGCTTATTGGCAGCCTCTTTACAAGAAGCGGAGTTAACAAAGAACATACCGGGAGGGCATTTGCCGAGAGTAGGCTGGTAATAGACGGGACCACCAGCAGCGTTATCTTCTTGTGCGGCGCGGTCCTGGAAAATAGAGAGCAGACCACCGATAAATGTATTGGCATCACTACCATCAAACTTCGTACCACCCTTAATACATACACCACAGAGCGAATACTTAGGGTCATCTAGTTTAGAGCAGTCAGGACGTCCCCTAATATCAGTTTCGCACTTGAGTGCTTGGATGTATAAGTCATTTGCCGGCGGCAACGACTGGTTTACTTTCTGAGACTTAATGCCTAGATTTGTAGAGGACAATGGGGATGGGAGGTCATCGGGAGTTTGAAGGGCAACATCTATTTCTTTATTCACAGCGTTGGTTTGGTTATTAATCGCCTGGGCATACTGCTGAACTGGTAGATTTGTGTCAATTGATATATTTTCTAAGGCAAACGTGGGAAGGAGCGGATCCAGTGATACACCGAGCTGGTTATATAGCTGATTACCGGCAGTGCGCATCATATTGCGCTCGGACTTATAATCCCCCATATTTGCCTGGAAGGCTTCGGCATCCACCTTACTTTTCGCAATAGGAATGACAAATGTAAAAATAAATACCAGGACCAAAAGAACAATAACTATCGTTCCGCCTATCATCTACTCTAATTAATATTCCTAAATATTTGAATTGACCGTTCTATGAACGACCTCAATTCAATTATTAACCATTGTTCGGATTACAGGTTTACTGAGCAACGGCGGCTGCAGCGGCAGATGACGGAGATGATCCAGGTGTATTATTACAGAATCCGATGTTTCCGCCAGGTGTTCCCAAACACTCACCGACATTGTTATTAGCCATACCCCAGGCAGACTTACCTGTTGCCGCCCAATTTCCACCGAGTTTCGCACACTCTGCTGCTGTGTAGAGACGAATATTGTATCCACCGCTAGTGTTAACGCTTGTAATACCCTCACCGTTCTTAGGGCAAGTGGGGGCGCAGGGAGCAGGATTACATATAGGGGCAGGTGGCGGAAGGGTGATTCCAGGTACACCTACAACGGCGAACGACTTCAGGTCGGCGTCCTTTGTTGTTCCCGCATAGACTGTATTCCAGACCTCGTTGGGTCCACCAGCCTGGCTGAAATAGTGGTCAGGGTAATTGGTAGACTGGAAAGATACCATGTTGGAATCCTTGTTGAGGGAGGGGACAACTTTCCAGGAGGCATCAGCTGCCATGAGTCTGGAGCCATCAAAAGCCTTAGCTTGTATGCGCCAACCAGAGTGGCGTAGCACAAGTGTTGTTGAGCCACCTGTCTTGAATGTAATACATCCCGCCTGTCCATTGAGCGCCTTATCAAGGTAGAAAGTAATGTTAGGACTATTTTGGACGCCACCAAAGAACGCAGAGCCATTAGAATATGTCAAATAGTTTGTAGCTTCCGCAGGGTCTCCTAGATTGATGTAGCACGTAACACCAGGCACCACTTGGGGCGGTAAAATGAGTGTACAACCGTAGCCCAGTTGAGTGCTCTTGGCTTGTTTGATACCGTAGCACTGTTGCATTGCGGCAGCCTGTTCCTTCTGATCCTTTCCGTAATTTGCCGTCTTCTGGATACCATTAAAGAAGTCTTGTACGGCTTGTAAGCTACCCATATTTGTAAGTTTACTAACGACAGTCTTATCAGGCTTTCCATTCTTAATAGGAGCCATTGAGCCGCCTGTCTGACATGCCTGGAAGGGGTATTGGTTACGACGGTTGGGAGTGCTTTCACTGTAGCGCAGACCGCTAAACCGATCGGCAATGCTGGTGTATGTATTTGCGTACATTTGACTGGATCCTTTGCCAGGTTCACGGTCAGCATCCGATAGATTGTTCAGCCATAGATATTGTAGGCAATCCGCCGTTACACTTCCCATAGGCTTGGGGACAAGTCCAACGCTACCGTCGGCGTTATCAACAATATCCTCGCAAGGATTAATGATATTAAAACCGAAAAGTTGCTGGGCGGCAGAATTCATCGCCGCCATACGACTGTTCATATCCATACTGACTACGTTGCCATTTCCATCCTTGCCGGTGACAGCAGTCGTTGCCAGATCTAACAGATAGTCTGAAATAGAGTCGAGGTCGCCAAAATTATTAAGTTGTGTGAGTCCACCGTTCTCCGTAGCAAATTTACCCTTTGTAGGGTCTCCGCCCACACCCTGGTAAAGGGTGAGTAGACAGGCGGCGCTATAGGCACCTGGTGCCTGACCGTCAGCAAAGCAGGGAGAGGTCTTGAGGAGTTCCGTTGTAGCAGGATTATTAATAAGGGGACCCATCGGCGCATTTTGTACATCATCGGCGTAAAAGGGGTCGTGTAGATAACCAGGAACAAGTGCCATAAATGTAGCAGTTTGCGATGTGGCAATGTTGCTCCAAAGCCAGAATTGATTCTTTTGCATATTCATGTTTGAATTCCACACAGGACCGCTGATTTGAGAGCTTTTTGCGAATGGTCCATATATTCTTAGAGTTTTAGTGTTTCTAGGCTGGTTGACTCCTGTAATCGTAGGTTGGAAGGCAACTGTACGATTCTGGGTACCTGGCATTTCCCACTGAATCGTAATGGCGCGACGTTGTTCACCAGGTGGTGCGTCAGTATTAGGAGTCATATACTGCGTAAATACGCTGTTACCTTGTCCTGAGCCGCCACCAAATGATTCGAAGAACCAATTGACTGAGGTGCCAAGAATATTTGTATTACTACCGTTACTATAATAGGATGTAGTTCTGGATGGTTTCATGCCAAAGCACCAGGCACCAACACCTGCCTTCTCCATCTTTGCATTACAAGGACCGGTCTCAGGATTTTGACCAATCGTGCCAAATCCAGCCTTACCCGTTTGGAAAGAATATATAGAATTTGTGCTGTTGGAATCACGTCCGCAGTATCCAGATTGTCCACCATTGTTAGTATAGTCGGCTATCTGCGTATAGGAAGCAAGTTGCGCACCGATCCGTTGGCATATATCCGAGGCTTCTTCTCTTTTCATAGATGTTTTATGACCATTTCCGCTTTGTTGTAAGACTTGGAACACCTCTGCCTGTCCACGCATACGGTGGGGCATCTCTTGTACCACCATTATAGTGACTGGGTCTTGCTCCTTCACTCCACGTAAAGTAACTGTAAACTCTTGTCCCGCCTTACCTTCTCCCTTAAATGTACGACCTGACGGTACGTGTGTGACAATAGCGAGATTGATACCAGTGCCGAATGGTGCTAGGAATCGTAGAACTATATTATATGGTTTGTTTGCCGGTTGGTAGAGATATATATTTGGTACGGGTGCCTGGGCACATGATACATTATTTGTAGTTAAACCCTCCTTTGTCTTACCGCCCTGGAAACCACCGGAGTTTCCAATTTCTTTACAGTTCAACTGATTGACTGCCTTTTGGCAGGAGGCAGAGTCTACATAGAACATACCAGCTGGGCACTTGCCGAGCGAAGGCGTGTAGATAGGTGTTCCGTTTCCTGCTGAGTCCTCGGCTGCGGTACGGTCCTGTATCAGGGAGAGTAAACCGCCTATGAAGGTGTTGGCACTCTCTCCATTGAATCGGGTGCCTCCGTCAATACAAACACCACACTTTGCGTATGCGGGATCATCTAACATTCCACAGCTTTGGCGTGTGCGTATTTTTGTTTCACACTGACGGGCGGTGACTAAAATATCGTTGGGCGGAGGGAGTTCCTCACGTACTTTATCACCCCGTATCGGACCCATATTTGTTGGCGACACCGTGTTAGCATCAATATTAGGATTCGCTAATGACTGCTTAATCTTTTCATTGGCGGCGTTTGTAAGGGAGTTAAATTGTTTTAAATACTGGGCGGGAGACAAATTCGGATTATCTTCGATATCTGCCGGTGCTACGGCAAATGTTGCCAGTAGGGGGTCCAGACTGACACCTAGATTATTATATTGCTGATTTCCAGCATTAATCATCTTCTTACGGTCTGCCAAATAGCCACCCATATACGACTTGTATCCGTCATCGGCATTCTTAGCGAATCCCTCCTCAGACTTGCGAGAGGCAATAGGTATGACAAAGGTTGCTAAAAAGACAACCACTATAAATACAATAATAACGGTGCTAAGCATCCCTCTACCAAATTACAGCAAAATAATATCGGTAGAGTTCGGGAAACGAAATCAAGGGTTTAGACATTATCGGGACGGATGTTGGATGTCGAATCCATATCGCGGGTGATAATGCGTAAGACGAAGTTGGTCTGGCGGCTCATATTAATAAGAGCACTACCAGAAATGCTGTTATTGTTCAGCAGGTAGGTGAGACCCGAGGTAGAGCCACTCGTAGCACTCTCCTCTTGTGCCAGGAACCCGCCAAAATAAGAGGGTCCCTGATTGCGCGTTGTGCCACCGGTGGTAGCCGGATTATCAAAACGGTTGCGGACAATAATGACGTTACAGTAACCGCCATTGTTACGTCCAAGAGTAATGCTTGTACCAAAATTGGGCGATAAACCTGTAGTAGCAAGATAACCAGTCGCAACAACGTACAAACCAGGCTGCTGATTGATGTAGTTGTTAAAGTCTGCGGCAGTACTTGCTGTAACACTGTTTGCTGGTGATATGTTACAACCCTGAATATTAATGTTGTCGCCCTCGGAAATAGCACTAAACAAGAAGTAGTTGGTCGTGCGAATAAAGATGTAGGGATTTTCGGCACCCGTTGCCGTTGCGTTTGAGTAGTTTGTAGCATCGGTGGTCGTACCACTGCCGGTATTTATTCCAACACCAAAATTGGTGAGCAAATCGCTCAGCTGAATACGGCTAATAGTAAATACGTCGGGGTCTGGGCTGATAAGTTCGGTGTTGTGGCGCTCCATACGGATTGTTAGACGGTTCAGGGTAGCTAGGGGGGTCGGCGTGTATACACGCTGAGTCTTGAGGAACTTGGGAATAAAGCCGGTGTAACCGGTCTTATCTGCGGCGACGGCGCCATTACCAGCCGAACCGGCAGGCAGATATGACTGGGGTACGTTTAAATCAGAGGACCATGTTGTATCGTACTGGACAATAGCAAATGTATTATCCTCATTGGGATTCGTGGAAAACGAGTTGTTATTGAGCTCAGCAATACGAACACTGGCAAAGGGTAGCGCGAAAATATTGACTACACGGCTAGTATCGTAGGTCGGTGTATTGGCGGTTACACGTACAAGCGCCGTGAGCGACTCAATCGGCACAATCGCTTTTACGAATTCAATACGCTGAATATTGCGGAAGCGCTGCTGGACGGCGCTATTGTAACCGAGAGCCCCAGTGGTGTTGCCAGTGTTGAAGATGACGGAGAAGTTGTAGCGATTTTCGGTGTTATTAAGGAGCCAGTTACGGTCCGAGCTGGTAATGAAAACATTGTGCTCCGTCTCACGGTACTTGACTACATCCTCCTGGGGAATGATGTAGTCTTGAGGGCGGGGAGCAAGTTGGGGCGGCGGCGGGTCGGCTTGGGGCGGAATAGGCTGGGTAGCCGACGGCGGCGCCTCGTCACGAATCTCTAGGCGCGGTGGCATAACCGATGTTGCCCCGCTCTGCGCAGCTTCCACCCTATTGTTCGGAAATGAGGGAGCAGGAGGGGCAATAGGAATGCCGAGAGAACGGGCTTGGTCCTCGCGCTGCTTCTGCGCACGTTGCATCAACACAACGGGGTCCTCCTCTTCGTCAAGCTCTGGCTCGGGCATACGGAAATCGGGGAGACCGACCTGCGGAATGGGGATAGGGGCACGGGACGCCATCATATTATTGTAATTAGAACCAGTATCCTGGAAAAGACGGGATGAGGATACGTCCTCGCCGCGGGGATAGGTGCCAACGGAGACAGTGGTAGGCGGTTGGGCAGCCTGCTGCTTACGTAGCCACGAATCCATTGACGTTTCAGTCTCACGAATCACTTCAGTGGCAAGAGTATTCTGCGGCTTATCCTGTCCCTGAACACGTGCGACTTCTGTCATAAAATGCTGAGTGTACTTTTGGAGTTTCTCGTCAACCTTTTGGGGTAATGCCGAAAGACCCATTTTCTTAGCATAGCGAGTGCGTAAGAATCCTACAATTTTGGAGTAATTTGCTCCGTTTAGAAACAAGTTCTGTTGCGGACCACCAGTTCGTCCGGACATCTTTCTAAACTACCAACATATATCATAAAATTCCAACGGAACGCTGAAAGATTAGATACAGAATGTTTTTAGTGCCTCCTCTAAAGCCCCCTTTCGTGGCTTCTCTTCGGCAAATATAATATCACGAATTTTATTCATTTCGTCATCATTTACCATAGTTTTACAAATATCTAGGAATTCTTTACCTTTGAGTAAACATATAATAACTAGTAAGCAAAAAGCACCGCATTCCGATGTCTTCCGTTGATGACGAATGTCATTGTAATAGATATTTGTACATCCCTGGTCTTTACAACGTTTGAGAAGTCGCACAATTTCAGCTGGAGGCTTGTATCCATACGAATCGTAATAGTAGGCGTTACCCTTTTCCAGGTCAATAAATGCGCATACCCAGTGTGAGCCCGGTTCATCGTGGGGGTCTAAGTTGAATATGATGCCGATCTTGGTTTTTCCCTTTTGCGCCGATTCATTCAAATCAAGGCGACAAAGTTCATTTACAATACACTTGCCCCACGCATTTTCGTCTTTGGCGTCAAAATCTATGGGGACGGGACCGATAAAATCGAAAAATGGATAAGCCTCTTCATACTGTTTCATCACATCCTCAATGTTGTAACTATCCATCCAATCGGTAGGTTTACTATCCCATTTTTTCGGCTTTTCGGGTTTAAAATACTTTTTGAACTCATTCTTATCTTTGTCGGATAATCCAGGTATTTTCTTGACTGCGCAAAACTCAGTTTCGCATTTGTAGTGCGATTTCATATTTTCACGAAGTTGGTCCCAGAGAGGTATATTTGCGGTCTCCACCTTACCAGCGTCTTGTCGTCCATTTTTCCGTGTCTTGCGTACACTTATTTTATTCCGGGGATGCGTTTTGTTCCACGCACGAGTTAAGCGCTCTAAAGCACTAGGCGGTAAACAGGTCTCGCCATCCCGGCGATGTAAAGCAGGACTACACTGGAATGTTGACATCACAGGTGACTCCTTATAGTATAATTAGAAAAAGATGAACCATTGTAAATGGAGTCAGGCTCTTGTAGTACATCGACAAAAAAGAAATACCAAGCAGATCCTATAATTAAGGATGTCTACTTTCGCCGCTTCTTTGCGCCACTGATTGTATCTATTTTGATATTATGTGGAATTTTAGTTATAATATCAACCCCGCCCGGCACCGGTATAAAGTGGGAGGGATTCGCAACGGCATTTGGTGATACAGCTAAGGCAGTGGCAAAGGTAGGTGGTCGTCGGCGATAAAATAGGGATATAATAGAGTATGTCAGCTAATTTACCTTATCTTGTCTCCCTCGGTATTTGCGCAACGCTGATAATTATTGCGGGAATCACCTTTGGTACACTCATACCAAAGGATTCTTCGCAGAATACGAAGCTTTTGGCAATTGTAACGGTCTTTAGTTTTGTAGCATCACTGATTGCCTACGCTCTTTCGTTGTACCATTTCAGCCACAATCCCACGCAGATGATTCAGTTTATATTGGCGATTGTGATGATCATTGTACTGCCTTGTGCGCTTATTTCGGCAAGTATCTCCACGATTACTATAAGCAATATGCGGGACACATTGGCGGCGGGAAGCGGTTAATAAGCACCGACCCCCACTCCGTCTAAACCCATCACTTCATCATATTCAGTAATGATGAAGCGATTGGACATTCCTTTGATGTTTATCGGTCCTGCGGGGTCCGGTAAAACCAAGGAGCTCCGACGTATTATTGAAGAAGAAGTGAATGGTAAAATCACGTATCCGTTAGAAACTCGTACATTTACGGTTGGCGATAGTTACGAAGCCCGAGTCTTTACCAGCCCCTATCATTTTGAAATTGATATTCCGAATCTGTCTATGCAAGACAAGCAGATTATTGGCGACTTGTTGACAAGTTTCTTCTCCAGCGGTGACGTACTTAATAGTCTCAGGTCTTCCTCCCGTAAGTTGGTCGTGTTGCGCCGTGCGCATAGTCTTTCCTTAGCGGCTGCGATTCGTGTACGCGCTATTATTCAACAGTTTGTACTGCCACCCGAAGCGGCTGGTATGCTCTGGCTTACCGCTAGAGAAATTACCGGTCCCTTAGCCCTTCTAGACGACGCATTTGTCAGATACCGTATGCCACGGATGTCATATCAGGACTGGAAAACGGTTGTTCCGCCACCGTTTGCCACGCAAATCGCCTACGAGAAGTGCGAAGGGCGACCGGAACGTATAGAGGAGATTCAGAAGTATTTACCAAATCAAGTCCCAACCCAGTGGCCAAGGCGTATTCAAGATTTCTACGACGAGATGATAGCATTACTGATTCAGAACGCACGGTCAAAGAGAAAGCCCGACCTGAAAGTGATTCAGTGGCTAAGAGGTATTATTTATCAGGCGCTCAGTTTCTGCCAGACGGGTCCAGAGATTATTGATAGTTGCGCAGCGGCAATTCAGCGCCAAAATACCCTTTTAGAGCCCCATGTGTTCTGGTTGGCTATGAAGTCGCTGACGACCGCTGAGCCCCATACGTCGTACCGCACACCGCTTTCGCTAGAATCGGCAGTACTCTTTTTGTTCGAAACCGTGCGCACCAACTCAACCCCACTACCGCCACAGGCACCGATACATAAAAAAGACATACCAGTACAAAATGAGCTCGTCGCAGAGCCAAAGCCCGACGGCGGAGTCGGCGCTAGCCCTGCTCCAGTCAGTGCCGGCGCCCACGTTGAAACCGCAAAGGCAACCCCAGCCGTTAAGCAACCAAGAGTTCGACGAAGCAAAAAAGCAGATAGCTAGTGGATGGGAACAGCAGACTATCTTCTCTTTGTTAGAAAACCCAGCTACTAAGGGACTCAAGTATGAGCTTTGGCAGGGAAGCACACTATTTCTTATTACCCCTGAGCCTAATAAATCTCAAGATATAGCACGAACGGTTGATGCTATTCTTAAATGGTTAGGCGCCGAACCAGGATTCAAGATTTATTTATGGTATCGTGATGACCCGAGACAACTTAAGGCAAACCAGTGGCCGACAAAAGCGCAGGTGAACGGTGGATGGACAATTGTTGGAACGCCAAATATTGTTATTTATCGTAAGGAAGAATGGGAACGGGTACTTATACACGAAATGATTCACGGAATGAAATGGGATTGGAAGGTTGGAAAGACCCCAGCACCGTGCTGGAAGATGAATAAGACCGATAAGATTAATCCGCATTTGTTTGAGGCATGGACGGAGTTATATGCCGAATGGTTGGCGTGTGAATGGTACGGTAGATCGTGGGAAAGACAACGTAAATGGCAAGACTTTCAGGCAACACAGCTTTTAGCACGTGCGACCCATAAATGGGAGGAAAATACAAGTGTATTTGCGTATTATGTGCTGAAAGCAGCCTTGGCGCCCCATTTTGAATTTCTATGGGTCTTTGGCAACGGTAAAACACCAGAAGAAAAACAATACGTTATGTGCGGTTTGGTGACACCTGAATTGAACCGTTTACGCAATATAGCAAAACGCATTGTTCCGCAAGATATGAGTATGCGGATGAGTGCACCCTGAAAAAATTGACTCCATTACGCTCCAATCACTGATTCAGTACTCCGAAACTACAAGAAACTCTAGATTTCCTAGAATTCCTACTTTCTTACGATGGGTATCCGCGGATTAACTGGCTGGATACGATGGGCGGCACCGGCTGCTCT
>Ga0114960_10002818_pt1 | contig 13433 bp, 11 predicted proteins | sample C_130625_MF_Meta_FD_92637 | JGI IMG/M metagenome (GOLD analysis project Ga0114960, IMG submission 92637) | Freshwater microbial communities from Lake Croche, Canada to study carbon cycling - C_130625_MF_MetaG | ecosystem: Environmental > Aquatic > Freshwater > Lake | place: Lake Croche, Canada... | reverse complement strand
AGGCGCGGATGATGGCCCTCTCGGCAACTCCGCGAACGGTCAGCGGACCTCTCGCGACATCGGGTCGCGAGCTTGCAAGCATCCTCGATGGCACGCTGATCGTTGATGGCCAACAGCCGATCCGCGGATGCGCGGTTGACTCCCGCGTCGTCACTGCGGGTCAGATGTTCCTCGCCCTACCCGGTGAGCAGACGCACGGACTCCGTCATGCTGGCGAGGCGTTGCACGCTGGTGCAGCGGCGATCGTCGTTGAGGCTGGAGCGGCCACCGCGGCGATGCCAGAGGTGCTCGCCGAAGTGGAGCGAGCGGCACGCGGGGCGGCCGCCACGCTCATCAGCGTCGACAACGGCCGGGTTGCACTCAACCGCGCGGCGACCGATTGGCGCAACCGCTTCACGCTCGAGGTGATTGGCGTCACCGGATCAGTGGGAAAGACCACGACGAAGCAGCTCATCGCCGCCGCCCTTGGGGGTGAGGCTGCCGGGTGCGCCGCCACTCCCGGGAATGCCAACAACGAGATCGGGCTGCCCATGTCGCTCCTGAATCTTCCTGACGGAACCGTGCGCTACGTCGCCGAGATGGGGATGTACGTGGAGGGCGATATCCGGGCGCTCTGTACCCTGGCCCGCCCCCACATCGGCGTGGTGACCGCCATTGATGCCGTGCATGCCGAGCGGGCAGGTGGCCTTGATGCCATCGAACGCGGCAAGGGTGAGCTCGTGGAGTCACTCCCGCCCGAGGGATGGGCTCTCCTCGCCGCCGACGACTCCCGCGTCCTCCGTCTCGCCGCGCGTACCCGAGCGCAAACCGTGACCGCTGGTCACGCTACCGGCGCCAACGTTCGCATCGTTGAGACCGCGCTCGATGAGCCATCAGGTCACACGCTCGTCACGCTACAGATCCGCGACGAATTAGTGCGTGTTGATCTGCCGCTCTTTGGGCTCCACTTCGCCAAGGCGGCGGCGCTTGCGATTGCCGTCGCGGACCTCTGTGGCATTACGCCGAGCGACGCCGCGACCAGGCTCGCCGCTGTTCAGCTTCCATCTGGCCGTGCAACGGTGCACATGTTCGCCGGGATCCGGCTGATCGATGACGCGTATAACGCTGCGCCAATGAGCATGGCAGCTGCGCTGGCGACTCTCGCAGCCTGTCGCCCCCGCCGCTTTGCAGCGCTTGGCGCAATGGGGGAGCTCGGCGCCTATGCCGCTGATGCGCACAAAGCAGTCGGCGAGGCCGCCGCCACAAGTGGGCTTGAGCTCCTCATCGTCTTTGGCGCCGAGGCGGACGGGATTGCCGAAGGTGCACGCGCAAGTGGAATGCCAATCGAGAAGATCATGCGCCTCAGTAGTGATGCAGCAGGTATCGCTGCAGCCGTCGGACTCTTAGGCGATAAGGCGGCTTCGGGCGACACCATCTTGGTGAAGGCGTCGCGCTCCGTTGCGCTAGAGCGGCTGGTTGGTGGGCTAGAAGCCCGCTGGGGTGAGGGGGCGCGATGATTGCCATCGTGCAGGCGCTGGTCCTCGCATTCCTGTGTGTCTTCGTACTGATGCCGGCCTACCTGCGCCTCTTAAAGTACGCAGGATTCGGTAAGCGCGTTCGACGGGAGTTTGGCCCGGAGTGGCACATCGTCAAAGAGGGAACCCCGACGATGGGAGGGTTGCTGCTCACGGCGATCGTGATTGCCCTTGCGCTCCTCCTCGACGCCGTCGACGCTTCAACCTACGCCGTGCTGCTGGCACTGCTCGGCGTTACCCTCCTCGGCGCGTTTGATGATTGGATGAATGCGCGAACGGGCGATGGAATCTCGGCGCGACAGAAGCTCCTCTGGCAGACCGGCGTGGCAGTCATTTCGGCAATCTACCTGCAGCAGCACTTCGCCTTCTCCTCACTTGTCGTGCCATTCGTTGGTGAGGTGCCAATCGCGCCAATCTTGTGGATCACCGTTGCCGTCGTTGCCATCGTCGCAACGAGCAACGGCGTGAACCTGACCGACGGCCTCGACGGGCTCTCCGGTGGAACCATGACGTTTGCCTGGATCAGCTACATGGTCATTGCGCTCCTCAACGCGCCGGGGCAGGTGAATCTGGCGATCGTTTGCGCGCTCATTGCCGGTGCCCTGGTCGGCTTCCTCTGGTTTAACGTGCATCCGGCAAGCGTGATCATCGGCGATGCAGGCGCACTTGGATTCGGAGCCGCACTCGCCGTGACGGGACTGGTGACGGGCCACGTGCTGCTCCTACCGCTCATCGGCATCATCTTCGTGGTGGAGACGGGCTCCGTCATCTTGCAGGTTGCGAGTGTCAAGCTCACCGGCAAGCGCATCTTCCTTTTTACGCCCATTCACCACCACTTTGAGCGGCTCGGCTGGGCGGAGACGCAAATTACCTTCCGCTTCTGGATCATCGGTGCGATTGGCGGGATCCTCGGCATCGTGACCTTTCTGGCAACTCGAGCGCAAGGATGAACGGCGACGGCATTACGCTCAATGACCTCGAAGCGCCAGCCATTGCGGCGGGGAGCCTTCGCGGACGCAACGTGCTCATCCTTGGAGCCGGGCGTACCGGTCAGGCAACCGCCGCATTTGCCGCTGGAGCGGGCGCAAACGTGACGGTCCACGACACGGATACGATCGAGCGCGTGGTCGGCGCCGCTGAGGCCTTCGCCGGCGGTGCAATACACACCTCTTTCGGTGATGACGAGAACCTCGCACCACTCCTCGCCAAGGCAGATCTTGTCGTCCATAGCCCCGCGGTAACGCTGGGGTTCCCTACGGTGCGCCCCGCCATTGAGCGCGACCTTCGCGCCTTTGCCGCGCGCGCGATCCCGCTGGTCGGGGAGGGGGGCGCCCATGGTCAAATCCTGATCAGCGAACCCGAGTGGGCGCTCCGCCTGCTGGGGAGCAGATGGCGCATCGGGGTAACGGGAACGAAGGGGAAGAGCACCACCTGCAACCTGATCGCGACGATCCTCGCGCGCGACCCTTCGCACCCAGTTGAGCTTGGCGGCAACAATGGGAAGCCGCTCATCGGTCGCGCAGCAACCCTTCCAGCGGAGACACGCGTCGTGATCGAGCTGTCGGAACTGCAACTTCCGTCGCTCCACTCGACCGTTGACGTCGGAGTGTTTACGAACGTGACCGCCGATCACCTCGATCGACATGGGAGTGTGAGCGCCTATCGCAACGTCAAGCGCCTCCTCGCCGATCGCATCGCCGAGGATGGCGTCATGATCGTCAATCTCGACGATCCAGTGGTGGCCGCGTATGCAGGTATCGGCCGCGTCGAAACTGTTGGGTATCGCCTTAGCAGCCCAATGCCAGGTGGCGTCGGCATTGTTGATGGATGGATCGTCGCGGCTGGCGTACCGCGAGCGGCGCGATTTGGGGGCGGTGTCGCCGCGACTGGACCCGGCGGTCGCATCATGCCCGTCGGCGAGATTGCGCTCCCCGGCGACCATAGCGTGAGTAATGTGCTGGCTGCCATCAGCGTGGCGCTCGTTGCGGGGGTCGCCCCCGACGCAATCCGCAGCGCGGTGGGATCGTTCACTGGCATCCCGCATCGCCTTGAGACTGTGGCCGTAATCAAGGGCATTCGCTACGTGAATGATTCACAGGCGACGCAGCCAGATGCGGTTGCAGCTGCGGTGCGCTCTTTCCCGAAGCCACTCGTCCTTATCGCTGGAGGGCGGAGCAAGGGGCTTGATCTCGTAGACCTAGCACCGATCGTTGCCACCCACTGCTCCGCGGCGGTGGTGATGGGCGAACTCGCAGACGAGCTCGAGGCGCTCTTCCGCGGTGCAGGGCTGACCCGGATTGCCCGCGCGACGAGTGTCGAAGGAGCCGTAGAGGTTGGAGCACTGCTTGCTGAGGAGCTTGGTACCAAAAGCCCCAATGGCATTCGTGCAACGCTGCTGTTGAGCCCAATCGGCTCTAGTTTCGATATGTACAACAATCCATTTGGAGCGCGTGGCGAGGCCTTCCGCGCCGCCGTACTTGCCCGGGCGGAGTCGCCACGATGAGCCGACTCGTGCGACAGGGTGGTCCGATGCGCACGCCGGGGGCTCGACCGATGAACGGGAGCTCGTCGAGGCGAAGCGGCACAACGCGGCAGCGCATTGCGAGTGCGCTACGGATTGAGCGGCCCGGTGAAGATATGGCGATTCTCTTCCCTGCAGTTGTCCTCGTTGGGATTGGTGTGCTCATGGTGTTCTCCGCCTCCGCCATGAACAATCTGATCAAGAACAACGACGCCTACGGCGCAGGCATTCGACAACTCTTCTACGCGGTGATCGGGGCGGCAGTCATGTACCTCTTCTCTGCCGCTGACTACCGTCGCTGGCGCCCCTTCGCCCCCTTTGCAATGGTCGTGTCGATCGCACTCCTCCTTGCAGTGCTGATTCCGGGAGTTCCGACCGAGGCGGGTTTGCGGCGTTCGCTCTCGATTGGCCCAATTAGCATCCATGCCGCAGAGGCGGCGAAGTTCTCGTTGATCCTCTTCTTGGCCGATCTCCTCGCACGGCGGGGCCAGGAGGTTGGGAAGACGTTCGAGACGATGCTCTCCCCACTGCTGGCGATTGCGCTCTCGGTCGGCCTTGTGCTCGTTGAGCCTGACCTTGGCACGGCGTCGATTCTCGGCCTCATCGGTTTCTCGCTCCTCTTTGTTGCAGGTGTCCCACTTCGCTGGGTGTTGGCGCCAGGGCTCGCCGCCGCAGCGTTCGCCATCACCATGATCTTCGTCAACGGGTACCAGGCCGCTCGCCTCGGCGGGTTCAGTGATCCATTCTCTGACCCAACCGGCTCGACGTACCAGACGCTTCAAGGTTTGATCGCCATGGCCGTCGGTGGGCCGCTCGGCTCCGGTCTCGGCTCCTCCCAGCAGTTGGGAGGGATCAATATTCCGTACGCCTGGAACGACTACATCTTTGCCGTCATCGGAGAGGAGGTCGGCCTCCTTGGCATGCTCACCGTCATCGTCGCCTTCTTGGCGATTGCCCTTCGCGGCCTGCGAGCGGCACGTCTCGCCCCCGACACGTACGGCGCGCTCCTTGCGACCGGCATCGTGGTGTGGATCTCTGGGCAGGCCTTCGTGAACATTGCGGTGGTGCTCGCCCTGCTCCCCGTTACGGGGGTGCCACTCCCGCTCGTCTCCCAGGGCGGCTCGTCACTCATTGTGTTGATGGCGGCCATCGGGCTGCTCCTCTCGGTATCGCGTGAGACGATGAGTACAGGTCAGGCAGGAGGTAGTGATGCGCGTGCTAATCGCGGGTGGCGGAACGGGGGGACATCTCTTCCCAGCGTTCGCCGTAGCTCGTACGGTTCGCCAACTCCATACCGGCGCTGAGATCAGCTGGCTCGGCGGCGCGCGTGGCGTTGAGTCGCGCCTCGTTGCAGAGGCGGGCATTCCGCTCACCCTCCTGGCCGCCCCAAGCCTGCGACCGAGCGGCGCAGGGTTGCTCGCGACGGCGCGTGATGCCGCCGCGCTGCTCTGGTCGATCCCTCAGGCGATCCGCCTCATTCGTCGTTTTCGACCCGATGTGATCTTCTCAACGGGCGGCTACATCGCCATCCCCACACTGATCGCCGCGTGGCTGACGCGAACGCCGAGCCTCCTCTGGGAGGGGAACGTCCAGGCAGGTCGCTCCAACACCCTCGTGGCGCCGCTTGCCACGCATCTCGCCGTCGCCTGGCGAAAAACTGCGGAGCGTGCACCGTGGAGTGGGGGAAAAACAACGGTGACTGGCACACCCGTGCGTGAGCTTGCGATCAGCCGCGAGTCCGCGCGCGCGGCACGTGGACTCGTGGAGGGTGACCAACTCCTCCTCGTGTTCGGCGGCTCGCAACGCGTTCGTCGATTTGAGACGGCACTCGACGGTACGCTCACAACGCTCCTTACCAATTGGACCGTCCTCCACGTCGTGATGGAGGGACTGCCAGATGCTGAGCGCCGTCGAGCAAGTCTGCCAACGGAACTTCGTCACCGGTATGTGCCCGTTGCATTCCTGGGTGGCGGAGAGATGGAGTCGGCCCTCGTCGCGGCTGACTTGATGCTTGGACGTGCTGGCGCGTCAACGATTGCCGAGGCTGCCGCTGCGGGACTCCCCGCCATCATCGTGCCCTACCCGTATGCGGGTGGCCACCAACGTGCGAATGCTGAGGCCGCCGCAGAGGCTGGTGCAGCCACCCTGATCAACGATGAAGCGTTGACCTCTGATCGCCTCCTCGCCGCAGTCCAACACTATGCGACACCCGCTCAGCGCGCTGCAGCGGCGCGCGCGGCCACGACGCTGGCGCACCCTGATGCCGCGGCGGTGATTGCGGAGAAGTTGTTGCAGTTGGGCGGTCGGCGATGAGCGACGTGCAGCGCGTTCAGCCGTGGGCCGATGCGGAGGTTGCTGCGCGCGAACTCGAGCGCCGCCTCAGCTTGAAGGTGCTGCGCAACGAGCCCCTCGCCGAGCACACCACGATGCGTGTCGGTGGTCCCGCCGACCTTCTCGTCACCATCCGCGATCGCTTCGCCCTGCGTGGGCTGGTTCGCCTCGCTGCGTCACGTAGCTGGCCGCTGCTCATCCTTGGGCGCGGTAGCAATGTGGTCGTGGGCGATCGCGGCATTCGCAGCATCGTTGCGTTGAATCGCAGCGCGGGGTACGACGTGGATCAATCAGCGGGAACGATCTCGTTTGATTCCGGAGTCCCCATGGCGAAGGCATCGACGATCGCCGCCGAGGCTGGGCTGACCGGACTGGAGTTTGCCCTGGCGATTCCGGGGAACATCGGCGGCGCCATCTGGGCGAATGCGGGAGCGCATGGCGGTGAGATGGCTGCGATTACGCGTTCCGTGACGCTCCTTCGGGCGGACGGCGCCGAGGTAGAGATCCCGGTCGCCGAGGCGGAATTTCGCTACCGCGAATCGCGATTCAAGCGGCCCGAGGGGGGCGGCGAGGTGATTCTGGGAGCGACGGTCAGACTCACACCGGGCGATCCAGACGTCATCAAAGGGCACCTCGAGGAGATCCGTCGCTGGCGTCGCGAGCATCAGCCGCTCGGCATACCGAGCGCCGGCAGTGTCTTCCGCAACCCCCCAGGTGAGCTGAGCGCAGGCGCGCTCATCGAGGCTGCAGGGATGAAGGGGGTGCGGATTGGCGGCGCTGAGGTCTCCGAGATGCACGCCAATTGGATCCTGAATCGTGGGGGAGCAACCGCAGCGGATATCCGCGCGTTGCATGACGCCTGCCGCGATGCTGTCCAGGCACAGCGCGGGATCACACTCGCCACGGAGATCGCCTTCGTTGGAGAGTTCACCGCATGAGTGTGCGTGGGTCGCTCCCGCCAGTCCTCGTCCTCTTCGGTGGGAGGAGCGCGGAGTCTGATATCTCGGTGATCTCTGGCACCGCCATCGCAGCAGCGCTCCTTGATGCTGGGTTGAACGTGACGCAGGCGCATATCGCTCGGGACGGTTCCGTTCGATCGCTGGCAGCCGGCCATCGCCGCGACAACGTTGCGGGCGGCGCCTATACGAACCTCACTGCGCCAGCACTTCGCTCTGCACCGGTCATGGCGCTCGAAACCTATCTGCACGGCGTTGCCGCATCGGCACCAGAGACGATCGTCATTCCGGCGCTACATGGACCAGGCGACGAAGATGGCACGATCGCAGCGGCAGCCGCGGCCGCTGGGCTCAACTATGTCGGGGATACCCCCGATGTTGCCGCGCTCGGCATGGATAAGCCGCGATTCAAATCACTCGCACGCGAACTCGGCGTTGCAACGCTCCCCGACCTCGTGATCAGCCAACAGGATTGGACGTCAAATCGCGCGCACGCGCTCGACGCCCTGGCAGCCTTTGCGCACGAGCACACTGCGACGGGGGCGCTGATCGGCAAACCGGCGGCACACGGGTCATCAATCGGTATGAAGATCGCCCACACGTCAGCCGAATGGGCCGAAGCTGTCGAGGAGGCACTGCGATTCGGTGATCGCGCCATGCTCGAGCCGTACCTTGAGCGCGCCAGGGAGCTAGAGGTTGCAGTGTTGGAACGTGCGGACGGCTCGGTGCAAGCGTTTGGCCCTGGTGAGGTGTTCCCCGGGCGAGAGTTTTACGATTACGACGCCAAGTATGCGCCCGGAATTTCGCGCACTGCCACCTCAAGCGAACTCCCTTCCGGCCTAGCCGATGAGATTCGCAACGCTGCTGCAGCGCTCTTCGCGGCCGCGGGCAGTCGGGGCCTCTCGCGCATGGACTTCTTGATGGCGCGGAGCGGCGAGCGCGCTGGCCACTGGTACCTCTCAGAGGTGAATACCTTCCCTGGCTTCACGCCAATCTCGCTCTTCCCAGCACTGGTGATGTCTGGTGGCTCCAGCTTTATGGAGCTGTGCGTTGAGTTGGTCGCTGCGGCCGCCGCACGTCCCGCAGGTCGTGGCGCGCAATGAGCGGTCGCGAACGACCACCTGGGGGACGCGGAGGGCAGCGCGGCGCGGGAGCACGCCCCTTCGCCCCCGGTGAGGCGCCGCTTGGCGTGCGCCCTGGCCTGGGTGGAGGGCGCCGGCGCGCTGGCGTGACGCCGATCGGTGGCTCAAGGGTTCGACGTGCGAACGATGCGCCTGGAGTGGCGTCGGAGCGGGGAGCCCGTCTCTCCCCCGGAGCTGCCGCGCGACTCCGTCGCATGGCCCTTGGAGCGCTGCTGGTCGTGGCCCTCCTCTTGCCCCCAGTAGCTGCGCGCGCCAGCCTCACCACGGTTGGGCATGTTTCGGTAGTCGGTACCCTCCTGCTCGATCCCGAGGCGGTGATCGAGGCGGCACACATTCCCATCGGGAGCAGCCTCCTCGGTGTCGATCTCCGCGCGGCAGAGACGGCGGTGGCGGCGTTGCCGCTCGTCGATGCAGTTCGCGTCAGCGCTGGGCTGCCGGATGGAATCCAAATTCGCGTGCGCGAGAAGTCGCTCTTGTTGCGATGGCAGATTGGCGATCAGGTCTACGCGGTGTCCGAAAGTGGCGAGCTCTTAGGCGATGTTGCCGCGCTTCACCTCGCTCCGTCGGCGGCCTCCGCGCTTGCGGCGGCACCCCTCCTCTTCGACGATCGCGTGCCAAGTCCACTTCAGACGGTGGGGCGGCTCACGGCGACCGAGCTTGATGTCGCAACCCGCCTCGCCTCCCTCACACCGGGGGATCTCGGCACCGGGGCGACCGCATTGACGCTCCGACTCCTCGGCGATTTTGGCTTCGTGGTGCAGGCAACGGGACCATCGATTGAGTGGAGCGCCGTCTTCGGGATTTACTCCGCCACCATTCGTCCGACGAGCATGATCCCGGGCCAGGTGCGGCTGCTGCGCAGCTTGCTCGCCGGACGGGAGACGCGGATTGGTTGGGTGATCCTTGCCGACGACCAGGCTGGCACCTACACGGCGAAGGGGGTACGCCCGCCACCGCCAGCCGTGAGCCCAAGCCCGAGCCCAAGCGCTAGCCCAAGCGCGAGCCCAGCCTCCCCTGATCCAGCGTCCAGCCCATCGACCTCCACGGTCGCTCCGTGATGGCGCAGGTGCGGCGTGTCGTTCGGGTGAGCAGGGGTATGATGCGCAAGATGAGCGCACAGAGTGGAGGGGGCAACTAAATGGCTGAAGAGCGCTACACGACGATTGCCGCGATCGATATCGGGACCTCGAAAGTCTCGTGCGCCATCGCGCATATCGGTGGCGAGAATGGTTCAATTAGCGTCATTGGTAAGGGAACGTACCCGAATCAAGGGATGCGCAAGGGCGTAGTCACCGACATCGAAAAGACCGGCGCCGCCATCCGCGCCGCTGTCGACGCCGCCGAGCGCCTCTCGGGTTATCACATTGAACACGCCACCATCACAATCTCTGGCAGCCATGTGCTCGGCCAGAACACGAGCGGGCAGGTCGCCGTCGCCAACCCCGATCGCGAGATTCGTGACGACGATGTGGATCGCGTGCTTGAGGTCTGCCGTGCGATTGAGGTTCCAAACTCTCGCATGCTGCTCAATGTGCTCCCGTCGTCCTACATCGTGGATGGGCAAGAGGGGATCCAGCAGCCACGCGGCATGATCGCCTACCGTCTCGAGGCGCGTGCGCATCTCATTACCGCGGGCAGTACCGCCGTGCAGAACCTCGAGAAGTGTGTGCAGGCTGCTGGCATTGCGGTCGATGACTACGTTCCGGCATCCCTCGCCGCTGCGGAGCTCACGCTGACCGAGACCGAGCGCGAACTGGGTACGGTCTTGGTCGATATTGGCGCGGAGACCTGCGACATCGCGATCTTCCACCAGAACGCTGTGGTCTATACGGCGGTCCTGCCGATCGGCGGCGCATTCATCACGCGTGACGTGGCGATTGGGCTCAAGACGAGCCTCCTTGCCGCCGAAGAGTTGAAGATGACCTATGGCACGTGTGATCCGCGCACCGCCAGTGATACGGAGCAGTACAACGTGCCCGATGAGCCAGCCGGCCGGCGCATCAGCCGACTCGAACTCGCTCGCATCATTGAGCCGCGCATGAGCGAAATCTTTGAGCTGATCGCGGGGGTGATCGCCAGCGCGGGCCCCGAGGTGACCAGCGCGGGTGTCGTCTTGACTGGCGGCGGCGCGCAGCTGGCGGGCGTTGAGGCCCTCGGCCGAGAGATCCTGAAGGCTCCAGTCCGCGTTGCATCACCAACAGGGCCGCTCTTGGGGATCCTCGACGAGTTTCGCGGACCGGGTCAGGCAGCCGTACTCGGCCTCTTCTCGTGGGTCGCTCGAGGGCTCGACGAGGCAGGGATCGCCGAGGAGCCAGCCGCAGGCTTCGGTGGTCGCCTCTTCGGCGGGGCACGAAACCTCCTCGGCCGCATTCGGGGGTAGCCCAACCCGCCGCGAACCGCGGGCGGGGCGCTGCTACACTTCGCGGGATCGACGGGAGGGCGTCGTCTAAACGGGGCTAGCCCCGGGCGGCGCAGAGTCGGGGCAACAGGTCCGGAGGGCATGGAGTCGATGGCAGCGCAGACCGAAAATTTCGCGCTCATTCGCGTCGTCGGTGTCGGCGGTGCAGGATCCAACGCCGTCAATCGCATGATTCGAGCCGAACTTCTCGGCGTGGAATTCATAGCGGTAAACACCGATGCTCAGGCCCTCGTGAAGTCCCACGCGCCAACCCGCATCCGCATTGGTGACGCAATCTCCCGCGGCCTCGGAGCCGGTGGCGACTCAGCCGTTGGCGAGCGCGCGGCCCAGGAAGACATGGAGAATCTGCGCGCTGCCCTCGAGGGTTCCGACCTCGTCTTTGTGACCGCCGGCATGGGCGGCGGCACTGGCTCGGGCGCTGCGCCCGTCGTTGCAAAGATTGCCAAGGAGATCGGCGCTCTCACCATCGGCATTGTCACCAAACCGTTCGTCTTCGAGGGGCGACGTCGCGCCGCGGTCGCCGAGGCTGCAGCCAACGAGCTGCGCAAGCACGTCGACACGCTCATCGTGATTCCGAATGAGCGACTCCTGAGCGTGGTCAGCCGCCAGACCTCCATGGAAGATTCGTTCCGCATTGCCGACGATGTGCTTCGTCAGGCGGTCAAGGGCGTCAGCGATGTCATTACGGTCCCTGGCATCATCAATCTCGACTTCGCCGACGTGCGTTCGATCATGCGCGACGCTGGCTCCGCACTTATGGGGATTGGTCGCGCGAGCGGCGAGAACCGCGCCACCTCTGCCGCTGAGATCGCCATCGCGTCGCCACTCCTTGAGGTCGACATCCAGGGCGCCACAGGCGTGCTGATCAACGTGGCTGCATCTGCCACCGTTACGCTGCATGAGGTCAACGAGGCGATCAACCACATCACCGCACGCGCCGACGACGAGGCGAACATCATCTTCGGCACCTCGCTCGATGAGTCCCTCGGCGATGAGATCCAGATCACCGTCATCGCCACTGGCTTCTCCGCTGAGCGACAGGGTTCAGCCTCCAGCCCACGTGCCCCATACCGAGCGACCGATAGCGGCGCCTGGAGCCTGCGTGGCGATGGTGTTGCCGTCCAAGAGGCTCCAGCGGAGAGCTTCACCTTCACCCCATCGCCTGAGCCGGCGCCGGTGGTTCGTGACGAGGCCGACCAGGCGCTACCACCGACGGCTCCACAGCCAGAAGAGGTTGAGTCGAGCGATCTCGACATCCCTGCCTTCCTGCGCCCGCGCAAGCGCATCTTCTAGTAGCTGGGGGTAACCCCAGGAGATGCTGAGCGCCGCTGATCTCACCAGCAGCTACCGCGAACTACTTTCGCGCGTACGCGCCGCCGGCCCCGCCGAACTGATGGTCGTCACGAAGGGTGTTGCTGCGGAGCAGATCGCGGTGGTTGTAGACGCTGGCTGCACGCTCTTCGGTGAGAATCGCGTTCAGGAGTTGGAGGCAAAGCGGGCGGCCGTTGCAGCACTGCGCCCTACGGCAAATCTCACGTGGGTCCTGATCGGCCCGCTGCAGTCAAACAAGGCGCGACGCGCGATCGAGGTTGCCGACCGCATCGCCACCGTGGGGAGTGTTGAGCTGCTTGAGCGCCTTGCCGTACTTGCCAGCGAACGCGCAAAGCCGCTAGAGATTGCCCTGCAGGTCAACGTGGACGAGGATCCGGCCAAGTCGGGCTTCACCCCAGCGGGTCTCCGCGCGGCGCTCCCCGCCATCGCGGCAATCGTCAGCGCTGCCCCGATCACCCTCGCTGGGCTCTTTACGGTGGGGAGGCTCACTGCAGGTGGGGAGGCCGCACGCCCAACCTTCGCCCAGTTCTGCGCGCTGGCGACAGAGGTCGATGCTGACGCACGGGCGCTCGGCCTTGAGCTCGGACCACTGCGCTCCGCGGGGATGAGTGGCGACTTCGAGGTGGCGATCAGTGAGGGCTCCACCGAGGTGCGTGTGGGGAGCGCACTCTTTGGTCAGCGCGGCTAGGCTGTAGTCATGCGTACGTCAGGGATCGTTGGCCTCGTGTTCCAGACCCTCTGGTGGGTGATTCTCGGACGCGTGCTGCTCTCGTGGTTTGACCCGGCCGGATCCTATCGGATCTCGCGCATCATCTACGACATGAGTGAGCCGATCCTCGCCCCAGCCCGACGCATCCTGCCCACCTTCGGCGGCGTGGACTGGTCACCGCTCGTCACGATGCTTGCCCTGAACGTGCTTGAGGGTTTCATCCTAGGCAGCCTCAGAGGCTGAACCGAGTAGAATCTGCGCCCGAGGGCGATTAGCTCAGTTGGTTAGAGCGCACGGTTCACATCCGTGAGGTCACTGGTTCGAGTCCAGTATCGCCCACCACACTCTCAGCGGCAGTCTCTCCGCACGATTCGCCCCACCACTGGTCACCTACGCCTTGCACTCGAACCAGTGGTGATCACTAACCGTGCAGCATTCTGCACCCTCATCCCACTAGTTGCAAGGCAGGGCGCTATTGTTCCTCAATGATCACGCGTCGGCTACTGATT
>Ga0114960_10002817_pt1 | contig 13433 bp, 19 predicted proteins | sample C_130625_MF_Meta_FD_92637 | JGI IMG/M metagenome (GOLD analysis project Ga0114960, IMG submission 92637) | Freshwater microbial communities from Lake Croche, Canada to study carbon cycling - C_130625_MF_MetaG | ecosystem: Environmental > Aquatic > Freshwater > Lake | place: Lake Croche, Canada... | reverse complement strand
TTCCCGAATATGCTGCTAAATTACATATTTTGTTGTTTACACCTGCTCCTATTATACTATAACTATAGACAACACAATTACCTTGACCACCACCAATAAATGTATTATTGCTAGATGCCACATTAGCAGCACCATTCACTACTGCTGAGTATGCAGCACTAGCACTGTTAGATTTACCACCAAGAACTGATGAACAAGCTCCACCAGCAGTGTTATTTGAATCTCCACCAACAATGGAACATGTTCCCGTACCAAAACCCATCGGAACAAATTGTTCTCTTGTTGCTTTAAATGTTGTGGTATTTCCACTATTATTGATTATAAAGTAAGTTCCCGTTACCGTGGATGCGGTGTAGGTGGGTAAGTTACTAATTATTACATCTGCCATGTTATTCTTATTTTAATTTATATTATTTTACTATTGATAATTTATTTGGTTCGATGATTGTGTATTCAATACGTCACTAGACTGAGTTAGTATTCTATATGTTTGAACTATAGTTGCTCCACTATTAATAAAAACTGAATTTGTATTTGTTGCCCAAGTTATATTTTGATTAACAGTAGAGCCAGTTCCACCAGCAGAAATTAAAATTGAGTTTAAGCTTGCGTCATCGGTTGCAACTCTTGCAGTCCATCCACCCAAACCACCAATTTGATAAACTGTATATCCTCCCGCAGGAGCGTCAATACCAGAATAAAATCCTGTTACACTTGTAGGTCCCAAATCTTTTGTTGTATTCCCTGAAAAATAACTGAAACTACCTTTGACGGTAGAACCTGCTATTGCGGTCGTTCCTGATTTAATCACTAATGTTGCCATACAAATAAATATAACAAAAATTGAAAACCCACCTTTATGGGTGGGTTTATGTTATTTTTTTATCTTAACACAATTTGGATATCTCTTCCCAAACATTGTCTTCATTCCTTTTTGAGTATATCCTTTCCAACATCTCTCGGTTATTTCCTCTTCATTATATTGATGTTTAAAGTGTAAATGGTCTGTTTCCATTTCAAAAGCTGGTGCTGCGTATGCACCAACTCCTTCCTTTTCTTCTTGTTTACCAAGATGATTAAACACTTTTTTAATATCTTTTGGTAATGAGTTAATTGGTATTAACTTTGCTTTGATTGTTTTTAATTTGTGTCTTACGGCTTTTTGTGCTCTGTGATGTCCGTCTATTATTGAAATAAAGTTTCCGTCATCATCCACAAATATTAATATTGGATATTGTAAATCAGCTTTTTCTATTTTGGCAACTTCCTTATCATCATCGTCCCACGTTAATAGTTTGGACTTAATCTTCTCAACAGAAATATTCTTCACAGGTATATCTTCGGTTGCATCTAACAAATCAATTAAACTAATCTTATCTCCTTCATCATTTTGCCATGACGTATCATAAAGTCCTTCCCTCAATATTTTTTTTATAAGTTGTCTCACAATAATAAATATCTTATATTTGAATTAGATGCAAAGATTAATTAATTCATTTTTGGAAACTAAATATACTAATAAACTCTGTATTAGAACTAGATATATTACTGAAGGTATCAAGTGCATTGAATATAATATATCATCGGGTTATGATGACATATTAACTGTTTATGTTTATTCTGAACACCAAGTAGGTTTCAAGATTTTTGGACCTTTGGCTAAAGAGTTAGAATCATGGTTTGGTATTAAATTCATAGGTAAAGTAGAAGAGTATGTCTTCTCTTGGTGCAAAACCAAAATAGATTTTAAAAATAAAAACTTGGAATACTACGTGTAATATTAATGTTTATAATGTGGATGATGTTTGTGCCAATGACGATGATGTCTTGTGGTCACACATGAAACAATTAAAATTGAAATGATTGATATTAAAAATAACTTTTTCATAATTTACCACTCAAAAAATGTGTTTGTATTAGTTGATTCGTAATTAATTATTAAGGGCATTGATGTTTTTTTACGTATAATTCTTTCTAAATCATATGTCAAGTCATCCGCATCAAAATCACCACGTCTGATTGAACTATAATATACCATAAGTTTTACGCTCATGTATTTCTGTTCCAATGGTTGATTACTGTGCATCACTGTAACCCAATCAGCATCAGTAACTATTACTTTTTCAAGATTTTCAATTTGTTTACATGATTCATCACCAACATCTCCTTCATAATCATCTGCACCCATGTCACAAACTCTGCGAATATATGCCATCTCTCTATCAATAATTTCTTGAAATATTTTGACGTGCTTTTGTGACTCCAAAATAAGATTGTATTGTGATTCTGTTACGATGTATTTCTTTTGAGATTCTTTAATATCATCAATCAACATTGATTCATATGGAATACCAAGTTCATCTAAACTCCACAATATTTGATTATACTTTCCGTCATATAAATTATTTGTGAACTCTTTACCCTCCCAATGTTTAGGGGATGCAGAGCGAGTTACTGCTGTATGAATCCAACTGTCAGGACTTGAATGTCTCAAGTTGTGAAGTGTAATAAGGTGTGTGTAAGGTTTTTTTAGAAATTTCTTATAGTTTTTTGAACTTGAATCACCTTCAATTGCAGGTGTAATGAAAACAGCACCTGCGTTAATTAATTTATTAACATCAAATGGTAATCTTTTTGGTGATTCATTTCTACCTTCTTTGTAATCATAAACAATAGATTCGTTCATTCCTTGGGTTTCGTTATATCTGTGGGTAATAAATTTATTAAACCTATCATAAATGTGACAATATAGTTCATCTTTTTCTTTAAGACTTACTTTACGATGTGTTGTCTCCCAAATCTCATCAAGAAATCTTTCATTCAGCGTATTAACTATTTCTTCAACAGCATCTGATGCGTTATCAAAATTCTCTATGTTAATTTCATACTCCAAGATGGTGGTTAATTCATCCAGTAGTTTAATATTGGATAATCTTCTTTTAACATGTGGAGACATTGATTCTGATAAAGGTTCAATACTATCACATTTTTTTGCCATCGAACCAACATAAACATCAAGTCCAAGCCATTTTTTCATTTCTTGTCTGACCCCTTCTCTAATCATTCTTGCAACAAACCCTGGCTTTGTATTGGCTGCTTGTATGTAATCAATATCCAAAATAACAATAACTTGGATTGGACCTTCACCATCAGGGTCAACCATATAACCACAGACACCATCTACCTCTTTATCAGATAAAAAAGATTCAAGTAGTTTAATTGTCTTTTCTCGGGTTTCCATATAATATAAATATAGAATAGTTACTTCTTGTCTTCAGGTAATATTCTGAAATTCATCACACGTTTACCATTCACGGTTGGCATACCATATTCATCTTTGCCAATAGTTTTAACTGTAGTTTTTTTATTTCTGAATCTTCCTCCATAAATAATATCGCCTACTTTTAATGGAATATAAATTCCATCTATTCTGTTTTCTTTTGCACTCATAGTTTTATTTTTAAGATATGAAATCTTGGTTCATTAACATCTCTGAACAATATAAATATTTTACTTGGACTCCTGAGAGAACAGGTTCAACTCATTTCACAAATATAATTTCGAAATTAGGATTTCAATCTGCGGACATTGTTGATGGTAAAATTATTTCTTACAAAGAAAACACACGTCACAATCATTTTTGTACTTTATTTGAAAATCATTGGGATTATAAGTTCATAATTACAACAAGAAATCCTTATTCTATGGTTCTATCTATGTTAGGTGTTTCTTATATGGAAAATTTATCCGACGTTCAATATGAAATAGAATTGAGAATTGAACATATCTTGCAGAATCCTTTCGATTCTCCTTTTTGTTGCCAATGTTTCCAAAATAGAAAACCTGATTATTTTTTAAGGTTAGAAAATTTATACGAAGATTGGATTAAAATACCTTTTGTTCAGACACATGAATTAAATATTTCAGGTGAATTAAAAAAATTAACAGAAATAAGAATGAATGAACAAAAAAATACCGAAGATGTTAATTATTGGAAAAAATATTATAACAAAAGAATTGCTGACTTAGTTTATTATAACTTCCCTAACAATTTTGAATTATTTGGTTATGATAAAGATTCTTGGAAATAATTAATTTAAATTTCCGCAATAATAACTTGTGGTTTCATTCCGAGAGCAGCGGCTGTACATAATCTTGTGTTGCCAGCAACCAAATGATATCTATCACCAAATTTTAAAATTAGTGGTCTTCTATAATCTCCACTCAACAATGCTTTCTTAAGTTCTTTTGGATGTTGTTTATTATATTGTTTTGCCAAGGCAATAACTTTGGCAGTTTCACCCTTTTTAATTTGATTAGATTCAGTATTTTCTAATTTACTCCAAACGTTACTAGGTATTTTAATTTCTTTGGCTTTTTCAAACGCATTTATTATTTGATTAACAGATATATCAATTCCTTCGTCTCTACTTAAATCCTGAGATACTCTTTCAAACTCATCCATTTCACTTTGAAAATACTTTTTTCTTCTTTGGATAAACTTGTTAACCTCATCCCTCAACTCTGTGAAATCTTCGTAACTTGCTTCTTCAATATATTGTTCTAAATCACCAATACTTTTGAAATTCATATGTTTCAAAAGTTCTGGCATATTTTTTACTTGAATAATTAATTCTTGAACACCTGTTGAATGTGGTGCTAATTCAAATATTAATCTTTGAGTTCTTGATGCTTCTTCGTAAAGTAACTCTTCATATTTAATAAAATCTTTTTCAAATGATTTTAGATAGACACTAGCTAAAACACTAGCCATATTTTCTTCGGGTCCACCAATATCTTTTATTGGTTGGTCGTCTTTTAACCCCATTTTCTGATGTTGGTATTCGTGAACCCATTCATGTGCAACTGTTCTTAATACGTCAATTAAAAGACGATGTCCTGATAATACATGTATTTCATGATTGGGTAGTCTAACCCCTGTAGTCATAGGTTCAATTCTTTTTTCTAAAAAAGAAAATATAACATCTTCTTTTAGTGTAAGTTTGGTTTGGATGAACTTAATAAAATCTTTTATCACTGATATTTTATCAGGACTAAACGATTTTTTGAGATTCTTTAGTGAAACTTTCATGATTATAAATATCGCTAATCATTTTTAATGCCTGAGCAATTATCTGATGCATATCGTAATATACGTAGGTAGCTAATCTACCACCAAATATAACGTTATTTAGACCTTTGGTAAGTTCATTATACTTGTTATAGACCTGAGTGTTTTTATTGTCTCTGATTGGATAATATGGTTCATTATGACCATTGTATTCTTCAGGAAACTCATAACTGATGATAGTACCCTTTTGACCTTGATAATCAAACCATTTATGTTCTAATATTCTTGTAAAAAAAGTCTTTGAATCTGTATAATTAACTACGGGATTTCCTTGGAAATTTTCTTCATCAATTGTAACATTGCTCCAACTTAAACTTCTGTAATCTAATTTCCCAAACTGATAGTCAAAGTATCTATCTATTGGTCCTGTATATATTATTTTATCTGCAAGATTATCATAATATTCACGATTATTAAAATAATCTTTACCTAATAAAACCTCAATACCTTTCAACATTTTTTCAAATATTTGAGTATAACCTCCAATAGGAATTCCTGTATACTTGTCGTTGAAGTAATTACTGTCCCACGTAAACCTTACAGGTAATCTTTTAATGATTGATGGTGGTAATTCAGTACAAGGTTTATTCCATTGTTTTTCTGTGTAACCTTTGATTAGTTTTTCATAGATGTCAGTACCAACCATAGATAATGCTTGTTCTTCTAAATTTGTTATTGGTCCTTTGTATCTTTGCTCTTCAATCTTTTGTATTGCGTCCTGAGGTGAAGTAATTCCCCACAGTTGCTTGAAAGTCCACATGTTGAATGGTAGTGTGAATATTTCTCCGTTATTATTTGCAATAACATTATGTGTATATTGTTTAAATTCGGCAAATTGATTTATGTAATCCCAAATATATTTGTCGTTAGTATGGAATATATGAGCCCCATATTTGTGAACATGAATACCATTATTGTTTTCAGTATAACAATTTCCTCCGATGGTATTTCTTTTATCAATAACCAAACAAGACTTACCTCTCTTGGTAAGTTCATAAGCACAAACGGAACCATAAGGTCCCGCTCCTACTATGAGGTAATCATATTTTTTATCCATCAAAAATTATTTGAAATCAAATTTAATCGAATCTAAATTAATTGAAAATTCTCCCATCTTTTTTTCAATTCTATTTTTCCAATCAATAAGATGGTCGCTCGAATTGTAATAAGCTCTATCTTCGATAAGGAACGCAAGTGTTGGAAATGGATTAACTCTTTGAGGTTGTAACATTTTTTCAAAATAAGGAATCATATCTTCTAACTTTCCTTGTCTTTCTAAATGTTCACACAAATAAAGTAAATGTTCATTTCTTTGTGGTTGGAATTGTTCCGCTAATAAATAATGTTCTTCCGCGGATTTATCATCTCCAATAAAACTATGTGCATGTGCCATTGTACATAAAGCAAAATAACACATTTCATCTTCGTGTTTGGCAGTCTTGGAGTTAGACCAATCATGAGTCAATTCTAAAAATCTTTCATAGTACCATATTGAACGTCTGGCATATTCATCTGAGTGTTTTTTACCAAATGGTAATTCACTTGGATTACCGTAACAATCAGCATAACTTTTGGCAATATACCATAAATGATAATAGTCTTCCAAAACTTTGTTTCCGACAACTTTGTCTTTCTCTAATTCCAACGCATCATTCAAAAACTTTCTTGGTACGTGCCAAGTCTCACCATCTTGTGATACCTTGTGTCTAAATCCCCAAGGCATTCCAACTCTTTGAAACCTTTCTCCAATTTCAGGTAAATGAATTGTCTCATGTCTTTTATCATGTTGAAAAAACCAAGGTAACTTAGCATTCCAAAGCCATGTTCTAAAATATTTGGTATCACCAGCTTCAGCACCAAGATTAAAACTTTGTATTGATGTGTTATCAAATATAGACCAATCAAAATCTTCATCAACATAAAGTCTTTCATCTGCATCCATTCTTAAAATCCAATCACATCCGTGTAAAGCTTTGAGCGCCTCTTGAAGTGTATGGTCTCTATTAAATCCTGGAAAGTTCCATTCAGTAAAATAAGTAAATCCTGGTATTTCTTTTTCTTTAAAGAAAGCATCAATAACCTCTTTTGTATTATCTTCTGTTCCGTTACATTGGATTACATAATAATCTATATATGGAGCAACTGACTCCAACATTCTTGTAATGGTCTTGGCTTCATTACCAACCATTGCGTTTAAACAAATCTTTGTTTTTTTATTCATAAATGTAATTCATTACTTGTTCTTCTTTGAAGAACTTTTTAACGGGTTGATGATTCTGAAATTTGTGAGAATGTTCTCTTTCTTCATCCCAACACCAATCTTTAAATCCTAATTCTTGGATTCTATTGTGGATTGCTTTATCATAATAATCTCTTATAAGTCTAGCTCTCCTGTTTATATCTTGTGCATTATTATCAACTGTACTGTTTCTATTGTTATATTGTAAGTATAACATTCGTTTTACGTGAATAAATCTTGTATGTAAAAAACTTTTAACAATCATTTCAAAATCATCCGCAACAGGTGTATTTTTGTTATGACCACCTATTTTGTGATAAAGGTTCCTTTCCCACATTCTAACGTGGTCTGGCATTGATATGTTGAATCTTATACTTAATGGATTGATATCAGGGTACCAATGAGCCAAATAATCTTTACCATCAGCATGAACCCAAGTATGTCCTGCATATCCAAAATCAAAATAGTTATCAGGTCTACCATACCAATTACCTGACCAATCATGGTCATAAGTTTTCATTTCACCGTTTTCATATAACTCACAAACATCAGTATATAAAAATCCCGCATCAGGATGTTTCAAAATTGCATCATTACAAATTTGAAGACAATCACTTATAAATGCATCATCATGGTCCAATTCAACTAACCAATCTCCATCACATAACATAGCCGCTCTGTGTTTAGCAAGTCCAACATTTCCACCTGATAATGGTAATATTTTATATACCTTTACTCTGTAGTCCTTTTCAGAAATTTCTTGAAGAATTTTATATGTCTCATCATCAGGTGAATCATCAACAACTATCCATTCCCAATTAGTCCATATTTGATTAACCAAACTTTGATAGGTTCTTTTAATTCTTTCTCCTGTTTGATATGTTGGAGTGAAAATAGAAAACCTTGGTCTATTGACTTTGGTATGTCTGAATACTGTTTGGCAAACTATAACATTAGCCAAAACATTATCTAACAACAAATGGTCATAATGAATATACATCTGTCTCAAATAATAATGAGGAACATTAATTTCTTCATTAAAAGAAATGATTAAATCAGGTTGATACTTTGTGTAATCTGCAACAACATCATCAGAATAAGGTAATGAATAAACAACAACATCATCAAATAAAGATTCTTCAAAATAAACATCAGTAACTAAAGTTAATTCTCCTTTAGTTTCTAATCCGTAAACTATTGCACTTGGTTTTTTTGTTTTCATATATCATAAGGGTCATTCAAATCCCAACTTACTACTACAAATTCTAATTGAAGAAAGGTGATTTGTCCATAGTCATTTTTAATTGCAGTTGCTTTAAGTCCCCCACTTGAAACAAAATATTCTTCTTCGGGTTTAGCATCTAACAGACAATTTTTGATAACAGTTTCCAACCTTTCACGAGCAGCAACTCTGATATCATCGATAGTTGGAACACCTGTTCCATGCCATTCCCATTCGAGATGTTTCATTACAATTCGAACTTTATCATAGTCGAAATTGTTCATAATATCAAACATCATCTTCTGATGTCTTTCATGGTTACTCATAATTAAAACTTATATTTGGAACCATTACCAAATTTAATCCACCCCTTCTTTTTCTTTAACCCAAAATGGTCAATTACCATCTTGAAATTTCTACTATCAAGAACCTCGTTCTTTGAAAGTTTTTTTAACGTAGATAAAAATTCAACGATTTCTACTTCAGATACTTCGTTGTTATCAATTAATTCTTGTAATTCTTGTGTCATAAAATTAGCTTTAATTATAGGTCTCAAATTTATAATCGTCATCATCTAACGATTTATTATGTGCTTTAGGTTTTCCTTCTTCATCTAACAATACAAAGACAATCTTATCAACTTTGATAATTGTTTTCTTAGTATCTTTATTTCTTACCTCACAGGCAATCGTTATTGATGTGGTACCAAACGATATAAGTTCACAACCAATCTCAGCAATATCCCCTGTTTTGGCTGTCGAGATAAAATTAATCTCACTCATAGCTTTGGTTACAATATTCCTTTCACCCAATTGACAAATTGCGAATATGGCGGCCTCTTCATCAATCCATTTTAATACCTGTCCTCCAAACAAAGTTCCCCTTGCATTCAAGTCACCAGGTTTAATTAGTTTACGTGTTCTAAAATTCATATCATAAATTAATGTAGGGGACATTTCTGTCCCCTTATGATTACATTGTTCTTAAAATTGATTCAGTCATCCCTGTCCATTTCTTGATTTGTTTGCTTGGAATCCAAAACTCCATCTCTCCAATTTCCTCAACTCTTTTCAAGTAATCTTCACGGAAACGAGTCGCCTCAGAAGCATCCTTGATGTAAGGGACTCTCATATGGTTCGCACATATCTTACCCATACCTGTTAACATCGAAAACTCATCGGTCAAATCCTTCATACAAGAAGTACAAATTTTACCACGTTTAATAGTCATCTTACCTGCAAATTTAACCGCTTTTGGACTAACCGCTAATAACTTTGTAATATCCAATAAAGTTGGATTGAATTGCAATCCGTAAGTTTCTTTCAGCTCTTGACCAATTTTTCGACCAATAATGATTGTCTCGCCAGGAGTTGGCCAATTCATACGAATGGTTCTCTCTTGGTCTTCCTCTTTTTGAATCTGAGCTAAAGCCGCCGACTTTTGTTTGTCAGTCAAGGTTCCGTACTTTTGGAACTTTTCAGCAATATCCTTAACAAATTTGTTCTCACCTCTGTAATCAACAATGCGTTTCATGTCTTCAGTCATTTCTTCAGTTTTAACAGTTGCAACAGCGTTCAAACATTTTTCAACTGCTGCCAATTGGTTTGGTGTCAATCCGTTATATTTTGCAACAACGGTTTTCATTTTTAATACAAATGAGTTATTACCTTCGTAGTTTCTAACTCTGTCTAAAGTGGTAGTGGTAGTAGTCATATTTTTATCGTTTTGTGAATACAAAGATAAGACCTTTCTACTAATCCACCAAACATTTTTTAACCCAAATCTTTGATTATTTTGGATATCTTTTTTTTGTAATATATTTTAATCATACTCAAAACATTTATTATTGCAAACAGAACAAATACCCCACCCATTAGTCTGATTACTATGGTAGATGTGATTGGTCGAGCATAAATAAGGTAATCAAGTCCTCCGACAAGATATAGTAATGTGGTTGGAATTAACCACCAATATGACTTAGTAAAGTTTTTCATTATAATTTTGTACTTGGAGTTTTACGTTTTATGACCTTTTTTTTTATGTGTAGGGGTTTTTTTTGTTTTAGGTTTTATTGTTTCATCCCACTCCTTTGGTAAATCCAATCGTTTGATAATATCCTCTAATTGACGTGAATAACTCGAACCGACCTCACTGTAGGTACTATTGAGATACTTCATATATTCGTCCCTGGATGTCCTTATAATCGATTCCCTGACTGATTGTAAGAGGTAATAATCAACAACAGACATTTTCCAATTTGAATAATGAGCATATCCACCAATTGTAGTGTCAGATGTTGAAATCCTACTATATGACCTTCTCATACCAAACAAGTTATTGTTGTTAATGCAGTTCTGAGATTTGAACCATCCTGTTTCAAGGATTGCCTGAGCAACAACAATATTTTTATGTTTGAATGGGAGTGCCCATATTGTTAAAATTAAATTATCAACCGTTAGGGTATCTCCCATCGCAATCTGTGGCGTTTTGGGTCCGTTTTTCTTTTTTGTTACTTCAGTGAATGAACATGCCATTATACCAAAAGTTAATATCAATAAAAATTTCTTCATTATTCAATGATACAAAAAAAAATCCCCTATTTCAAGGGGATTATATTTTAATTTTGAACGAATGCTTTGTCCGCCCATGTTTTTGTATTAACCAACTCCCACAATTTCATATCACACATATCAGGAAAAGATTGTCTCATAGTTCCCACCGTCATTACCTCAAGGAATCCACGGTCAATTGAGTACCATTTGCCTCCTTTAGTTGTGAATACATTTTGCCAAACCACAGTTCCGTTCTCCCAAGTGTGTTTAACCTGAATGTTAACAAGAGAATTTTTTGACCATCCTCTCATCATGTCAGATGCTGTACCTTTACTGTCGTGGATGTTAATGAAACCCGCTTGACATTTGTTTGCGATACGGAATTCATATTCTTGGTTTACATCTTTGATATGGTTGGAAACCATAACAGAGATTACCTTGTTCTTTACTGTGGTGTTGAAAGAGCCGTAAAAAACGTCTCCTGCTAATGTACCTGTTGTTAACTTTACTACTGGAATTGTTGGTGTGTTTGTCATATATTTGTGTTTTGTGAATACAAAGATAAGAAAGCTATTTCAAACCACCAAAACTTTTTTTATTTATTATAACAATCCATACATAATTGACCTGAACCTTCAACATAACCAATTCTCATATCTATATGTGTAGAACGTAGATAAGCCGTTTCTTTTCCACATAGTACACATTTATCTAATGTGTTAGGGTCCTCAGTCTCTTGTTTCAAAACACACCCCAAATGGTCATATCCCACCAAATAGTCATAGTCAACGTTTGATGTATCTTCACCACATATAGAACACTTATAAGGACGAATTATGGACTTAACCAGACCATCTTCTCCGATAATCATACCGAAGTGTTCATCATCATATTGAGGTCCTTCTTGGTCCCTTCTTGCTTGCCAGTATTTATTTCTTGTTAATTCACCTAACATTGCATCGTTTGGTGTATCAAGGATTTCTTTTTCGGTCAAAGTAACTTTAATTGACATAGGTTATTTTTTAAAAAAAGTAATTGAAAATTTTTTATAAGTCAAATCTATTTATCATTATGATTAACGAAGAAGTTTTAATTGAGAAATTAAAGTATTTGATAACCGTGAATGCTAAAACTAAAATGTTTGACATCATGAACGTTTACATCGAATTAGATTATGTTGACCAAGAACACACTAAATTACTTAGTTACGATTTGGATGTCAAATTTGATTATCAAGGGGCTTTGGAATTTGATTTGTATTCTTTTGCTCACGATATTCAAAGAATGTCCGAAAAAATTAGGGATATAGTAAATGAATACGTTATAACCGAAGATGGTAAATTAGTTAGTTCAACTAATTCAAATTGTTATACAACAGAACCCATAATTTTTTCAATAGATTACAAAGTTGACGAAAAACATGTTTTTGATTTAGGCTTCAAGTTCAATTACACAAAAGATTAATATGAGCGACAAGTTAAAAAGATTAGCCCAAAACCTTTCGGAACTATCATTAGCCGAGGTTGACAACCTTCAAGAGGTCTACATCAGACTATGCGCTGTGATGTCCAATCAAAAAGAATACTTCGAACATCTCGGAACTTCCAACGTAATCAAATTACTTTTTTATATTTGGTCTTACAAACAAACAGGTCAGTTTGAAATGGGCGATAAGATGATAAATCAAATTGCATTTGCAATCCTTATCACAACAGAAGGTAACAATTATGTTGAATCCTGTGATGAATGTGGTGGTGATGGTTATATTAGATGTGATGTTTGTGATGGAACTAGTTCAGTTGATTGTGGAGAATGTGATGGCACTGGTGAAGAAAAATGTTATCAATGTGATGGTGAAGGTACGGTAGATGGTGAAACTTGTGATGAATGTGAGGGTACAGGTAGTATGACATGTACAAATTGTGGTGGCGAAGAATCTATATCATGTTCTGAATGTGATGGTGGAGATAAAATATGTGATACCTGTGACGGGAATGGTGATGTTCAAAGAGATGAGTACGAATATAAAAAATATTATATAGTGACTTGGAGCAAACTAATCAAAGACAGATGTGAGATAACTGAGGGTGATACTGATATCACAATGAGTGAATATGATTTTGATAGACTCAGAGAAAAATATGTAGTATTACATCTTGAGGAATTACACGATGAATTTCAAGAGTATGTTCAATCTAATGAAATGTATTGTACCACCTATACAGATACCCCAAGATTATACTTCACACAACATATGGAACAATACTTCAAAGAAGAACGTGACGTAAT
>Ga0114960_10002815_pt1 | contig 13440 bp, 13 predicted proteins | sample C_130625_MF_Meta_FD_92637 | JGI IMG/M metagenome (GOLD analysis project Ga0114960, IMG submission 92637) | Freshwater microbial communities from Lake Croche, Canada to study carbon cycling - C_130625_MF_MetaG | ecosystem: Environmental > Aquatic > Freshwater > Lake | place: Lake Croche, Canada... | reverse complement strand
TTGAAAATAAAGTTATCAATACATTACGATGTTTATCAGTTGATAGTGTTGATAAAGCTAATTCTGGGCATCCAGGTATGCCTCTTGGATGCGCACCAATGATGTTTATACTTTGGTGTAAAATAATGAATTTTAATCCAGATGAACCTTTATGGGAATTAAGAGATAGGTTTATATTATCAAATGGACATGGTTGTGCATTACTGTATTCTATGCTATACTTACTTGGTTATGATTATAATTTAGATGATTTAAAAAATTTTAGACAATTACATAGTAAAACTCCTGGACATCCCGAATTTAACCCATCAATTGGGATTGAAGTTAGTACTGGTCCATTAGGTCAAGGTATTGCTAATGGAGTTGGTATGGCAGTTGCAAGTAAAAAGCTAGGTTATAATAATAATATTTATGTAATGTGCGGCGATGGATGCTTAATGGAAGGAATCTCTTATGAAGCAGCCTCATTAGCAGGACATTTGGGATTAAATAATTTGATAATATTATATGATGACAATGGAATAACGATTGATGGAACTACTGATATTACTTTTACAGAAAATGTCAGAGACCGATTTAGAGCTTTAAATTGGAATACCTTAGAGGTGCAAAATGGTGATTCCGATTTGGAAGATATTTATAATAAAATTTGCAGTGCAAAAAAAAGTATTGAGAAACCAACTATTATATTTGTAAAAACAACTATTGGATATGGATCAACTAATTCGGGGTCTAGTTCGGTACATGGAGCTCCTCTTGGTACAGAAAATACTAAAAAATTAAAAATTGCATTAAATTTAGATGAAACAAAATTATTTTTTGTAGATAATGATGTATGCGAATATTTTGATAATTTAAAAAAGTCAAAAAAAATTTATTATGAACAATATGATAATAATAATAATAATAATGAATTCAATAACAATAATTCTTTAGAAAATGCAATTCTTGAAATATCAAAAATAAAAAATGAATCAAAAAATTATGCAACACGAGATATTTCCAATATTTTATTAAATATTTTAGTGAAAAATAATTCAAATGTTATTGTTGGAAGCGCCGATTTATCAGAATCAAATAAAACCTCTATAATTTCAACTTATTTTAAGAAAGATGATTTTAATGGCCAATATTTACATTATGGAATTAGAGAACATGCTATGGGTGCAGTTGCGAATGGTTTAAGCACCTATAATTTAATACCTATTGTTAGTACATTTTTAGTTTTTATTACTTATTGTTTAGCCCCGATTAGAATGGCTGCACTAGCTGGACATAAAGTAATTTATATACTCACTCATGACTCGGTGTTTTTAGGAGAAGATGGTCCAACTCATCAGCCAGTTGAATCATTAACAATATTAAGGTCAATCCCTAATTTATTAACAATTCGTCCATGCGATGTTAATGAAAGTAGCGGGGCATATCAGGAAGTATTAAAATATAATGGTCCAACTGCATTAATTTTATCAAGACAAGTTTTACCTAATTTAGAACATAGTAGTGCAGGTGGTGTTTCATTTGGAGCATATATTGTTTATGAAAATACATTTATAGAAAAAGAGGTAAATTTAGATTTAATTATTATATCAACTGGATCTGAAGTTTCTTTGGCAATTGATGTTGCAAAAGATTTATCAAACTTATATAATATAAGAGTTGTTTCAATGCCTTGTACTCAATTATTTGATAAACAAGATGATGAATATAAAAATAAAATTTTACCAATTAGTGTAAAAAAAATTAGTTTAGAAGCAGGCTGTACATTAGGTTGGTATAAATATGCAAATTATTGTTATGGAATTAATTCATTTGGAGAATCAGCAAAGATAAATGATTTAAAAGAATATTTTGGATTTACTAGTGAAAAAATAGTAAATTATATAAAAAATAATTGTATATAATAAATATGATTTAAATCTAGTTAATATATATATATACATGAATTATGATTTAATAATTAAAAAAACTAAATTATTTGTTGATACATATTTATTACCTATTATATTTGATATAGGAAAAAATATAGAAGATGATTTTTTTATGGATTATTTAAGCACATCTTGTTTAAATGATTCAATAATAAAGCAAAAGAATATTATATTACTTGCTAACAAAATAAATGATAAAGAAATATTAGAAATTGGATTCAATAATGGATTTTCAACATTATTATTTTTAAATTCAAATCCTAATATTATAATTAATTGTATTGATAATCTAATAAATAAATATACATTACCTTGCTATAATAAAATTAGAGAATTTTATGGCAATAGAATTAATCTTATAATTGGTGAAAGTTTAGAAATAATGCCAAAAATGCGTAAATTTTTTGATTTAATATATATAAATAATTATAATGATCTTTCTAATATTGTAAAAGAAGATATTATAAATTCATTTTATAGAGGTAAAAATGACGCAATTATAATATTGAATAATAATAATAATTTATCTGAGTTGATTTATATATGGATTGAAATTTATAACATATATAAATTCATTAATATTGATTTTGATATTTTTGAAAATTCATTTCATTGTGTAAAAAATTAAATAAATTTAGATATTATACAAATATAAATATTTTGAAGATTGATAAAAATATACCAAAAATTATACATCAAATAGCACCTATTGATATTAAAAAATGGCATCCATTATGGAAAGAATGTCAAGAAACATGGAAATTAAAATTTCCTCGTCCAGAATATAAATATAAACTATGGAATGATGAGGAAGATTTAGAAAATTTAATAAAAAATGATTTTCCATTTTTCTTAAAAATTTATAAAAAATATTCAAGAAAAATTCAAAGAATTGATATGGCAAGGTACTTTATTTTATATAAATATGGCGGAATTTATATTGATATGGATTTTTATTGCTATAAAAATTTTTATGATAAATTAAATAAAGAAAAACTAAATATTACATGTAGTCCATTTATAGATATTTATAAATGTGAATTTTTACAAAATTCATTAATGGCAAGTCATAAAAATAATTTTATCTTTTTAAATATTATTGATGAAGCAATAAGAAGACATAGTCAAAGTGCATTATTAGATGATGATATTTCAAAAATAACTGGTCCCGAATTAATTTCAGATATTTATTATAAATTACAATCATTTTTTAATCCATTAAACAGAAAATTATACAATCCTATTCTTTGTAAAGATTATGATAATGAAGAGTTGTATAATAAAAATACATGTTATTGTAAACATTTTGGAACAGGAAAATGGAATAAATAGTTTTTACTTTTTTATATCTTTGAATAAATAAAATATTAGTTTATAAATTATAAATAAATTATATATATTTTTTATATATAATTTGTACATGGAATTTTATGTTAATAATACTAAATTCAATGGAAAGTTAGATTTTAGTGATACATTAAAAATTAAATCATCAAATAAAGATTATGAAGTTTTGTATAATTCAAAAAATTTATATGACTTGGTTTCAGAAATATATAAAGAAAATGATTTTATAATTATTGATAGAAATGTTTATAATTTGGATAAATCAGTTTTTGAAAACATATTAAATAATGTTTTAATATTTGATGCTACAGAAAATAATAAAAATATTGAAAATGTTTTAATTTTAATTGATTTATTATTAGAGAAAAAATTTACAAAAAAAAATAAATTATTAGTCATTGGTGGAGGAATCACTCAAGAAATAGGAGGTTTTGCAGCAGCTATTTATAAACGTGGAATTAATTGGATTCTTATACCAACCACTATTTTATCTATGACTGATAGTTGTATTGGTAGTAAAGTTTCTATTAATAGAAATAGTAAAAATATGTTGGGTCTATTTGTTGCACCTAATCAAATTTATATTTCGGATTATTTTTTAAATAGCTTACCACACGATGATATAATATCAGGAGTTGGAGAAGCTTTAAAATTATAGTTAATTGGAGGGATTGAGCCTTATAATCTTTTTAAAGAAAATTTAGCTAATAAAAATTATATGAATATTATCAAAATTGCTTCTTTAGTTAAAAAAGAGGTTATAGAATATGATGAATTTGAAAAAGATGAAAGGAAAGTTTTGAATTATGGACATACAATTGGTCATGCATTAGAAAGTGTATCTGATTATTTTATTCCACATGGAATTGCGATTTTAATAGGTATGTATATAAAAAATAAACTTTTTTATCAGGAAAAGTATAAAGAAATTAATAATTTAATCTTAGAATTAGTAGATCCTAAATATTTTACTATTATATTTGATTATAATAAGTTTATTGAACATGTTTTATTAGATAAAAAAAATAATGGGGGTAATATTTGTTTTATTTTGTTAGATGATATTGGTAAGTCTTTATTTATTTATAAAAAAAAGCATGACATAGAAGCTGATTTAAAAATAGTATTAAAAAATATTTTTTCTAGATTTATTAACTAAAATTTTTATAATTTAAATTTATTTTTTAACTTAATAATTTAATTTTTCCGATATTTAAAATATTTATATATACTATAATGGAAAAAATTTCGGAAGTTTTACTAAAACTTAAGAACATGGGCTGTTGCGGTATTAAAATTTCATTTGAAGATGAAGGTGCGTTATATAATGAAGTTATCTCAATGCGTAAATTAACATCTGAAGTGGGAGTTGATTTATCAGTAAAAATTGGTGGATGTGAAGCTAAACGTGATATTATTGATTGCATAGATTTAGATTGTGATACAATTGTTGCTCCAATGATAGAAAGCCAGTTTTCTCTAAAGAAATTTTTGAAATCTTTAGAATGTTATAATTATAATAAGAAAAAAGGGTTTAATTTGGAAACTATAGGTGCATACAATAATTTAGAAAGTTTATCTGAATCTTTTGATAAAATTGATTTCGTCACTGTAGGAAGAGTTGATTTTGTAAGTTCGTTAGGAAAAGATAGAGATTTTGTTGACACACCTGAAATGTACAAAATTGTGTCAGATGTTTTCAAAGTTGCTCGTTCAAAAGAAACACTATGTTATGTGGGAGGCGCGGTTAGTATAAACTCTAAGGATTTTATATTAAATTTAATTAAAGAAAATTTATTAGATAAATTTGAAACACGATATATTATATATGATGTTCATCAAATAAACTTTGAAGATTTTGAAAAATTATTATATTGGGGAAATGTTTTTGAAGTTGAATGGTTGAAATATGTTAGTTCAAGATACTTTTTACATGCAAATAAGGATGTTAAACGAATAAAAATGATTGAAGACCGAATAGCAATAAATAAATTGGAATAAATATATATATTATTAAATTACGTTTAATAATTAATTTAAATTAATTAATAAATTATATAACTAATAATAATAATAAATATGTCCAATAAAATTAAAGTTAGTGATTATATTGTTGATTTTTTATATAAAAATGGACTAAATACATTATTTACAATTACAGGTGGATTTGCAATGCATCTTAACGACTCTTTTGGAAAAAATCGAAATTTTGAAATTTATTATCAACATCATGAACAAGCATGCGGTTATTCTGCAACTGGATTTACTAAAACTAATTCTAAACCTTGTATTGTTTGTACAACTTCAGGTTGTGCAGCTACTAATGCTATATCACCATGTTTAGTTGCGCATCAAGATAGTTTATCAGTATTATTTATTTCAGGTCAAGTTAAAAGTACAGAATCAATAAGAGCAACAAATAATGAAAAAATGAAACTAAGACATTATGCTGGTGCAGATTGTGATATTATTTCAATAGTATCTCCAATTACAAAATATGCATATGAAATATTAAATGTTAATGAAATAGAAGAAGTTATGATAAATACTGTAAAAAATTTAATTAATGGAAGACCTGGACCGGTATGGTTATCAATTCCAGTTGATTTACAAGGAATGCTTATAGAGAAAAAAGAGATTCCTATTATAGAAAAAGATATTATGGGACAAGTAGTTGAAATGAATGATATTGAAAAAATATATGATCTATTAAAAAATTCAGAAAGACCTGTTATTATTGCTGGGAATGGGATAAAATTAGGTAATTGTATTGATAAATTTACGATCTTTTTAAAAAAATATCAAATTCCAGTTATTGTATCATTTCATGGAACCGATTTAATAGAGTCTTCTGATAAATTATATTGCGGAAAAGTTGGATTAGTTGGTGATAGAGCTGGAAATTTTGCACTTCAAAATAGTGATTTAGTTTTATCTCTTGGATGTAGAATGGCTCAAGGAATTATTGGTTATAGAGCAGATTGGTTTGCAAGAGAAGCGAAAATAATTTATATTGATAATGACCAAAATGAATTAGAAAAGGAGAATACTCATTATGATTTAAAAATAAATATGGATTTGAATTTATTTTTTGATAATTATAATTTTGAAGTAAAAGTTAATTCATCATGGAATGAAAAATGTAAACATTGGAAAAATAAATGGCAATTTGAAACACCGGCTGATTTGTCTGATATAAATGGAATTAATCCTTATAAGTTTTTAAAAATATTTTTTGATAAAGCACCTGAGAATAAAATTATATTATGTTCATCTGGGTCAATTATAACAATTGTTTGGCATATGGTAAGTGTTAAAAAAGGAGATAAATTTATTATAAGTAGTCAGGGAGATATGGGATTTGAATTACCAGCCTCTATTGGTAGTTCAATTGCCGAAAAAGATAAAATAGTTATTCCAATTTTTGGCGAAGGTTCTTTTCAATTAAATATTCAGGAATTACAAACCATAGTTCAATATAAATTACCTATAAAAATTTTATTATTTAATAATGGAGCTTATGGAGCAATTGAAATTACACAATCAAATTTTTTCAAAGCTAAATTTGGTGTAGATTATAGTAGTGGGTTATCATTTCCAGATAGTAAGAAAATAGCTGATGCATATGGAATTAAATATTTATGTGTGGCGGAAAATGATAATATTGAAAATATCATTAATGATTTTTTAAATTATAATGAAGGGGCAATTATATTAGAAATTTTTTGCTGTATTCAAGGAAGATGTCCTAGATTAAATGCAATTAAAAATGATGATGGTACTTTTACAAATAGACCATTTGAAGATATGGATCCTTTTTTAGATAGAGAAGAATTTAAAAAAGAAATGATTGTTGAGATTGTTTAAATTTATACTAGTAGAAACAAAAGATTATTTTATATTTTAATTAGATTAAATTAAAATATAAATATATATTTTGTTATATATAATTAATACGTAATTGTTTTTGCAATTTATCAAATGAATATTATAAAAAAATATTAGAATTAGATTTAAATTTAATGAATGACATAAAATTAGATAATAAAATACAAATTTTTTTTGTGAAAAATGTTTTTTTTATTTTAATAATTCTATAAATAATAATCAAATAGATTATGATAATTATTATATAAATTTTAATAGTTATATTAATAAAAATAATTTTTCAGATAAAAATACTTCTTATGATAAAGATGATAAAACAATCAAATTCTTAAATAAAAATTTAGATTCTAATATAAAAGAAATATTAGATTATGGATGTGGAAATGGATTGATTTCAGAATATTTAAAGAAGCAAAATTTTAATGTTGATTTATATGATATAGGTATGGAAGAAAATGAAAAAAAATTCGATTGTATAATATTATCTCATGTTTTAGAACATATTTATGATTTAAATAATTTTGTAATAAATTTAGATAAAAATTTAAATAATAATGGTTTAATATATATTGAAGTTCCAAATGCAGAATTTTATGATAAATTTGATCCTTTACAAGAAATAAATATTGAACATATTAATTTTTTTTCAAAATTAGCTTTATCAAATAAATCTATAAAATATTGATGCCAAGAATTATTATTACTCACTAATTCTGGATGAAATGATGTTCCAATAATATTATTATTTTGTTGAACTGCAATTATTGTATCATCATTTAATTTAGCCAATATTTTTACATTTTCTTTTACTGAGCTAATAATAGGTGCCCTAATAAAAACAGCATCAAATAATCCTTCTTTTTGAAATACCTCTGGATAGCCTATTTTTTCAATAAAACTATTCATTTGTGATCCAAAAAAATTCCTATGAATTTCAACATCTAAACCTCCTATATTTTTTTGTCCATTAATTTTTCCGAAGATATTGTTTGCCAATAAAATCATTCCAGCACATGTTCCCCAAACAACTTTTCCTTTATCAATATGTTTTCGGATTTCTAAAAAAATATCTGTTTCAATGATTGACATAGCTGTACTTTCTCCTCCCGGAATGATTATTCCATCACATTCTTTTACATCTTCTTTTTTTTATTAAAATATTTTTAATATTCATTTTATCTAATATATTTTTATGTTCTATAAAAGCCCCTTGAAGCGCTATTATTCCAATAATCATAATTTTTAAAAATATATTATTAATAATATATTAATAATATATTTTTTAAAAAAAATTTACCCTACTAATATATTTAATCTAAATCTAAATTTATTTAGAAAAAAATTCCTTTATTTTGTCACAAACATAATCAGCATCTTCTTCAACCATACCATGATGTGCTCCTAGTAAAAATCCCTCGGCCATAATACGATCAGCATTTGGGAAAACTTCTAAATATTCACGATAAACTGGATGGCGTGTGACATTTCCAGCAAAACAGACGCGTGTTTGAATATTATTTTCTTCTAAAAATGTTAATAATGCCATTCTATCTTTAGCCATAAATGGAATTGCCAACCAATCTGAATTGAAAGTATTAATTGGCAACATAATTTCTGGAACATCTTTCAAATTTTTTAAGTATCTATTAAAAATAGCTCTTCGTTTTCCACGAATCTCTTCTATTCTTGAAAGTTGGACTAAACCAAATGCAGCATTCATTTCAGATGATTTCATATTATATCCCACTGCACCATATAAAAACTTATAATCGTATGGAATTCCATCAATGCTAAATTCGAAACGAGTTTTAATATCTTCTGAGTTATCACCAATGCGTCCCCAGTCTCTAAACATAGTAGCTCGTTTAAGTTGCTTCTCACAATTTACCATCAACATTCCACCGGATCCACCAGCAGTAATCAAATGACTCGAATAGAAACTGGTAATTGCAACATCTGTCTCTGGAGTTAAAGTTATTGTATCAGCAGAATCTTCGAATAAAATCATATCTGGACCAACGCGCTTTCTGATTGCCTCCCAATCAGGTTTAGAACCAATTAAGTTAGGAAGCATAATTACCTTTGTTTTATCAGTCACTTTTTCACAAACTTGATCAACTGACGAAACATAGGTTCCTAATTCAACGTCACAAAAAATTGGTTTTAAACCACATTGAATAATAGGAGCTAATGTTGTTGAAAATGTACAAGCTGCAGTGAGTACTTCATCACCAGGTTGAAGATTTAAAGCATTTAATCCTAAAATTATTGCTGATGAACCACTATTTACAAAAAGACCATGTTTTTTACCAAATAATGCAGCAACTTCATTTTCGAATTGAATTGAACGAGGTCCAAATCCGGCTAACCATCCTTCATTTAAGCAATCAATAACTGCTTGAATCTCGGCGTCACCATAAGCCTCTTTTTTATTAGGTGCATACCAAACTTTTTTTCTGAATTCAGTCATTTTTAATATAAAAATATATAATATTTTTATTTTAAAAATAAAATTAATTATTTTATAATTAAAGTTAAATTAAAAAACATCTTTGCAAAAACTTAATTTGTCACTATATGGTTCATTAAAATATAATTCTATATCATTTAATAAACTATAAATAGTTTCTTTTTCAGACTCAAATAAATCTTTAATTTCTTTATATGCTTCTAATAAAGTTTCTGTAGCAAAATTTATTTCTTCAATACTATTTCCCCACGCAAATCCTTTATTAAATATAATATTATTTTTATGACGAATTCCTAATTGACAAAATTATGTCATTTATATATTAACTCATATTAACTTATATTTTTTACAATTTAAAAGACACATTATTATTATTTAAATTATAAATATGGATATTCTAAAAAGTAAAGAAATTTTATATTATGATTCTCTATACAAACAAATTATGAATGAATTTATTATAATCTATATTAAAATATAAGATATATAATTTTATACCTTTTTCGTTTAAAACGCCATTTAATAAAATGTATATATTTATACATTATGTCTTTTTGTATTGTTGTCGCAAGATATAATGAATGTGTTGAATGGACTAAACAATTTCCAAATGTAATAATTTATAACAAGGGAACAAATTTAGATAATAATTACAATGAGGTATTTTTGAATAATGTAGGTAGAGAAGGACATACGTATTATAAATATATTTGTGATAACTACGACAATTTATCAGATTATACTATTTTCTTACAAGGAAACCCATTTGACCATTCACCAAATATATTATCTAATTTAAATAAACAAATAAATAATACAGAATCGACTATTGAATTTGAATTCTTAAGTGAACAAATTCATAATTCTTCTTTAGATTTGGAATGTTTTAAATATTTGCAATGTAAAAATATACACAAAAATTGGGAACGAGTATTTGGTGTAAATGCTGGGAATCAAGAATGTATATTTGGAGCAGGAGCACAATTTATAGTTTCCAAAAATAAAATATTAAAAAATACGAAGGAATTTTACAAAAATATTGTAAACATTCTAGAATACACAATTGATCCATTAGAAGGTTACGATATTGAACGATTTCATAAATATATATTTACTTAAATAGGCGTTTAAATGAGAGAAGATGTAAAAAGGTTTTATTAATTAAGATATTTATTTAAAGTTAATAATTGATAATAAAGGAAGTTTTAAAAATATAAATATAGTACAAGATAAGGATTGAATTAATAATTCTAAGAAAGTTTTCTTAAATTTAGATAAATTTTTAAAAATAAAAGAAAATATAAATATTTATATTATATTATATTATAATATAAATGGATTTATTATATTATAAAAATTTTAATATTGATTTAATTAATCATAATGAAGAAGATTTAGTTGAACATTTTAATTTATTTGGTAAATTTGAAAATAGAGTTATTAATGATATTTCTTTTCAAAATTATTACCCATTTTTTATAATTGATTTATATAGAACCTTTAACGATGATTTTAAAGATTTTACTGATTTTGATTTAAAATTATTTTATCATAATAATTGTAAATTAGAAGAAAAAATATATTCATTAAAACAATTTTATAAGAAATTTTCAAATTTTAATTATTATGATTTTAAAAATTATGATTGTAATGTTAAACAATTAACAGAAATAGAAACTATTATTTATTGGTATAATAATTATTATAAAAATAATTTAGAATATTCTTTTAAAATTAATAATAATGTTAAAGATATAATTATATATCCTCATACATATTTTAATTTATCAGATGGAGGAATTATAATACAATATTATTTGGCTAATATATTGGATAAATATGGAGTTAGAGTAAGAATAAAAAAAAATTTTGATATTATAAAAAAAAATGATTTATTTAATAGTTTTTATGATGATGATTTTGATTTTAATAATACAGTTGTTATTTATTGCGAAGGTATAGAAGGTAATCCATTTAATGCAAAATATGTAGTTAGATGGATGCTAAGTGAGTTAGGTAAAAATGTTCCAAAAGATTATTTATTAACATGGGGTAAAGATGAATTAATTTATTATTTTAATAGTGAAGATAAAATAAATAAATCTCCAGAAAAAATTAATAGTATTTATAAATATTTATCTCTATTATACATTAATGAAAAAATAGAAAATAAAAATTTATCTAGGTCTGGATATTGTCATTCATTTAGAAAAAATTTTTATCATAAAAATATATCTTATTTTCATCCAAATAATTCTTTTGAAATTACAAGGAATCATACACAAAATGATTATTTAGAAATTTTTAATAATCATGAATTTTTTATTTGTTATGATCCTTTAAGTTTTTTACAAATTATTTCTATATTATGCGGTTGTATAACAATAGTATATCCAGTTGAAAATAAAACTAAAATTGATTGGTTAAAAAATACAGTGGTCTGGCCTTATTTAAAAGATAATAATTTAGATAATTTATATGGTATTGCATATGGCGTATTTGATTTAAATTATGCAAAAAAAACAATCCATTTAGCTAAAGAACAATGGTATAATATTAACAAATATAATATTGAAAAATTTGTTAAACCTTTTATAAATAACATAGAAAATTTTGATAAAATGGAAAATACAATAAAGAATAATTTTTAAAAATTATATAGATTTAAATATAAACAATTTTTTATATATTTATTTAAATTATAAAAAAAAATATTTATATTAATTAATTACTTATATAAATAAATCTAAAAAATATATATTTATAATATAATCATTTTATTAAATTATAGATTTATTTTTATTAATAACAAATAAAATATCATCAAATCTATCTTTTGAATTTCTTAAATCATAAATTTCTATATATTTTTTATATTCTTCTGGAACATAATCAGTTAAGATTTCAATCCATCTAATATCAGATATATCTTCAATTATAAAAATACCTATTTCATCTAATAGTGGTAAATAAAGTTTAATAAAATAAATCATACTATCTAATGTATGTGGTCCATCGTCAATCATTATATCAAATTTTATATCCTTATCTAAAAAAATATTATTAATAATTTCTTTATCATATGCATCAATTGATGTAAATAAAAAAATATTAGGATCTGATTTTAATTCATTACAGATATTATTTATATCCATAATATCTAAAGCATATATATGTGCATTTATAAAATAATCTTTCCATAATTTAATACTTCCACCATATTGTATTCCAATTTCTAATATATTTTTTGCACAATTTTTTTTTGAATTAAATAATTTTTCATAAACTTGTAAATAAGAATGATTTGTTGCTTTATCAGTTCTTAAATTATCAATTAAATCGTATAAATCATTCGGCTTAATTTTATTTTTAATTATTTCTTCATATGGTAATTTATTTACGATATGATATTTTTTAAGTTGAAAATTACAAAAATTTTTTAAAATATCATCTTGTCTGTAAAAATTTAAAAACCAATTATATTCAGGATAAAGTAAATCAAAAACGCCTTTATTTAATATTCTATCTTTTTCTTCTTCTAAATTTCTATAATTATTATAATGTACCATTAACTCTAAATCATTTAAATCATTAAAATCCGGATGTAATTTATAATAATTTAAATCGAATTCTGGATATGCTGCATTAAATGTTTCAATATTAATTATTCTATTTTCAGAATGTCCATAAGCTAAATAATGCCAATTTAATTCTGATTCAGATAAGTCTTTTAAATCATTATTAAAAAGTTTATATTCGTTCATGATATAAATATATATAATATTTTATTTTTTAAAAAATATA
>Ga0114960_10002813_pt1 | contig 13441 bp, 11 predicted proteins | sample C_130625_MF_Meta_FD_92637 | JGI IMG/M metagenome (GOLD analysis project Ga0114960, IMG submission 92637) | Freshwater microbial communities from Lake Croche, Canada to study carbon cycling - C_130625_MF_MetaG | ecosystem: Environmental > Aquatic > Freshwater > Lake | place: Lake Croche, Canada... | reverse complement strand
GTTGACGTAGTTATCGTTGCAACGGTGCCGTTTGACTGTGTTGTAAGAATAATTGGAGACGTAATTAGACCAGGCTCGATCTCTTCGTTGGCAAACTCGTAACCTGCAAAGTCAACTAGTATTACGTCAAGAAGTTGACGGATGTAGTCATACGTATCTGCAAGAACGATTACGGTGCAGTCAGTGTATAGACCAGCGGTCTTACCGTTTGCGTTAAATGAAAACGCTCCATCAGTTGGAGCAGGAGACGCTAAAACCTTGTAGTAGCCGTTGTATGGAAAATCAGCAACGTAGTGATAGTCAACGGTGACAGTTGAGTTTGGATCAAAGGTGTATGAAACTCCGCCATCAAGAACGGCTCGTCCAACTCCACCGGCAACGGTGATGGTTGCCGGGAAACTATGAGACCACGTCTGCCAGATGTTTCGGTGATGGAAGTAACTTGTAAACTCACTCGCGTCAACGCTCATTGAACGCGCCACGGCGTTATACGTGCGTGACCAGATAATTCCACCCCAGACGCACACGTTATCTCGAACAACGTAGAGTGCAGTACGACCTGGCATGGTGTTTGTATAGAGATCCATAGACGCTGTCTTTGGGATAACTGGGATATTTCCGCTAAACGCACCGGCTGCCTTAATTGCGCGCTCATATGAAACGTCAACAAAAGGGATCTCTGCAAGAACTGTGTTTGTCATAAGGTCAGCCGTAAAGTACCGATATACGGGTACTACGTTTGACACTACGTTTACTTGGTCTGCCATGTCCCTTGCCTATTCGTCGATTGTCGTTGGTAACATTGTATCGCTAACCGATCCAACCGGAGCGGTAATACACCGATACAGATGCAGTACTGTTTACGTTTCCTTCGTCTATTAAAGATATGGTGTTGTTTCCTGGAGAAAGTTTAATCCAGTCAACTAGCGTGTCAATACTTGAGCGCGCACCGTAGGTATCACCGTTAAACGCAACGGAGTGCTCGTAGGTATCGATCTCAAGGTGGTCAGGATCTCTCGTGACCGTGCCTGTCGCAACCGCGCTTGTTACGTTTGCATGAATAAGATCAAATCTAAACGTTGTGGTTGTAGGTACGTCAATTACCGATTGATCACCGTTAAAGGTAGAGTCCACACCTGCAATTGTTACTAGGTCACCGGCGACTAAACCGTGCGCGGTTGACGTAGTTATCGTTGCAACATTTGAGGTAAGCGCCTTGTTTGACACGGTCTTTGTTACGCCCGCGCGAAGGGAGTCAATGATAAGGATTAGCTCCTGAGTCGTTGTGTTTTGGAGCGTTGCAGGGCCGGTTAGAGGACCTTGCACGTCGAAGATGGCCGTTACCTCGGTGTTGCCAACGTTGTTTATTACAGCCGTGCCGGAGTGGCTTGGAGAGGTACTCTTTGCAGGTATCGTGGCAATCGTGTAGCCTGTGCCATCAACGTCAGAGTCCTTCCACTCATACTTGATTGGATCCGCCGCGCGTAGTCCAATTGAGAAGTCAGTGCGCCCGCGAGCGGTAACAGTTTGAATGTTTGGTTTGCCGCTAAGACGAACGTAGCAAGCTCTCGTAGGACTCTCGTTTGTCTTTAGCCAAGCGCCCGTGTACACAAGACTCGTCGCGCGAATAAGCGTGTCGCGAGCGGTGGCAACGTAGCTTGGGTCAGGGCATAGGAACGAACCCTTAAGTGTAATTTGACGTGCCTGCCAACGACCGCGAACGTCGTATGAGCCATCGCCAAGTCCACGAGGAAGATCAGGAACCTCTGGGTCTGGCTGCTCCCACCAACCTTCAATATCAGTGCAAACCCAGATGACGTTGTTAGCATCAACGGTGTTAAGAACTAAGCTCCCAAGAATGACGTCAGCTCTTAACTTCATTCCCGTAATAAACGGAGCTGGAAGAGGAGTAAGTGCGGTGTTTACTTCCTTGTTCTCAACGCCTTGAGCGTATGAGTCATAGGTGTTTACGTATCCGTCATACGGATTAGTTACCTGGTGAATTGTCCTTGGATCGGTTGCCATTAGATTCCACCCTTACGTGTTTGGAAAGCGATCTGACGAGATATTAAGTGTGCAAGTTCAACTTCATTCATTCCAGGAGATGGCTGAATGTTAAACGTTGCTCCGCCCATTCCAGTTCCTTTTCCAGTTAAGAAGCTGATAAGTGCCTTATCACGTTTTGATAGCCCATCTGGATCTAAAGGTTCAATACGCTCTGGGCGACCAGCCTCAGCGACTCTCGCAAGTGTTCCACCAGGACTTGGCATAACTATTCCGCCCTTTGCAAACGCAACAGGTTGAATAGGTTGAATCTCCTTTATGTCAGCACCAATTTTTACCTTGTTTGCAGCTCGAATAAGAATGTTAATCCAGCCGATCATGGTGTTTAGCTTGTCAATGATCCAGTTTAATACGCTGCCAAGTCCACTCTTTAGACCGTCCCACATGCCGGCAGCAAAACCTACAACCTTATTTTTAACTGCAGAGATGAAAGGATATATCGTGTTGTTAAAGAAGCCCGTTACGGTGTTCCACGGCCCGCTGATGGCATCACCGATAAAGTTCCAGATAGCGCCAGCCTTTGTCTTTACCGTATTTACTATTCCGCCAACAAAAGGGAATATTGTCTTAGTAAAGAAGTCAGTTACCGTAGTCCAAACAGCGCTGGCCTTGTCATAGATCCAGTTCCATATTGCCGCACCCGTGTCCTTTATCTTTGTAACTATGCCAGTTACAAATGGGACTATTGTCGTGTTCCACCAGTCAGATACCTTGGTCCATATTTCCTTTAACTTGTCATATAAGAAGTTCCAGACGATAAGACCGATGCCGATGATAATTTCAATAATTGTTTTATAGACGGTATAGACTGTTTTAAAGTATAAAAATACCGCGTCCCAGATAAACTTTAGCGCGGTAAGAATTCCATCCCAGACGGCAGAGCCAATCTTGACTATGTCATCAAATACGCCCTTTAGCCAGTTCCACACTCCTGAGATGATTTCCTTAACTTCTGTCCAAGCAATTTTCACGATCTCTCTAAACTTTTCATTGTGCTTATACAACTCGATGAACGCGACTACAAGAGCGGCGACGATGACGGCAAAAAGAATGAGAGGGTTGTCCATCATTACAATTTTAAGAGCCTTAAACCCATTAGCGACTGCTGTTATACCAGTCTTTGCAAGTTTTATCATTGTGTCTTTTAGCGCTTCAATCTTTGCAGGAGCGCCCTCTGCAAACTTGATCAAAGCGTCCTTTGCGTACATAAACTTTAAGGCTACGGTCTCTGCACCACTCTTTAGCAGGTTTAGTTGTGTTTTCATGCCTTTAGCTATTTCAACAATTTTTCCAAGATGACCGATCCATGAAAGGAACACAAAGTCAAGAGCTCTAAAGGCAACAAGTAAGACAAGGGAGATGGCGTGCATTCCACCAAGGATTGTTAAGGCTGTTTGAACTACTGGATTAGATAAAACCGTATTGACCGCGGTAATTGCAATGTTAAGTCCGTCAAAGAACGTGGTGATGTTTCCACCCTGCGTCACAAGCTGAACAAACTTAAGCATTGAAACAATAAGATCTCCAAGAGCTGGACCAGCATTTCCTAGCTGCGTGACAATCTGCTCAAAGATGGGAGATGCAGCGCCGATGGTGTCCCAGAACTTTTTGATTCCTGGATCAGCTCCAGCCTTTAGTAGAATACCCATGAACTTGCCTACTGCCTCAAGAATTGACTTAGCATTGTCGGCCGCGTCATGAAAATAAATTCTAAGCTTATTTTGTCCACCAAGTGAGTTAGCAAAATCTGACCACTTCTTAGTGAGACCTTGAATCCAGTCAAGAAGAAGCTGACCGCCACTTCCTGGTCCAGTGTTGGCCTTTACAATTCCAAATAATAGATGAAAAACGTTTCCAATGATAGCGCCCCACTGGGCAGCAATCGCAGCGGCGGTCTCAAAGAACTTCTGTAGCTCTCCGCTGGCTCGCTTGCTGTCAATCATGTTCTTAAAGTCAGTTGCAGACTTTGCAATCCAGTCAGCAAACTGTTTGATCTGTGGAGACGCGGTGGCAATGATACCAGCTATTGCTTGAATTACCTTGCCGATCGCGGTGCCAAACTTATCAATCACATATGCGGAGTCTTCAAAGATCTTCTTAAAATCTTTTACCGTCTGAGGAGCTACAAGATCCTTTGAGATGGTGACTGCCGCGATTCCCATAGCGGTGCCGATCTCACTGATACCTGTCTTGATTGTTCCAAGAAGATCACTCTTAATGATGTTGTTGATTGCTGTCTCAAGTCCGGGGAAGAAGCTAGAGGCAGCCGCCTCCTTTAGAGACTGGACAACTCCGTAAAGCCCTGCGACAAACTCTGCAAATTGTTTCTGTGAAGGTGTGAGTCCAATAAATGGATTTGCCGCCGCAACCGCGCGCGCCTGGTCTGCAATAGCGCGCGTGAGCGCTAGCTCAAGATCAATCTGCTTTTGTATGTTGTCGCGGTTAAGAAGTGTTCGTTGGTAGGCAGCCTCGTCAACAGCTCTCTTTGCGTCTTCATTGGCAAGCTGCGCGGCCTTGACACTGTCTAAGTTGTCAATATCCTTTGAAGTGCCAGTCTTGTTGATACGAGCGTTTTCATTCTGCGCCTGCTTGTTCGCGTCAACGGACTTACGAAGAGCAAGGTCTGCCTCCTGGTAGGCAAGTTCCGCCTCGCGACGAGCCTTAGAGTTAGGTGGAAGATCTTGAACGCGCATAAGATTAAGACGAGCGTTCTCTAGGTTAAGAGATGCACGCTTTTCACCAAGTGCAGCGTCCTCGGCAGCAAACTTAATTGCCTGAAGCTGATTTGCACCTTCGCGTAGTGCTTTATTTAAGTCGTACTGCGCCTGTGTAAGTCCACGAGCAGCAGACGCTATCTGCTTATCAGACGCTGTCTTAGAGTCTCCAATTGCCTGCGCACCAAGAATTTGAGCCTTTGTCGCGTCATCAACAGCACGTTGCGCTGAGATGAGTCCACTAATTCCACCTTGGCCTTGCTGCTGCTGAATAACTTTTCCTACAGCAGCTCCAACGCCAGATAACGCAAGCATGGCAGTTCCAGCGCCAAGTGCAATATCAACGAACGCTCCACCAAGCGCAACGGCAGCAGGTGCGGCAGCAACAAGAGTAGATCCTAATGAAACAACTCCACCAACTAATGATCCGACTGATGTCGCGACCATAGTTAAAGCTGTTCCCATAAAGTTTGAAGATATAACTAGTCCGTTGAACTTTTGACGAGCACCCTCTGCCATAACGCCAAGTTTCTCAAAGTCCTTAGCAAGAAACGTGCCAATTCCAGATTGTGAAGAGCCACCAGCCATTCCCTTTTGGAAACTGGACATCGTTGCTCGACCGGCTGTCTGACCAATTCTTTCAGAACCGTTGAACATGTTCTTGATGTCTTTTTCAACACCAGACGTAATCGCCTTTACGACGACGTATGCCTCGCCTACTACTGCCACTGCCTCACCTCCTTCCTGTTTCTAAACTGTTAGTTTTAGCCTAGCGGTGCGTCTAATACTTCGCCAAACGGATTAACCGCATCTTCTCTCAACTGTGTTGGAGGAGTGTACGGTGCCGCTGACTTATTTTTCTTTGCGAATGGATTGATAGGATCAAGAATCTCATCTTCGTCAAATGAATCAAGATCACCCGTAGGTGAGCTTACTCCTCCAGCTACGTTACTCGTATCCTCATCTAAACCATACTTATAATTAGTGTAGTATAGACTTTGGTAGATCTGAGTTCTCATTCCTGTTCGAGCCTTTGCTTGCTCGGCAGTGCTGTAGTTTGAGTCATCTTCGAAGAAATAATGAAGAACGTCTAGCATGTCTGATGCAGGCATCTTAGCGAGTTGAAGTCCGTTCACGATTGCTTTTCCATTCACATACGGCCAAAGGTCAATCCCCCACTCTAGGAGACTTCTGGCCCCGACGTAGGGCGGCTTGTATATTCCTCAATGAGCCAACCTGTGATGTTCGCAAGTGTCTCGACGGTAACGATCTTTTCCTTATCCTTTAGAAGAGCGCTAAACCGCGTGAAGCTCTCGTCTAAAAGAACTGCGTTAAAGAACGTGTCAATAACCTGAGCGTTCTTAGTTGCGTCATCTCCAGATGAATCAGCGACAAGATCTAAAAGAACCTTGCCTTGCAACTGCGAAACGCAGGTGAAGTCCTCTCCATAAAGTTTGAATGAGACTGGCGTTTTATCACCGTCTGATCCAGACCCAAAATCTTTGAATCTATTATCAGTCATTATCTTCTCTTTCTCCGTTTGTCGGTATGTGTCTTGAGACTAGGTAGTCTCGAGTTCTATCTTATCAAGAAAGAACTAGGTATAGATTGTCTTTAAGGTACCTATTAGCTCTAGTACCTGGATGCTTTACTGCGCGAGTATAGATAACTCGCCCTCCTGCATGAAACCTCAACATCTGAGCTCTCTTAGCTACGATGATATGAGGTTTTGTTCCTTCATGATGCGCCAACGCATACTTTAGCTCTGAGCCAATGACAAGTTTTTGTCCGTATGGCTCTCTACTTTGGCGCGCATGAATTGATCCTGCAAGAAACCCTGTTCTTTTTCCTACCTGCATTCTAGCAGCGGCAACGATAATCTCTCCGCGCATAGCAAGCCAACGTCCAACTTGTCCACTTTTAGCATTTAAGAAGTGGTCAAGGACCGGTTTGTTTATTTTAACTATAACTGTCATTATGGAATAACCATAGTTAGTTGCATGTTAATAGTTTGAAATCCGCCCTCTGCTACAGGTGCCTCAAGAGTGGCAATTACACCCATGCCAAATCCAACCTCTTCCCAGGTATCAAACTGGTTGATTGACTCCATAAGTACCCACGAATCAACGGCAGAGATCTCAGCTCCGCGCTGGATAGCCTCGGCTGATGGCGCACGCCCGTTCTGTCCAACGACAGGAATTGCACGCGCCAGGGAGACACTGAGCACCGCGCTGCGTGGAACGTCGCACCGTTGCGGCTGGTTTGCCTGATCTCCAGGTGTGCCTAGGTACATCTGGATAAATGAAATTACCAACTGATCACAGTCAATTACAGGAACTCCAAGGGTCCAATACTGACGAGTAGGCAGAGGAACGTTATAGGAAATAAACGTGCTAATAACCTTTTCAAGAACCTTGTCAAGCATGTTCTTAAGATTTAGAGCGTCGTCTGATACCTCATACGTGTCGACGATAGGCATTGATTATTCCTCGTCGGAAACAGTATCTTCTGCTGGAGTCTCTTTGACTTCATCTTCTACAGGAAGATCTTTTACGATTACCGGTGTAACCTTATCCTTCTTCTTTTCCTTTGGAGGATTTGAAGGCTTCTTCTTAGGAGTGCCAAGCATATCTCCAGCTGTGAAGTTTGTCATTATTTCTGTCATCTTTTTCTCCTTAGTATGGGTTTCCTGCGACATAAACATTTGGTGTTGTTGAATCGGCAAGTTGAATCGTTAGGTTTCCAGAAACAATGTAGATAGTTTCAAGAGCTGTTGGGTCGTCCTCAGCGGGCCGCGAGGCATATAGATCCCATGTTCCAGGATTTACCATGCCAAGAGTTTTTAGTGCGTCCTTATATGAAATAATAAGATCAAGCGTGCCAAGATCTGTGTCAAGATACAATGACTGATAGTCTACGTTATCAAGAACAAGCTGGTTGTTGTAGCCGTAGTTGTTAATCGTAGCTGAAACTGTCCAACCTGGATCTGTCAAGAAGCCAGCGTTAAGATCGTCTAGTCCCATAGAGAGAACGCCGTTGGCGTCGGTGCCTGCAGGTACGATAATGTCAAACATGCTCTTTGCCATCTTAGGTGCGTTTCTTGTGTAGCGACGAGCGCGTGGAATGTCTGGGTTAAATACCTTAGCTCTGTTACGTGCACCGTCTGGGTTTACTGACTTAAGGAACAGATCAATTGAATAGATGCCGGTGCGAAGCTCGTCAATAAAGTCATGTGGATCAAGAATAGTGTATGAGACGCCTTGGCGTGCAACTGACGTAATGCGCTGTGGAAGAGCACACTCATCATCTCCGGACCAAAGCTTTGCAAACTCGATGGCTAGCGTGCGTGCTGCCATCTTCCCAAGCGTAGGAACTACTGAGCCGTATGTGTACGTTACCTCAATATCACAAGGAGTCCAAGGAACACCGGACGCTGCTTGAAGTACTGAGTGATCCACTAGATAGTAAGCTGAGGGGTTAACTACACGACCAGCACGTGTACGAACCGTGTGAATCTTTTGCACTGGCTTTCCACGAAGACGAACACGGGACGTAGGTGATAGACCGTCAGACGTTAGCTCTGCAAAGTCATTAAACTCTTCACGAGGAATGTTATACACGTTTCCATCAAGAAGCGTCGCGTTGAATGTTTGTGCTGATGGGCCTAGGAGGAACGCACGGTGAGTACAGATATAGCGCTCAGTTACCGTTACCGCTCCAGTGTAGCGTCTACCTGATAAAGCCCATAGAATATTAGATGCAGCCTTAGCGGCCTCAAAGGAGAATTCTGTATTAGCGTATGGTCCCAGTTCATCTGGTGAAATCCAAAGCTCACTCATCTACGTCTCTTTTCATATCATTAGTAAAACGGGCGGAGTACCTGTGTAACATATTACACATAGGTACATCCGCCCGCTAAACTAGATTTACGCTACTGGATCTGTTGCTGCCGCAATGATAAAGTCTACTGGGTAGTCAGCGTTGAAGCCGGCGTTTCCAGGTACGTTGTATGCAGTCTGTGAACCCTGTGATAGGAAGTCAGTAACCTGACGACCTGCAGCTTGAACAAGCGCTCTCGTCGTAGCGTCTGATGCGCTCGCGATGGTGCCTGTTGTTGCTGTTGTAACAGTAAAGGTGTTTGTTGTAACGGTGTTAATTGTAAAGATACCGTTGAACGCGCCAGAGCCGTTAGTTGATCCTGAGATGGTCACAACGTCTCCTGCCGCATATCCGTGAGCAGCCGTAGTTGTAACTGTTACGGTTGAGCCTGCGCGAGCTGTAGTTGTTCCAGTTGCTGCTAGATCTGCATGCCATACGTAGAAACCGTTTAGACCTGTTGGAGCCCAATCAGTGCGTGCGTATGAGTAAGGACGCTCTGTTGCAACTGGGAACTCCCAGCGGTTATCTTGACCTGTTTGGAAAGCAGTGTTTCCAAGGCCGTAGCCTTCAAATGTATTAGCAAGTAAACCGTTTTCAATTACACGGTCGCCAGATTGACGAAGCTTGCAGAATGGGAATACCCAGTGGAAGTAAGGCATCGTTGATGACTTCTTACCGGCCTTGATAGCATATGACCAAGCCTCGATGGCAACGCCGTTAGACGCAGGATCGTCACCAATCGCTGGTGAAGACCAACCGACTGACTTACGATTAGCTGCTGCGTATGTTCCCATGTTCTTACGAAGAAGAAGACCACCGGAGATAAGCTGTGTTAATTCTGGGTCTGGCTCACAGATTGCGAGCTGCATTGTAATTCTCTTTAGAGTGTCAGGTGACTGGTAAACAACACAAATTGTGCCATCAGCAGCCTTTTCTGTAATTTCATCGCCCTTTTCATACTCAGGTGTGAATGAAATACGAAGGAATGCCTGTGTTGTGTAGCTATCTCCTGGGTTGTTCAAAAGATTACCAACCGCGTCTAGGCGAGTAACCCTAATGGACACGCCTTGGATGCTGGCGGCGTAATCTTGAGTTGCCATGTGTTGTTTCTCCTTATTTGCTAACGACTCTAGGGTTTAATTCTATGCCGTTAGATCTAGTTTGATTGCGAGATGTACTGATGGATCAAAGTAAGCTACCGCTGGGCGGTTTGCCTTGATCTTGATGTCGTTCTTGTTCCCTGACACATCGTAGCCTTGAGCTAGAGAGTCATTTACTACCTCTGATTTACCTAGGTGGGCAAACACCTTGCCAGAGGCGTAAATCCATTTACTATTGTCGTCACCTTGCATCTGAGCGTTAGCTGCTCCCGTAGGGGCAGTTGCCGAGATGTTTCCAGTAATCTTTGCAAAGGTAAATGTTGTTGAGTTAGTCACTGTTACGGTGTATGTACCAGCAAAGTTTGTAGCCCCAACCGTTGCTACGATCTGGACTGACTCGCCCGTCGCGCAATAGTGAGGTGTAGATGTTACCACGGTAACTACGTTAGATGCTACCGCAATTGTAGAGATTACTGAGTGAGGTCCATCTCCTGGGTAACCAGAACCGATGATGACGTGAGCGCCGGACGCAGTCTGCATGTGCTGAAGACCCTTGTTGTCCATAAACATCTGGTTGTTGCTGGTCATTAAGACAAATGCGTCACGTGTAAGGTGTACTACACCGTGCTCTCCAGCAGGTGACATCTCGCCAACGTAGTGTTCTAGAAGAGCAAGTCCACGACGGGGAGAAACCTTTGCGCCATTACCGATTACGGTAACACCAGGCATAGTTAAGAACGGGTTAGCTAATCCCTGTGCTAGGGCAATCTCACCGTTCCATAATTCATATTCAAGTGCCTTTTGAGACACGCCTTCAAGCTGCTTGAGAACACGAGCAAATCGGTCCTCTCCAGCGAGGCTAAATGTTGAGCGCTGATCCTCTACCTCAATAAAGATAGGCTTGAGTTCGCGATAAAGCTTTGAGTTTGGGTTACTTGATACAACGTAGCTTGTTGTAGATGTTTCATCCCAGGCGCGGACGTAGTTTGGCTCAGTGACGTACTCCTGAGAGAAACCGCGTGTCCACTGGTCTTCGTTTGAATGATCTTTAGACAAAGATGGCTTAGCTACAGCGAAGAGACCAAACTCAATTGGTTCAATATCAGCTGCTGGAAGGATACCTTTAAAGGCTGCCATATTCTCTGTTCCTAATCCTAATCTTTAATTAGTGGCTCGTATCGGGGGAGCCCGTAAACAGGCTCCCCCTCAACGACTGTACTATTTGTACGGCTTAGTACTCGATTGCCGCAGCAGTAGCGCCACCTGTTGTATCGCGGAGAGCAGCAGCTACACCGTTAACAGAGATGGTTGATGTGATCTTAAGAGATTCAACACCGACGAATGCAAGACCTTCGAATGTTTCAACGAACATCTTGTAATCGTTTGTGCCAGTGAGTGTGGAGTCACGGATGATACCGAGATCAAGTGTGCCACCATCAAGGAACAAGAATGAGCCTTCTGCGAAGAGGTACCAGACGAATGAATCTGGGAACTCTAGGAGAGCAGCTGCACTCTGTGTGCCAAACACTGTTGCATCGAATGATGCTGTTAGGTTTACGTTACGTGAAGCAACGTAGCCATCGATCTCACCATATGCAGACATGGCGTTGTCGCCAGGCATTGATAGTGTAAGATCTGCAGCCATTGCGTCCTTAACCCAACCAGGAATGATTGCGCGAAGTGGCGCATCAACTTCCATACGGTGGCGTGAACGGTAAGCAGCAGCAGCGCGGCCGATCTGGACTAGGAAGTCGCGACCGAAACCGATAAGGCTTGTTGTTGTTACAGCTGTTGAAGCTGTACCAATCTGTGTCATAAGGTTCTGCTCAGCTTCGCGTGCGTGCTGAATAAGACCAAGCTCGTTGTGGCGAGCGATCAACTCAGGATATGCACGTGTTGCAAGGTTACCAAACTGTAGCTGCAATGTGACAGCGTCAGTTGCTACTGTCTGCTCTGCAGCAGCTGCAACTGTTAGGCTTGCCTTTGTAGATGAGTTAGGTGTGATATCAGTAGCATTTGTCCATACATCAACAGCGTTAGCGTATGAGCTAAGTACTGGAGGTGTTACGAAACGAATACCGCCACGATCAGCAGCAAACTTAGCAAGTGAATCACGTACTGGACGTGATGTTGAACCAATACCGAAGATGTCGTAACGAACTTCGTATGGAGCAACGTGGCCACCAGAAGCAGTAATTGCCTCAGGTGATGTTAGTGCTTGGATCTTAGCCCAGTTGGACTCAGCATCCTGTGTAAGTGTGCGCTCTTCTGGGAATGATGTGTGAAGAGAAGCAACGATGTGCTGCTCGCCATCTCCACCATTTACACGGCGTAGACCATGTAGACGCTTTGAGAATGCCTCTGCGACGTCTGACATGTTGTTCATTTCACTGCCTGCTGTGTAGCCAGGAATATCAGCGCCCGCGGTAATTGCCACGGATGCGACTGATGTCTCTGTTACTGGGCGACGGTCAGCTGGAGCTTCGAAAGATGCTCCTTCATTTGATGCGGCGGCGGTCACTGTTGCCTCCTGCTCCTTCTGCTCTTCTTGAGCAACTTGGGTTGTTTCTTCAGTTGATGCCTCTGCAGCAACTGGTGCCTCAACTACTGCTTCAGCAACAACTTCCGTTGATGCCTCTGCTGCAGGTGTAGCGTCCGCAACTGCCTCAGCAGGTGCAGCTTCTGTAACTTCTGGTGCAGCGGCTTCTGCAGGTGCAGCAGCCTCTGTTGTTTCTGTTGTTTCTTCAGTTGACAATTCAGATCCTTCTTCCGTAGCAGTTGACGCGGTGGTCATTGGCTTTTTAGCAGCAGGTGCTGCAGGCACAGCTGGAGCTTCCTCATCGGGTGTTGGCTCTTTCGCTTCCTCTTCAGGAGTCTCTTTAGCTTCTTCCTCTGGGGCACCTTCAGCTGGTGTTTCTTCATCAGCCTTTGTGGCGTCTTCTTGTGCAGCATTAACTCGGCTTGCGGCTTCAGCGGCGCGTGACGCAAGTTCTTCAACTGCGGCCTCACGGCGCTTAACCTCAGCACGAACTGTGTCAAGCATGTCAGCAAGTGACGTCATCGCGTCGACTGTCTGCGGAGTAGGATCTTCCTTTTCAACCGTCTCGAATTCGCCGACGATAGCAGTCTGCAACTCGTTGATATCTGCATCATTGAGCTCAGTTAGCTGGTCTAGCATTTGTTTGATACGGTCCACTGTCCCTCCTCCGGGCCAGTCAGGATGAACGGGATTCGTTCATCTCGTTGATCAGTCCAAGGCCGAGGGACTCCGAAACGCAAATAACTGCGGAGAGGCACTCTACCTGAATTGAATAATACATTATATTTTAAGTCAGTATTCGAAGAAGCTTGCTCATTTCAGAGGATATTTGGCTCTGGTTGAACATAATGCTTCCAGACATAAAGTCGCGGACGCCCTTTGTGGCAACTTCCCCGTCCTTTTGTCCGATGTGCTTATTGACTCTATCAATCATCTCTCTCACGAGGTTTTGAGTCTCTAGAGGTAGATCACTGAATCTCATAACTTTAGTCTGGTCACCGAAGTTTAGCGGTAGGTTGGCAATAACTGAACCTAGCTCCTTGGCCGCAGATCTAACTGAGTCAAGTGCCTTAGGATCAAGAGCGTGTGAGTCAATTCGATCTACAACTTCTAGAAGTTCGTTTCCAGCCTTAGCCGCATCATCG
>Ga0114960_10002812_pt1 | contig 13442 bp, 3 predicted proteins | sample C_130625_MF_Meta_FD_92637 | JGI IMG/M metagenome (GOLD analysis project Ga0114960, IMG submission 92637) | Freshwater microbial communities from Lake Croche, Canada to study carbon cycling - C_130625_MF_MetaG | ecosystem: Environmental > Aquatic > Freshwater > Lake | place: Lake Croche, Canada... | reverse complement strand
TACCTACTTTTTTATTGTCTTTTGTAGTTAAAAAAGATTTTATTAAATCTTCGTTTGTTGTTAAGCGACCACCATTAGCGTATTCTTCATCTTCATTATCAACTTCATATCCAATTTTAGATATTATATCTCCATCATTATACATTTTTGCAATTTCTTTTGTCGAATATCCTTCTCTCAAATATTGTTTATTTATATCCCAATTATCAAGTTTGTAAACCGACTTAAATGCTAAATCTCTTTCAACACCAAAATCAGATTCTAATGAATCAACTATTTCTGTAAATAATTTCTCAAAATTTTTACCATTTATTAATTCAACCCCACCACCTTCACCCATCATTCCACCATCAGCATATACTTTATGCCTTCCTTCATAAGTTTCATTTTTTTGAATGATTGAACCCCATTCTTTTTTAAGTTTTTCATATTTTGATGAATCAACATCATCTGAAACATCAACATAAATTCTCCACATAAAATAACTTTCATTTCCACGACCAAATTTATTTAGTTGATTTGCTTGTTTTACTTTTTGTATTTTAACATCAGTAAAATTACCCGTTTTCAACAATTCTTTTTTTGCTTTTATTGCATCAATTGAATCGTACAAAGTACCAATATAAGTCATATCTGATATTTTACCACCTTTAGCCATCATACCACCATCTTCGTACTTATACTTATTACGAATCATATCTGTTATAGCATCTTCAAAAACATCTTCATCAATAGACATTTTATAATTAGAAAAAACAAAATATTTGTATTTCGCATAACCAGTACCTTTTGAAAGCGAATGTGGATTTTCTACTGATTTTTTTACAAATACACCTTTTGCGTTTTTTGTTTTTTCTTTTGAAATTGCATAGATATATGAATCTTCATTACGGTTTATATCATAATAACCCACAAGTTTTTTGTCAAAAAGAATTTCTGTTCTAATAGTACCAGCTAAATCTGCCGTTTGCTCTGTTTTTCCTATTGAAATGTGATTTTTAATGAAATTTAATGAATCGCTTATAGAAGCCACTTCTTTATACTCAGACGTTCCTTTATACTTATTTCGCAATGCCAATGCTTCATCTTCCAATCCGCCACCATCTTCGTACTTTTTATTTTTTGCACCTTTTGTAGCTACATAGCCGTGTGCAAGTCTATAACCTTTTTTTAAGCCAACAACCTTCTTCTTACCTTGTGAGTAATCGTGGTTTTTGTCAGCACCCTTAACTATTTCGTAGCCGTGTGGAAGTCTATTGCCTTTTGTAAGTTCAACACCTTTATGCCCACCTTTTTCTAAGTTCTTTTGTTTGCCAATAAAGTTACCACCTTTAGCCATTCTTTCATTAAAAACTATCATTGATGTATATTGTTCGCCATCGTTATAATATGTTTCTAAATCAGATACTAATTCTTGCAATACTTCGTCTGTGCTAAAACCATCTTTTTCAATATATCCACTTTCAATAAAACCGCTATTTGTCATTCCACCAAAAATTAATCTATCTTCGGTTTCCATTACTTCAAAATTGTGAAACTCTTCTTCATTGTCTTGAAATTCTATAATACCTAAATATTTTGCATTAGAAATATCACTTGCTTCCCACAACACACCTCCTTTTTTGTATTTTTTATTTTTTGCACCTTTTGTAGCTACATAGCCGTGTGCAAGTCTATAACCTTTTTTCAAGCTAACAACCTTCTTCTTACCTTGTGAGTAATCGTGGTTTTTGTCAGCACCTTTAACTATTTCGTAGCCGTGTGGAAGTCTATTGCCCTTAGTAAGTTCAACACCTTTATGCCCACCTTTTAATTCATCCATTTTCTTTTGGAAGTCTTTTCCGTAAAATTTCTTTTTTGTTGCCATTTTATTTTTTTGTTTAAGTTATTCGACCATTATTTTGCAAGTTTCTAAAAGTTCTTGCCATTGTTTCTTTTCATATCCTTCTGTTTCTTCAACCATTATTTCGCAAATAGTTAAAAGTTCTTGCCATTCCTGTGTTACGTCTTTTTGTTCTATTTCTGCGTAATCAACTATAAATTTAGGTAATTCAAACCCTTCGCTATGCAAAGTTAAAACATTTTTTCTTAATTCGTTATATTTTTTACTTCCTATCTCATCAAGTTCTAACCCAGCATATAATAAAGGCATTGCAGTGCTTACATAATCATAAAGGTCTTGCATTTCTTTATAATCTCTACTTTGGTAAACCTCTACATATCTTCTAACCAACCACCAATGATACATTTTAGGCACGAATTTACCGACCCGAATCATTATATTGTAAGCAATTAAAACAAGGCTATCGTCAGAGAATGTAATATCGCTTTGTGCATCGTTTTGTGTAATTAAGTTTTTTAATTCACGAACTTCATATACCCAATCATCCCCGTAGAATTTTGTGAACACCGCTATTTGCGTATCGTTGTAAAAATCAATAAACTTAATATCTGAAGATTCTATTACTAATGTATTTTTCATTTTATAGTGTAAATATTTTAACTAATTGTTCAATTTTATTTTTAATTTGCTCTCTAAAGTTACCGCTTGTTGCATCTTCAACGTAATCTATTGTATTTTTTGTTTCTTCTATAAATTGCTCAAGTACATACGCATCTTTAGATGATTCAAAAACTTGTTTAGAAGTTGAGAACATCGGTTTCGCATTATTTTTTTCGCAATACTCAATAAACTTAATAAACTGCTCAAAAGTAAGTTTTATATAGTTTTCAAACTTTTCGTAATTCTTCGGTTCTGATTGAATTTTACTATCAGTTAAAAATACATAATTATTTAATTGTTCTAAATCAATACTTGCTTTCCGAGAAGAACCACTTTTATTAAAATTAGTTTTCCCGCTTGTACCAAAATTATAAGAATCTATTTCTACAATTCCTGCATCATTTAAAATATTTGCAAACCCTAAAATTTTTGAAGAACCTATTAATATTACAGAATCATTTGTAAGTATTCTAACTTTAAAATTATCTAAACAAAATTCATTTGCTTCTTGCTGCAAAATTTGGTCAACTTTTAGCAAAATTTCTTCTTTTCCACCTAAAGAATCTTCTAAACTCTTTTTATATCTTTCTGCGTAGCTACTATCACTCGATTCTTTTTTGTTTTCATTTATAACAAAATCGTAATGTGAAATATCAATAATTTCTTTAATAAATTCTGCTGTATCACGTTTAAGTTTAAATTCATAAATTATAAATTTATCTTGATAAGATTGTTGAAAGTAAAATGTTGAAACAAATTCATCATATTGGCTATCTTCGTTATAACCTTCAGGTAACTTACCCTTGCTATATAAATCTAATCGTTCTCTTGTTTTATCGGCAATATATTTTGTAATAAAATTATCAATATTCTTTTTATTTCCATCAAAATAAATAGGATAGTTTTTGTTTGTTACATATTTTGATTGAAGAGTTTCATAAGTACTTGTTCTATTAAAGACCTCTTTACTTTCAATATTGGTAATTTCTATACCTAATTTTTCTGAACCATCTTTCTCTGTATATTTAATAATATTACCTACGTTACCGCTTCTTTTTGTTAAAGGGTAGTTTATTAAAGTAGAACCTACAACAAACCATTTTTCTTTTCTTGTTGAAGAGTCTTTCTTTTTTGCAATTTCTTCATTCCAATATTTTTCGTAATCTTTACCAATTGGTTCAAATTCAACAGTAGGTTTTCTATTATTTTTTATATCTTCTTTAGAAGGCTTTGGGTTTAATTGTGAAATTGGAAAAGGGTGCATATCTAAAACACCCATAAAAGTTATATTTACCTTAGACCTTATAAGTTCATTAAATTCTATGACATTTAATTTAACACCAGTAACTACAACTGAATGACCTGCTATTTTTTCATAATTATAAGTTGAATAACTTTGCTCATCACTTTCTTCACTTGCATCTTTAATAAAAGTTTCAGTGTAGTTTGATAAAATACCAATCTGCCCTATCTGTGAAACGTAATCATGTATTATTTGTATTAAGTTTAAGTACTCTGTTTCATCTTCATAATTATCTTTAATATCTTTTTCAAGTTCAATTTGTTGTTTTTGCAACCTAACAAGTTCTTTTTTGTTTTTATTTAAACTTGATTTTTTTTCTAAAATATCTCCGAAAGATTTAACTTCAGTATCAATTAACAATATTTCTTGATAAAGAGGTTTCATCTCTTGTCGTAGTTTTTCCATTGCTTCAAAATCATAGGAATCATTTGCTTCTTTATCTCTTTTTTTTAGTTCATCCATTTGCAAATTTAATGACTTTAAATTTTCTTCTTTTTTAATAGCCTCATCCAAAAAAGCCATATCTTTTATACTTTGAGAAATTGTTTGTATCTCTTTTTTGTTTGCCTCAATCTTTTCAGTAGCTTGTTTAACAAGTATTGATATTGATTTATTTTTTTGTTCTTTAAAAGTATTTAATATGCCGTATAATTCTGTTTTGAAACTTGGTAAAGTATTAAAAAATGATGTTTGTGTAACTCCATTTTCATCTTTTTTACTTAATGTTAATCTACTTAAAATATCACTCTTAATATCGTTTTCAAGATACTTTGGTAAAAACTCTAAACAACTTGATTTTTCTATAAACCCGTGTCTACCAAAAGAAGTTCTACAATTTTCATCTCCAATATAAAATAATTCACGATTTAATCTTTCTGCTTTGTAATCTTTCTTGTCAACCTTTCCAGTATAAGCACCTAATCTCACAAGTTCTTTTATATGTGCATTCAATCTATTTGAAAATGTTGTATAAAAATCTTGTTGAGTATTGAACTCTGTAAAATACATTTTTTTTGTGTATTCTACTATATCTTGTTTTGTGACTGCAGTAGTAATTTGTTGCATATCTCTCATTGTTTCATTGAAAGGTACGATTGCTATTTCGCCAAAAAAATCCTCAGCTTCAAAAAGGTAAGACGATTGTTCTTGATTGCCCGATACGTTTGCTGAAAGCGACCGCAATTTTTTCTCCATCATTGCAGATATTCTCGCCTCAGAAGGTATGCTTGATATAATATAAATATATTCAGGCTCATAAACTTGACCCGTTCTACTAATACGTCCAAGTTTTTGTACTTCTTTGCTAATATCTAACTCCATTTGCGTTATAATCATACAACGCTTTTTTATTTCTTTTTTGTTTTCAAGTGTTGTAGGAAAACCAACTTCAACATCTATCTCTTCCCCGTTTATAAACATTTTTTCTTTTGTTGTTTTATACGCAATCTTAACATTGCCAGAAGAAACAGGGTGCATTGAGATACCTACAGCACCACTTTGATTTATAAATAGCGCATCTACTTCGTTATCATTAAAAGACTTTACAAGTGTTGTGGTATCCTTAATAATTCTTTTTTGAATAGTACCTTTGCTATAATCATTGTCTTTAAAAACAACACAAAGATTTCTACCCGTAATTTCATCTATTGTAAAATTTGTAGCATCTTTTATTCTACTTTTAATTTCATCAATAGGCGCAATAGAAACGCCTGTATTAAGTGCAAGTATTTTTGTTAATAACAAAGTATATTCGTCAGACAATTCAGATAATATAGTTGTAGAAAGTCTATGGTTATCATCAAAAACACATATAGTTGTTAGATTTTCAATAACATTTCCTTCATCATCAACAGCTTCTTCAACCTTAACCCATCGCATTGTATAAAACAAAAGATAAGCAATATAAAGTTTAAAGTCATTCTCTATTGTATCTCCAACTTTATATCTATCCGATTCTTTCATTGTCATAAAAGTTTTCGGCATATTATTCAACGCTGATTCCATTGTGTTTGCAATAGTTATCACACATTTTCTACCTGAATTTAATTTTTCAATAGCAATTTTTGATGTTTGTTGTACTTTTACTCCAAGTAAAAAGAAATTAAACATTTGAAATGTTAAAGCACCTATTGAACGTGCTTTTTTTATTTCATCTTTAGTGTTAGCAATACTTTGCCCAGGTGTTCTTTCGGGTACATTATTTCTATATTCTAAATATACATTTTTTACCTTTGATTGAAACATTAATACATCTTTAAATACACTTGCTATTTGATTTAGTTTTAACGCTTGTGTTATACCTATTGAATCGCCTTGTTCGTTTTTCGCTTTTAGATATTCTGAATAACCTTGTATTTTTCTCTCTCTACGAACTAATTGACCATTTCTTGTAAGTTCAGCAGAAACTGCTTCTTGTAAAGAAACACCACCTTGTGAAAACACCTCTACCAATTCTGCATTGCTCAAACCTGCTTCTCGCATACTTGTTTTACCTGCATACAAAGGCATATTTTTTTCTGTTTTTGCGTATGTCGCAGAAACAAAAGTAGTCATACTACAATAGTCAAGCATTGTTCTAATTACAACGCCTGTATTTGATAATCCACCTGCGGCAGTATGCGCTTCATCTAAAATTATAACATTATCTATTGATATTTTTTTGTAAAATCTAAATTTAGGACTTTCAACTTCTCTACCACCTGTTTTTTTAACATCTTCATAAACGCTATTTGCTTGACTATATGGTAACGTAACAAGAGAATATTCTTTGCTTAACTCAGGCAAATCTAACGGGTTCATATTGTAATCGTAAACCCATTTAAACTTCCCTTTATTATCTCTATCACCTTTATAATAACCCATAGCCTCTTTTATTTCAGCCTCTGTTAATTTTTTATAAAGTATATCGCCTTTTTTATTTACAATATTTTTTCTACTTGGGAAAAATGGCTTTAAAACTCTTTTTCCTTTAGCAACTTCTTTTTCAATTTCTTTTTTGTAAGTATCTTGTGATACAGGTATATATGATATTATATCATTGCCGTTTTCTAACAAATGCTGGTTATAGATAGGAATTAATTCCTCAATAACCGCAATAGCTTTTTTAATTTTAATATCTTCTTTTGAATCGCCAGTTTCTGATAATTTTTTATTATACTTTTTTAAATCTGTAAGTTCAATTTCTTCAGGTAAATCGTAATCAATTCTTAAATCATCGTCATCTTTTACATCTTTAAGAATAATTTTTATAATTTCATCATCACTCCATTCATCTTTTCTTATATAATCTTTTTCAACTTTTGCAATAGGTACATTTGCACAAAAACCAATATCAACCAAATCTCTATAAATATCATTTATCAAGTGTTTCTTCTCGGTAAAAAATATAGGTTGTACACCTCTTTCTTCAACTGCGTATTTTATTAAACCTGCCACAACACGACCTTTACCAACACCAGTTTGGTCGGCTATAATAATAGCATCACCTTTTTCTTCAAAAGAATATATTGCAGTTGCTATTGCATCAATTTGCTCTTTTCCAAACTTTGACAATCTATTTCCAAGTTCATCTAATTCGTCAGAAAAACACAAGTCATCTACACTTTTATAATGTAGTTTTTTTGCAACGTATTGGTCAACATTCATCTTATACTTATTAAGTATGTAAGAACTCATTTGTTGATTAAATCGCATTTGCTCATTAGCCATCGAAGCAGGTACAAGCGTATCAAGGCTATTACAAACTTCTGAAGCAGGAGAATAAGCTATTTGAACTGTTGCACCATTTTCAAACTTTTCAATAGCGTCTTTTTTAAAAAATCTTTTGTCTAAATTCATCTTTTTATTTTTACGTTTTCTGTTACTAAAATTGTTTTTTGACATTTTGAACACTTAGAGGCGAAAAATTTTGAGTTGCCATATTTTTCTTCGCCACAATAACTACAAGAGTATTTGAAAGGTTTAAAAAATTCGGTTTGTTTAAAATTTTTGTAAAATCTTTCGCAATCTTCACCGCTTATTGCTTTGCAAACTTTTTTCCAAATATTGCCATGACCTTGTTCTGGTTTATTTGTAGGGTCTATCTCGTTAAGGTCTAACATAGTAAAATTTGCGCTAAAATAAAACATTTCTCTTACAATTGCGTGAGAAATTTCGTGCATTATTGTAGGTCGCATACTATCTTTCCAATTTTCATCCCCTCTTGTAAATTCTATACTAATATAAATGTTCTTGTTTTCAGATTTGCCTTTTGTTGATACACCTGCATCACACAAACCTGCCCAAGACCTTGAAGAACCGAATTGAAATTCCCAACCACGTTTCATCAAGTTCATTTGCTTTTCTTTTTGCAAATATAAACTTAATTCTTCATTTTTTAAAAGCATTGGTAAATAATCTACATTTAGCATAGTCATACCATAAAACATTGTTTCCGAAACAAGGTTAGGTTCTATTGGGTTTTCTTTTTTCTTTGCTAATAAATCTCCGAATCCTGCCATTTTATTTAATTGAATTTGCTTCGCTGTAAGCTATTGCAAGTGCTTGATTTTTGTCTGTTACTAAATTATCGTTAGAGTAAAGTTTCTTTGCGTAAAACTCTCTTATTACTTTACCGAATTTTGTTTTTTGTTTTGCGTTTAAATTACCGCCTTTTTTAAACTTTTCTAATAACTTAGTGTAGTATTGCGGGTCTTCATTTAAATGCTCTATTGCTATGCTTTTTGCGGCTTGGTTAGGTGTTATATTATGTTGGTACAAATCATTTGCTGTTTTTATATGTTCGCTTTCTGCTTTTATTCCTTTCTTTAATTCGTTATCGTACCCGCATTTATGACAAACGTAAGCATCGTGAGGCTGTGTATCTTTTTTATCCCAAGACCAATCGCATTTTTTACAAATAATCTCACCTCCAGTAGCCATTTTCTTTGCTTGAATATTTTTTGCCTCATTCAACAAAGCAGTTATATCTTCAATATTATCGTATTCAGCACTCATCAAATCTTCATCGTTATTATAATCTTCATCAATATCTATTTTGCGTGTCATTAATATGAGCCTATTGTTATCATCAATAATAATGAATACACCATAAAACTTATCTCCTTTTACGCTCCAAACAGGTATTCCACCCCAATCTGCTGAACCACTATAACTATTTTCTTTGCCAAAAATGTTTGTGACTATTTCTTTTAAGTATGCTCTTACGTCAGTATATTTTTCTTCATCGTATGGTTCAACTAAATCTATTGAGCCACCATTTGCCATTTTGTTTTCTTTTATCCATCCATATCCATTTAAAGTGCCATTATGCCTTAACACTTGGTATCTTGTTCCTTCATCAAATAAAGTAGCAAAATGATTTCCATAATTATCAAAGAAATATATTTCTTCTTTAGCTTTTTCGTGTTTATATCTTTCTTTCATGTCTTTTAATAAGTTTGTTTTTAAACCTACTAAAATTCTATTTTTAGAATTAGAATAATCATTTATTTTTTGATTATCCACTCCACCACCATTAGCGTATTTAGTTTTAATATAAGGCATTAACTCTGATAATTCACCTGCAGTTAAATCTTTAATATCCCCATTTTTAAATACAATTAACCTCGGTGTTCTATAAGAATCATCTACGCTACTGACTTCGTATTTTTCAATTATAGATTCTTGTTCTGGGTGAAACCCGTATTTTGAATATGCTAATTCTATTAAATCACCTCGTTTAACTTGACTACCATCTTTATATTTGAAATTTTCAAATAATCCATCACTATCCATATTACCGCCTTTAGCAAATTCACCTACTTCACTTTTACCTTTAGTTCCTATTGGTCTTAAATCGTATGCTTGACCATCTAATTCATATTCAAAAGTATAGCCAATATTTTCAAGTTCTAAAAGTGCTTTTTCAAGACCTCTATATTCTCCATCCTCAAAAGCGTTTTGATATTTATGTAATACATTTTTAACATTGTCTGGTATGTTTTCATAATCTTCAAATAAATCAACTCCTTCATATATTTTTTTTTGTTCCATAATAGGTATTTTTATTTTTTTATATTCTGTAAAACTTTCAAGTTCGCCGACTTGTGAATCATATTTAGATTTTGCAGAAACTATTTTTTTTAGTTCTTTTTTGTATTTATCATTTATTGCCGAATCCATAGCATAATAAACATTTTCATTCCAATTTTTCAATGCTATTGGATTTAGAAAATAGATTGCAAAGTTTTCAGCAAATGTTTCTCCACCAGTGGTTGTACCATAATTTGTTGGAGAATAAGCAGGGTTTTTAATGATACCTGTCAATTCGTTTTGAAAGTCGTAAATATGTCCAATCTCGTGTAAGAAATAATACAAATCTGCTACTTCAGTATAATAAATCCTATCTCCAAATGCTCTTGCTACATCACCGCCACCTGTTCCTCTTTCTTCGTATTCAATTTTGCGTACCGAAAAATCAAGTTTGTTAGCAGTTTCATTCCAAGTTTCATCTGTAATTTCATCGTATCCACGTCTATATAAATCCATTGGAACAAAACCCCTTTTCTTGCTAATTATTTTTGCATATTGCAACCAATTCGAGAAGTCAAAAAAATCATCTTTACTTTTTATGTCATTTAGTGTTGCATTATCAATATACTCTTGGTCTTTATAAATTAACTCAAAATCAATACCAAATTTATCCTTTAAAAGCACTTTGTATTTTTGATATTTTTCTAAGTTTGGGTTCATTGAAATTATATCAATAAGTTGTTGTGCTTCTTCGTTTATTATTTCGCCACCCTGCTCAAATTTTGGGATTTCTTTTTTAAGCCTCCACATATTATCTAATGCGGCATCCATATTACCAAATCTACTTCCACTTGGTTGAACGTAATCCCCATCTACTATTTTTATATGTTTTATAGCCTCATCCTTATATTGCTGTTCAGCTATTGTTTTGTCAGATAAATCTAATTTTGTTTTTAAAACATTATAAAAGTCATCGTAATTTCTAAAATCAATTTCGCCTTCTTTTCCTCTATATGTTTCTTCACCAAAACTGCCTTTAGGTTTAGTATGGTTTGATACTCTATAATATTTACCATCTATAACCCAATAGTGACTACCATTTTTATAAGAAATATCAAGTCTATAACTTATTTGTGCTTTATCTAAAATTTGTTTTAGAATTGCAGCAGTCATTTTTTTAGATTCTGTAAAACTTTCAATTTCACCACCTTCTTCGTATCTTATATCGTTATCTTCTACTGCTTTTATTTTTGATGGGTCAAGAACTATAATTGTTTCTGAATACTGCCCTTCTCTATAATTACCATTTTCATAAATAACAGCATCATGCCCTTCTTTTAATAATTTTTCTCTAAGTTTCACCCCTAATTTATACCTTTCGGTTGGGGATAGTTTAACTATATCGTCATACGATTTACCTGTCAAATCAGCTAACTCTGTTTCTGTAAACCTAAAATTTGGTTTTGATTTAGGTTTATATTCAGGACGCTTACCTATTTTACTTTCTACAAATTGATTTTGAAGTTTTATAGCTTCCGAAACTCCTTTTTCTTTTAGGGTTTCATTTAATGGAAATTCTTTTTTTATTTCTGTTTCTTTTAAGTCGTATTCGTTATTTTCTTTTTGATACTTTTTAAAATTGGCATCCTCTGTGTCTTTCAATTCTTTTTCCCTTACCTTATTTAAAAATGTTTCTTTGGTTTTAGGATTTCTTATATTCAAAAAAACTTCCTTAACCGTCCCTTTCCCACCGCCGTAAATACCATCTGCAAATCTTTTTGCCACATTCTTATCTGTGGTAAAATGGATTCCTGTTGCTGCATTATAATCTACTGTATTTCTCTCCTTTGGGTCAAGGCTAAAATCAGAAAAGTCTTTATTTGTTCCGTGATAAACCGCTAAAGGTTCTCCGTTAATATCAACTATTTGAGAAGCATTGGCTGGGTCATTCTCCCAATCCCCAAAAAATGCTTTGAATTGTGGTGTGCGAACAAGTTTGTATTGCTCTGGAGTTAGGTTAGATTTCTTTCCGTTGGGTGCGATTAGACCGCCCTCTTTATATTTTGGATATTTTTTTAAATCTTTACCACTAAAAGTTTTTGTATTATATATAATCATAGATTTATATGGTGTACCTTTGTCGTATTCAATTATTTTTTTTGGGTTTAACTCACCTATGACTTTTAGTTCATTAGTGTCTAATAATCTTTCATAATCAGCACCTACTTGATACGAGCCATCCCCACTTCCAAGTGGGTTTCCTTCTAATAAATACATTTTTATTTTTGAGCCATAAAATTCTATATCTTCTTTAAATGAACGATAAGTTCCCCACAAAAAACTTCTTTCACTCTCACTAAATAAATCAACGAATACGAATTTACTATTTGGACTATACCTCGCAGTAAATACTGATACTCCATCTTCTAAAATACCTAATAAATGATTTCTTGAAGGAAGGTATTTATTTCTTACTTTTTTAGGCAAACCAACCCTAATATATATTTCGGGTAAATCTTCAAATTTGGCATTTTTCTTTTTTAAATGACCATATTTTTTTTCAAGATACTTGTTACCAATATAATCAACTTCTCCACCTTGCTCGTATCTTATATCGGGATTGTTACCATCAAAGGTAGTGTTAGTACCATCGGCAAGTTTGATTTGATTGGATTTTTCTACTGCATATTCTGTTGCTATGCCTCCACCTGTATCTGAATTTGAAACTATAAAACCATAATTACCTTCATCATCATACAAATCCCAAGTATTAAATCTACCACTTGACCTTCCATCTAAATAAGTTGGGTTATCTATTAACAAAAAAACACCTAATACATTTTTACCAAAATTACTTGCGACTTCTTTTTTATCAGTAAAAAAATAAGTACCTATTGTTATTGCATAAAAATTTGTTTGGGTTGGTTCAAACACATTAAATTCATAATTAGTTCCATGATATACCACAAGAGGTTCTTTTGTTTCTTCATCAATAACTTTACTTGCATTAGCAGGGTCGTTCTCCCAATCTCCGAACCAAGCCTTAAATTCAGGTGTGCGAACTAACTTGTATTGTTCGGGTGTTAAATCGCTTGGTTTTCCGTTTGGTGCTAATAGTTTTTGTTTTGGTTTACGCATTGTTGTACCGCCTAATTCAAATTTTGGATTATATCTTTTTAAATAAGAAGGATTGTGATTTATGTCATATATTTTTTTTAGATATTTTATTGATTTATCAATGTGATTTTCACCTTTAAATTCTTTTTCGGAAGAATCATTATTGTTCCAAACCATTGAATATCCATCTAATGCAGAACCTCTACTCATTGATTGTGAAGTATCACTATGAATAACAGAAACATTCAAATTGCCTTTTTTATAAATAGCTTTTCTTACTCCAAATATTGTTGGTGGTTTAGTGCTTATCAATTTGAATGATGAAACGCCACCACCACCACCAAACCTTATATCAGGGTTGCTACCGTCAAATGTCGTGTTGCTTCCATCGGCAAGTTTGATTTGATTAGGTAGCTTATTTTTTCTATTTGATATAAATAGTATTGTTTTTGATTTAGAACCATACACACCACTATTTTCATAAATTATCATATCAAAAAAGTAGCT
>Ga0114960_10002809_pt1 | contig 13469 bp, 26 predicted proteins | sample C_130625_MF_Meta_FD_92637 | JGI IMG/M metagenome (GOLD analysis project Ga0114960, IMG submission 92637) | Freshwater microbial communities from Lake Croche, Canada to study carbon cycling - C_130625_MF_MetaG | ecosystem: Environmental > Aquatic > Freshwater > Lake | place: Lake Croche, Canada... | reverse complement strand
GAATAGTCTTCACAAAGCAAAGCAACACCGAACTACGAAAAGACAAAGGAAAGCAAATGCTATTTAGAACCGCACTCGGTCAGGCAATACGAGAGATTCGCAACGAGCAGGGCAAGACCCTACGAGATGTATCCGTGTTAGCACCGATAGCATTGGGCTACCTCAGCGAAATTGAACGGGCTTCAAAGGAAGTATCGTCAGAGATTCTCAACGGGATAGCAAACGCACTCGACATACCTCTATCTGAGTTGATTTCCTATACAAACGACATCCTCATTGTCAGCGAACTGCACAAGTTGGAGTATTCGCTAACTCGATAGCAAATAATACGCTTGGAAAATCCCATACCCTTTTTGCCGTAAGTTTTTTACACGGGAGGCTAGTTCGACCCACCTCAAACTTATCGAACAAATGTTCAAAATCCGAGCATAAAATCCGTTACCATTTTGTTATCAAAAAAAGTATAAATAGACTTTACAATGTCGGGGGTATGGTATAGATTTATCTGTATCAAGCAGAAATGCGAGATTACAACTAAACAGAAAAACCCGAAAAAACTTTTTTCTAAAATGGGAATAAAAAATGTCGGAAGTATGTTATAGTATGTAGGTAGTCAAAATCCTTTGGCTACAAATACAAATGACGGAAGGAACTTAGACTTATGTCTAATCCAAACTCAAGGGAAATCGGTTTTAGTGCCGAATACCGCCAAGCAGTAATCGCTCTTTCTAATGCTCGCAAGGCAGAAAAAGAAGCAACCGAGCAGAAGAAAGTTGCCGAGGCTCTTGTCAAAGAGATTCTTGGAGATGCTCTAATGCTCACCATCGGTGGCTCACCTGTGGTCAAGGTAGTTCCAGCAACTACCAGCACGATAGACAAGGCTCTTCTAGCAGAGATTCTAGATGCTGATGCTATCAAGTCGGTTACAAAGGTAACCAACTACACCAAACTAACGGTGCTAGACACCGCTAACTAAGTTGTCGGGCGGTAGGCAGAAATGCTTACCGCCTACACTTTTTTCTCGGAAGGAAAAATCAAATGGCAAAAAAGAAAATCTACAAAATCGGACTAATGTTCTCGTTCGACCCGCAGGGTGAACACGAAGAAATCTTCGAAGATTTAATGGAAAAGACCGAAGAACAAATGGTCGCCTATTTTAAATCTCTCGCATCAGAAGACATAGATAATCTCGTCAAATACAACGAAGTCTATTCATCACTACAAGTAGAAATCGAAGAAGTCGAAGAAAGCGAAAACTCATAATGAGTGAAAACAAAGACCGACAAGATTCAGCGTTCTACACAAACGGAGATTCCTATGTTGTGTGGGAAGAAGATAAGAACCCGTTCTATGTAATGTCTGTTGGTGAAATGCGTATCCACGCAACCGACAAAAGTGGTAGCCCCGTTGTTATCCGATACACCGACCAACTAGAAGAGTTTGGAATCAAGACCGATAAAGAACTTGCCGAGTGGTCAGAAAAGGGCGAAGAAGTCTTTTCTTGGGTCAATAACTCTTGGTTTGAGATTTACTCCACCGAAGATTCATACTTCGTTTCTGAACCGCTACACGCCTTAGACGAGGCGATAGCACAAGCAAAGGTATTCCTAGTCGAATACCCAGACGGGACAGAACCCGAACAAACTTCGGCATAGGAAACCGAAAAAGAAACCCCGTGCGAAAGTGCGGGGATTTTTTTGACGCAAAATAAAAAGGGTTATGGATTTTCCACGCTGGGAAGGTGCATCACGGGTTGTGGTCACGGAGGCTGGAATGTTTTTTATTTCATAGTTCCTCATAAAAGAAAGAAAAAGTCAAAAATAACATTTTGATAAACACTTGCGTTTTAGGAATAAAATGTCGTATGTTTAGGTTATAGTTATTAGAGCATCAAAAGATGCTTATACATAAAGACAAAACGAAAGGATTACGAACTCCTATGGGAACTCGAAATCTAACAAAGGTCATTGACCGAGAGGGATTCATTAGGGTCGCTCAATACGGACAATGGGACGGCTACCCTAGTGGTCAAGGTGCTACCGCACTATTTCACGCAACACACAACCTCAAGAAAATCGAGGCAGGTCTAAACCGAGTCCATTGGGCTAAGGAATACCAACTTGACGAAATCTACAACTCTCTACCAGAGATGAACTATGTAGGCACAGAGGACAGCGACAAGTTCAACTTGCTTTATCCAAATCTCACCAGAGACACGGGAGCAGACATTTTGGGCGTTATCGCTTATTCAGTAGGTCAAGTGCTTTTGGTTGACCAGAGCGACTTCGAGCAAGACGGACTTATGTGCGAGGGCGTTTATACCCTCGACTTCGAGAACCGAAAGTTTATCTCAAAGTTTGATGGCAAGGTTATCGAGTATGACTTGGACAACTTGCCAACGCTTGAGGTTTATTTGGATTCTTGGTCGAACTCCGAGGTTTCTAACTAACCGCAAATCTAGAAAGTGCTCACCCTTCGGGGTGGGCATTTTTTTTTGCTTGGGACGGGGGCGGGGTTGCTTCCTCGATAGCGTGGAAAAACCAATACCCTATTTTGCAGAGTCGCATCACGGGTGGGAGGCTGAAGATTTCAGAAAAATTATTTCGTAAGCATCACGGCTGTGGTTTATTTTTCCGTTATCGTTTCGTTATAAAAATCTTTATCAAATGGGAAGAAAATGTCAGAGTATCGTGTTATTATTTATGTAGTGAGAAATCACAAATGACAAAACGAAAGAAAGAAAAATGGAACAAGCAAAACTGATAGAACTAGCGGGAGAACTGCTAGAACTTCACCAAGACGGAAAGATTGACCTCAACACTTGGGCTAACGCCAAAGAGTTTGTTGAGTGGTTCTTGATTACGAAAGTAGAGAGCAACTAATGAAACTGCTAACACAAGAAAACAAAAAGCAACTGCCACCGCTTTACGCACAAGACGGAAAGGGTGACGAGGCTATGGCGTTCGTAAAGTTCTTTGCACCAACTAATAATTGGACTTGGTATGCAATGGAGTTTGACGGGGAAGACACATTCTTCGGACTTGTAGACGGGTTTGAAAAAGAACTTGGCTACTTCTCGCTAAAAGAGTTGGAGAGCGTGACGCTCCCGTTCGGTTTGAAAATCGAGCGTGACATGCATTGGCGACCAACCGCACTAAAAGACTTGAAATAGGAAATCAAGAAAGAGCAACCCTCGGACTTCGGTCTGGGGGTTTTCTTTTGGCTTCTGTAAAAGGGTGGCGGATTTTCCATGACCACATGGTAGTTTTGTTTTATGTATTACTACCGAGCAGACCCAAAAGAGTTCCTCACCGCAACTCCAACTAAGTTTGAATTGGTTTATTTGCTAGTAGACGGCAGGTTGGCTGGAACTTATGTATTAGCATCTGGGGTAAAGCATGGGGACTTAGAAGAAACTGCATTGTTCGTTTGTGCTGACGAGTTTGGTAATGGAATAATTTGGGAGGCGCTCGCAGAAATCTCCATCATAGATGACGAGAGTGCGTTGAATAAAATTGGATACACCTCTAGACTTGACAAAGCATACAAAGACTTATAGACTAATACTCCACCAAGAAAACGAAAGGGGTGGGAACAATGGAAAAAGAAAATTATTATCTTCTAATCTCGAATAACTCATACCAAGTTATTGACGGAGTGCTGAATAATCCTGAACGGGAACTTCTGCTGGATGTCAACAAATTAGAATCACTTGTATCTAGCAACAAAGTATCGTTTTATTATGACGGAACTTCTGAAATAGTAAATGAGTTGGCTTCTAAGTTAGATGCTTACTTCTCAGGAATAATTGAATCAACTATTTACGGGGAAGTGGTTATTGTTGAGCCGCACGAAAACATCCATCAAAATTACCTAATTCCTCTACTAGACAGCCTAATCAACGGCTAAAATGGTAGGACAACTGAATAACACATTGGGAGAACCAAAAACAAGTAACGACCAAGAACTAACTAACAAGGAAAGGTAGGTCGCCAGATGAAATGGTTGCTAACAACTAGTTTGTCGCTCATCTTAGTATTAGGAGGTTGCTCTGCTTCGGCAAGCAACACCGCAAATGCTCAGATGATTAGCAATAATGACGCAACAAAAATCAGCACCACACTAAAACTAAAAAAGGGTAGTCTTTTTTCTAATCCTAGATATTTAACTATGTTGGAGAAATACGCATTGGAAAGAATAACTGCTCACAAACATTCACTCCGCATGAATAAGATGATTGCTTACTTGAAGACACGGGTTCACAAGACTCCTTATGTTTTCTCTGGGTTGTCATCTCGTTATGGGTGGGACTGTTCAGGTATGGTTCGCTGGTTTTACGAGCAAAGTTTCGGCATTACGCTCGAACACTCTGCAACTGCACAAGCCCATGCGGGACACCGAGTATCCAAAGCAAACGCAAAGGTAGGCGACATTGTTATCTTTGGTTGGAAAGGATACTCAGGTTTCTACCACTCTTCTCTTTATCTGGGCAACAACCAAGTAATCAACGCCAATAGAGGTTCAGGCACAACCATCATTGAACCGCTTTCAGATTACAAAGGAAGTCGAATTGTTTTTGTTCGAGTTGTAAATACTCAATAAAGTTTTCGCAAAAGAATCCTCTCTCGCTTCGGTGGGGGAGGATTTCTTTTTTTGCTGGGAATGTAAGAGTGGAAAACCACCTACCCTTTTGCACCATAACGGCGGCTCGTTGTTGTAAGATAAAAATGCTCTGCCGAACACAAAACCTCGCTCGTCTGTTTCTTATCCTTTCTTTCCAGACGAGCGGGGTTTCTTCGTTACTAAGTTGTTATGCGACACGCTTGCGTTTGTCGGTGGTTAGTCATACACTATTAGTATCAAGTTCTTAGAAAGGAACACAATGGACAGATACGAAGACGAAAGAGATTATGTAAAGCAACTCTTTTGGGAATCAAAGGGACTAGATGGTCACGACAGACCAAAGACCGAGCCAGTAGTGCTTACTGGTATCGAGATGGCTTGCCCTAAATGTAGTCGTGTAAAAGACAAAGCGATTATCGAACGCCACCTACCGAAATGTAGTGCCTAATGTCTAGCAACTATCCAGAAGGCTCAATGAGAGGTTCAGGCATCTACTCGCAAGAAGTTTCGTATGACGAGTTCGAGTGCGAAAACGAAGAGTGTGGCAAGACCAATGAAGCAGGTGAAACAGCAACTGATGACTGGGGCAACTACACAATCGAGTGTGAGTTCTGTGGCGGAATCTATCAAGAGAGTTCTCTGTCGCAAGACAAATACGACTATGAAACAGATTACGACCCTAACAACTAATCCGTTATAAATCTGTTATCAAATAAACTTGACAAGACTTTATAACTCCTATACTCTTATCTTGTAAGCAAAACTTACCTAACAAAAGAAGGAAAGACAATGCAACTCAAATACATTATCCGCAGAGCAATCGCAGGAATCGTAATCGTGCCAGCAACCGCAGTAATCTACTTTGTAGGCTACGCAATGCTAGTAGGAGCAGGTGCTACCGCAACATCAACCGCACAGGAAGTTTGGAATAACGGACTATTCTTGGGCGTGTATCTAACAATCATCCTAATGTTTTGGGAACTAATCGGAAAAGCCTATGACAAGTTTGAAAACTTTTTAGAGAGAGTAGGAATCTAATGAAACACTTATCAACTTCACTAGGACTAATCCTAGCCAGCGTGTTTATCTCAATGCTGGGACTCGCATTTATTCAGGGCGGAAAGGTGAGCATAGCGGTAGCACTACCGCTTGCCATCTCCGCCATCTTATGCTTGGGCGTATCACTCGCCATTCAAATCTACGAACTACCAAAATACCGAATCGCTCGCAAATACAAAAGACGAGCAAAACTAGCACAAAGAAAAGAAAACTAATGTCAGAGCAAAAGATAGACATAAGCAAGCACTCTTGCAACTCTTGCGAGCAGGACTTGACCGCAGAGAACACTACCGAGTTCGGTGGGCTTGACGGACAGAACTACGAACTCTCGAAAATCTTTGGCGGGGGAAACTCCGACATCTATGTATTCATCAAATGTGATGCTTGCTTCAACGCAGACATTGACCGATACATTGACCGAATGAACGAAGCCTAAGAAATAAAGAACCCGCAGAAATGCGGGATTCTTTTTGACTCAGGCAAAAGAGCGGCGGAAATTCCACGCTCATAATACTTGACAATTCTGGTAGAATAAAATAAATCCAGAAAGGCAGACCAACATGGCTGAACCGACAATCAACGAAATGTCTGACGAAGACATTGCTAACCTAATCAACAATGTTTGTGCTGAATACAAGAACGACTCAGAGTATTTGACCAAACTAAGTATCAACCAATTGCTGAACTTCTCTTATGGGCTTCAATACTTCGAGAGAACTGACCTACCTCAATTCAACAAGATGCAGGAAATCAACTCTAATCTTTCTGACTTGCTAAAACTATCAGAGCATGAAATTGAAACCAGAATGGGCGAAGTTCCATTGGCTTCTGACAACATCTAAACAAACGCAAAGGAAATACAAAATGACGACTTTATACAGAATCCTCTATCGCTTGGCGAAGAAAGCAACGGCTTTTCACTACTTTATGTTCCACCGCTTTTCTTGGCTAAGTTATAACTTGCAGAAGAAAGCACAGATTGGAAGACATAACAAATGGCGTGGATAGCAGGTTGCGTATTAGTAATAGCGATTGGGCTTCCAGCATTGTTTTGGATAACCAGCAAAATAGAAGCACTAAACTCTTCTGACTCAGATTGGTATTCACATTTTGAAGACCCCGACTCAGAGGACTAAGTAATAAAAGGGTGGCTGTTTTTCTACGCTTCGCTTGACATTACGGCATCTTGGGTATAGAATTACTATTAGATGTAGAAAGACGAAAGGACATCAAATGACACAACCACTAACAATCGCTTATTCAGACGATTATCTGAACTGGCAACTAGGTTCGGGCAATGGCTCGCACCCTACTAAGCCTATCCGAGCCAAGATAGCAACTGAACTTCTCATTGAAGAGTTGGGGTTCAGACAAATTGACATTATCAATCCAGAAGTTGAGTTAGAAAAAGACCTAAACTACCTATCAACTATTCATACTGAAAAGCACATCACAGATGTGATAAACGGAGATAGCGGAGAATGGTATGGGACTAACACCAAACTTGGACACACCGCACTACAAATGTTTTCTGGAACAGCACGCCTAGTCGAGCAGATTATCGCAGGGGACATAAAGGTTGGCTTCAATCCTCAAGGTGCTAAACATCACGCACAAGCAGGTTGGAGCGAAGGCTTCTGTGTATTCAATGACCACGCTTGGGCCGCCTTGGAATTCAAAAAAGCAGGACTAAAACCTCTTTACATAGATTGGGATGTAAATGCAGGAGATGGCGTTCAGAACTTGCTTGCTGATACGGACATACCTACTTTCAGTATTCACGGACATGGTATTTACCCGCTTCACTCAGACACATACAACGCTGAGGAAGATGGGACAGAACCATACGAGTATCACAATCCTAGCCAGCATTGGTATAACTATGCTCTACCACAGGGTTCAGGAGATGAAGAGTTTGCTTGGGCTATTGACCGCATTGCCGAGAAGGTTGCGGAATACCAGCCAGATGTAATCTTGCTCGCAACAGGAGCAGACGCACACGAACATGACAACTGGGGTTTGAAATACACCTACGCAGGTTATCGCTACGCTTCAAGTGTTGTTGCTGAACTTGCTAATAAGTATTCGCAAGGACGAGTGCTGATTGGTGGAGCAGGTGGATACAAAGCGTATTCATCAACACCGAGAGTTTGGAAAGAAGTTGTGAAGACTATCTATCTGAACACAAAAGATGTGGATACGGAGTAATGGGAAACGAAGAACTAGAAGTTTCTTTGCCAGCAGAACTCGTGCACTCGCTACTGCCAGAGATTATTGCTTACTCTAAGCGTAAGCAACGAACTCTACGCAGAAATCGAACTTTGTCAATCGGGGCGGGTGCAGTATTCACGGGTATTGCTCTAATCTCTGCAACCTCTACCTCGCTACCGAAAGACGCAAGTATCTTAGACACATTGGCAGGACTCATTGGCGTTTTTGCTACATGGGTTGCTTCAAATAACTATAAAATGTTAGAAGAACAAGAAGCAATCAACTATAACCAGATGAAAAGTTTCTACGATTCAATTAATTAATAACGGGAGCGTGGAAAACCACGCACCCTTTTTATAAGGAGAAATAAAAATGTCAAGTTGGCTAATCAGACTTGCAGATGTCGTATGGACATCAGTATTTGCGGTGCTATTTGCTATTACCGCAATCTTGTTCGCAATCTTCCTACCTAATGCAGTAGCACTCGCTATCTCATTGGCAGGAACATCAATAACACTCGCACTACTAGCACAGAAAGAATAAAAATGTCAGAAGAAATCAAACCAGAAACAGAAGAAGTTGTTGAGAAGACAACGGAAGTTGCTGAACCAGCCCCAGAGGTTGTCGAACCAGCACCAAAGGTTGAGTTGACAAAGAAGACGCAACCACAAAAACCGAAGTTCGCTGAACCAGTGCCAGTGGACTTGAACGCATACCGAGAGTCATTGCCACAGCCAGCAGGCCCAGCAGTTGTCGGAACAGGTGAAACAGATGAAGTTCGCTTGAACGCAATCGTATTCAAGAACCTCTACGCACGCCGTTCGCTATCAGTTCATCACCTACAACGAAGACTTGCTGAGTTAGGCTTCGAGCAGGTTGCTCAGGACAAAGATGGATACTTTGGCGACCCAACGCTCAGTGCCATCACCGCTTTTCAAGCACAGAACGGCATCTTGGCTGATGGTCTAGATGAAGTCACCTTCAAGAAAATCTTCGAAGGCGACCCAAATGTAACAGTAATAGTATAAGATGTAAAAGGGCATGGATTTTTCCATGCTAGATAATTCATAAGACAAACGAAAGAACCAGAAATGACAGCACACAAGAAACGACTAATCACTCTTCCACCAGAAGTTGTTGAAGCGTTCGACCAGATTACGGATTCAGATACCCGTGATGATTACATCCGTGAGTTGCGTAATTTGGGTTGGACACTTGACAGCATTGCAATCGTATGCAAGGTAAGCCGAGAGCGTATTCGTCAAATCAACAGCAAGGCAACGGGAGAGTTCAGTAATGCTTACCCATTGCCAGCACCACCACTAAAAGAAATCAAAGCAAAGCCAATCTACATTGAGCCAAGCCCAGAGATTCTTGAACGCCTTTTGGAGTTGAAGCCACTTGCCCAGCAAGTTCGTTCCAATGCGAGCCGTTATCGAGCAGAAGCAGAAGAATACACTCGCCTATTGGCTAAGGCACACTTTGATGATGGTGTAACAATCTATCGCCTAGCGAAGCGACTAGGGGTTACGCACCCAGCAATCCGCTTCCGCCTAGCAAGATACGGATACAAGCCCAGCGAGAACGGCAAGAGCAAGGTTTACAACCCAATCAAGCAATCGCACAGAGCAATCTAAACAAAGCAAAATCCCCAGCAGAAATGTTGGGGATTTTTCTTTTTTTGGGGAAGAAATGTCACAGGGTTGAAGTATAAATAAGTATGGATAAAATAACACAAAGATACTATGACAAATACACCCAGCAAGTTGAATGGGAGAAACTAACTCATTCAATTTATTGCGAAATCTTTACAGCACAACTTTTTCAGTTGTTCAGTAAATTACAAGAGCAACTAAATGATTCAGAGCCTATGCCAGCGCCGCTAAAAGGTGCACTCAAATACAAATCAGATGCCTTGATAACACTAATGGCAGAGATAACCGCACTAGGTTTCACATTGCTAAAAGCAGAAATCGGTGAAGTTGAGGACAAGACCTACAAGTTCCTTGAAGATGAAATCGAGCCTGAGTAAAATCAGGTTGCGGGTAAGCGTGGAAATACCACTACCCTTTTATAACCGAAGCATAAAAAAATCCCCCGCCAGATTTTAGCGGGGGATTTTTCTTTTTCGGGATTAGTCTTTGAGTTCAGTCATTCGAACATCATCAGTTTCAAGAGCCAGCAACCAAGCAACAAAGTGTTTGTTGCAAAGAGCGTTGCTTGAACGCTTATCACGGATTAGGTCAATGGCTTCCTGAGCCTTGTAGCCTTCACGCATTAGAACCAGAGCCATAATCAAGCCCGAACGATTCCAACCCGCTTGACAGCGAATAAGAGTTCGCTTGCCCTTAGTCCAAGCCTTGTGAGCAAGTTTGGCAATGTCGAAGAGTTCGCTTTCGTCAAAGTTTTTCATTTCAGAATCCCAGATACCGAAACGCATTTCTTGAACGAACCAATCAACAGGTCGAGCGTCCGCATACATAGTAACTACGAAGTCGAAGTCTTTTTCGGTAATGCCAACAGGCGAGTGATAAGTCGCAGGGTTTGAGATAGTATCTCTGCCCTGAGTTCCGCCCTGCCATAAGAACGGCAAGATTTCGCTCCAAAGAGCACCGCCGTGTCCGTAACCTTGTCCAAGTCTTAGGAAGTCTAAGTCTTCAATGTCTTCAAAGTCTTCATCAGCGAATTGGTTAGCACCAAGTTCGTAAGCGTTGATTTCGTTTTCGTTTATGTCTGTCATTTTATTCACTCCTTTCGTTTCGTGTAATTTCAATGTCATAAGTCAATGATACATAGATAATAACCGCTTGTCAAGTCCTTTTATTCCTATTTTCTAAGATTTTCTTATGAAATAACTTTATAACGAAATGATAACGAAACTCGAAATGTGCTTGACACGCCAAAATACTATGATAGATTTATCTTGTTAGGTCAAAAGACCTAATCAAACAGAACAGAAAGACACAAGACAAATGTCAGTTATCGAAGTTGGATTCAACGCAGAAGCACGCAACGCACTTATCAAGTTCGCAGAAGCAAAGGCACTAGCCAAGCAAGCAGAAGAGATGAAGTCAGAAGCCGAAGCAGTATTGCGAGCAATCCTAAACGGGAACACCGAAGCAACAATCGGTGGAGCAAAGGCGTTCAAGTTGGAATCACGCAAGACCAGCCGTTGCGACAGCAAGCAACTACAAGAGCAGTTCCCAGAAGCATACGAAGCAACCCTAAGAGTTACAGAGTATGACTTTATCAAGGCAATCTAAGCCCTAAGACCCCAGCAAGCCCCTTAGCCGAAAGGCTAGGGGGTTTCGCTTTACCCCCGAAGACCAAGCCCCCAGCCCAGCAACCGATAGACCCAGCAAGCAGAACCGCAGATTTGAGCGAAGCGGAGCGAAGCCAGATGCGAGCGTGGAAATACCCACACCCCTTTACGCCCAACCCAATGCCCCGCCCCAAGTTGAGTTGAGATGACCAGATGACGAAAGATAAAACATAAGCCCTACCCAGATGAGCAGATGAGTTCGAGATGAGCAGATGAGAACCCCAGAAAAAAGTTTCGACACGCAGGGAATAAAAGTTGCGAGATGTCAGTTATGTATGTTATAGTAAGTATTACTAGCACGAAATAACTAGAAGAAAGAAATCAAAATGACAAACATCAACCCAGCAAGCGAGCGCCAAGTAGCCTTTATTCAGAGCCTATTGGCAGAGCGTATCTATGGCGAAGTAATCGAGTTCGCTACCCTAACCAGCAAGCAAGCCAGCCTATTTATTGGCGAGTTGCTAAAAGCCCCACGCAACAACCAGCCAGCAGTATTGGCACTAGGTATGTATCGTATGCCTAACGGCGAAATCTACCGAGTTCACGCAAGTCGTGAAACAGGCAACCTTTACGCTAAGCACCTAGACCCTATCGAAATGAAGTTCGAGTTCGAGCAGGGAGCAATCAAACGCCTACGCCCAGAACACCGAATGACCCTAGAAGAAGCCAAGCATTTTGGTATGCAAACAGGTTTCTGTTGCGTGTGTGGCAAGTTTCTAACAGACGCTAGAAGCGTTGCCAATGGCATAGGCCCCGTGTGTGAGCGTAATGTCTAAGCACTAGGCACAAGCCCCCAGAGAACCCGCTAGCGTGTGTTAGCGGGTTTCTCTATGTCTAGAGCCCCACACGGCTAGCCCAGCCCGCTAGCCCCAAGTTATTCAGCCAAGCCAGCACAGCACCCAGAAAAATCCCCAGCACAGCCAGAGCAGAACAGCCCAGCCCCACCCCACCCAAGCAACATAAGCACAGCCAACCCCCACCCCTAGACCGCCCACCAGCCCCCACAGCCCAAACATAAGCAACCAGCACAGCACAGACCCACAAGCCTAAAAGAAATCAAAAGCCCCAGCCCAGCCCAGCCCAGCCAGAAAATTCCAGCAACCCACCCACCCACAGCACAGAACCAGCACCTATCCACAAATCCCAGAGCAGAACCTAGCAAGCCCCAGCCAGCCCCCAGCCCAGCCCAAGCAAGCCCAGCAAAAGCCTAAGCAAGCCCAGCCAGCCCAGCAATGTCAGCCCCAGCAAGCAAGCCCAGAGAAGTTAGCAAGTTAGCAAGTTCAAGCAAGTTCAAGCAAGTTTAGATAAATAAATAAAATCTTTATTGCCAAATCCCCAGCGAAATAGAAATAAAAGCACAAATAAAAAAATCAAATCAAAAAATAATCTTGCTTAGCAAGTGTGGAAAATGCCTAGCCCTTTATCAAGAAGCCCAGCCCAGCCTCAGTCCAGAGGAAGAAAGAAATAAAAATACCACCCTACCCGGTCATTTTTTGGAAACAAATCGGGGAGTCGTGAAAAGCATGCACTTCCGCCTCAACGACCAAATGCAAAAAACGGTAATGTATTATTTTTTCCCTTGTCCAAATACTTCAGCCCTTTCGTATCGAAATCAACTATGTACGAATAATATAAACTAGGAGTATGGCTAAAAGCATTATGGAACAACTCGCTGCTCTCCCCGAAGATGAACGCCAACTTATTCTTGCTGGTATGGACGCTGACCAACTTCTGTGGGATTGGTCTGTTTGGGGTCGCCCTGAGCAACAAGCACCAGAAGGCGATTGGTCTATCTGGATGTATCTTGCTGGTCGTGGTGCTGGCAAGACCCGCTCTGCTGCCGAGTGGGTTCGTGAGCAAGCCAAATACACAAACGAAGGACAAAGGCGTTTTGCTCTTGTAGCCCGTACCGCAGCAGATGTGCGAGATGTCATCGTTGAAGGTGAGTCGGGAATCCTAAATGTCACGCCACCTAGCGAACGCCCACTTTATGAGCCATCTAAGCGCCGTCTAACTTGGCCCAATGGCAACACCGCAACTTGCTTTACCGCTGACGAGCCTGACTCACTTCGTGGTCCGCAATTCACGCACGCTTGGGGAGACGAGATTGCTGCTTGGCGACAGACTCCAGATGCAGCAGGTATGACTGCGTTCGACAACTTGCGTGTGGGAACTCGTCTTGGTCGCAATCCAAAGATTATGGTTACTACTACTCCAAAGCGTGTGCCACTCCTATATAAGTTGATTGAAGAAT
>Ga0114960_10002806_pt1 | contig 13470 bp, 13 predicted proteins | sample C_130625_MF_Meta_FD_92637 | JGI IMG/M metagenome (GOLD analysis project Ga0114960, IMG submission 92637) | Freshwater microbial communities from Lake Croche, Canada to study carbon cycling - C_130625_MF_MetaG | ecosystem: Environmental > Aquatic > Freshwater > Lake | place: Lake Croche, Canada... | reverse complement strand
GTGCAGCTCCGGGCGCTCGCGGAGTCACTGAGCTGGAAGTCGGGCGACCTCTTCATGGCACTCAGCATCGCTGTGACGGGCCGAACTGCCACACCGCCACTCTTTGACAGCATGCGCCTCCTCGGTCGCGCACGAGTGCTGGCCCACCTTGATGCTGCCGCGGCGCTGGTTGGCGGCAATTAGTGCGCGGCAGCTAGCGTTTACATGGCGATAACATCGCCCCGTCAGAGTGACCCGATGCCTGAACGAACGAGCACGATTCTGCTGGTCGAGGATGAGCGCGCCCTTCGCGAGGCACTTGCCGACGCGTTAACGAGCGAAGGATTTGTTGTCACTCAAGCGGCGACTGGTGCTGCCGGCCTCGAATCCTTTCGCGCAACGCAGCCCGATCTAGTCCTGCTTGACCTGATGCTCCCTGAAATGGGCGGCATTGAGGTCTGCCGTTCAATTCGCATCGGCTCTCGCGTGCCGATCATCATGGTGACGGCAAAAGCATCCGAGAGCGATCGCATTAGTGGCCTCGACATCGGGGCGGATGATTACGTGACGAAGCCTTTCTCCTCGCGAGAGCTGATCTCCCGCATACGAGCCGTGCTCCGTCGGGCGGCGGCCGGAGCGAGCCCGGTGGCCCAGGGAGCGCGCATTCGCATCGCAGAGGCGGAAGTAGATCTTGAGGGTCAGCGCGTGCTGCGTGAAGGCGCCACCGTGCACCTAAAGCCGAAGGCCTTCCAGCTTCTGGCATTCCTCATCGAGAACGCGGGTCGCGTCTACACCCGCGAGCAGCTCCTCGACAAGGTTTGGGGCTACGACTATGCCGGCGAGACACGAACGGTAGACGTGCACATGCACGCCCTGCGCCAGGCTGTTGAGGCGATCCCAGCCGAGCCGGTGGCCCTTCAAACCGTTCGCGGGATCGGTTACGTCCTGCGCCGCCCAGCCTGATCCGCAGACCCTCCTGAACGGGAGTCCCGCTCGCGGGTAGGATTGACCCCATGCGCATGAGTGAACTCTTCTTTACGACCCTCCGGGAGGATCCCGCCGACGCGGAGATGCCCTCCCATCGGCTGCTGCTCCGTGCCGGCTACATTCGCCCGCTGAGCGCCGGCATCTACTCTCTCCTGCCGCTCGGCATGCGCGTGAACATGCGCGTCACCCAAGTGATCCGTGAAGAGATGAACGCGATCGGTGCACAGGAGATGCTGATGCCAGTGGTACATCCTGCCGACCTGTGGCGCGAGACTGGGCGCTATGACCAGATTGGCCCCGAGATGGGCCGCTTCAACGATCGCGGCGGTCGCGACATGGTCTTGGCAATGACGCACGAAGAGGTGGTGACCGACCTCCTTCGCAAGTTGATCAACTCGTGGCGCCAGCTTCCACAGCAGATGTACCACTTCCAAACGAAGTGGCGCGACGAACCACGCGCGCGCGGCGGGCTCATTCGCGTGCGCGAGTTCACGATGAAAGATGCCTACAGCGCCGACCGCGACGAGGCTGGCCTTGATCGCTCGTACAAGCTCTACTACCACGCCTATACCCGCATCTTTGCGCGACTCGGCTTGACTGCGATCGCCGTTGCCAGCGACGTTGGCATGATGGGCGGATCTCTCGCTCATGAGTTCATGGCCTTCAGCCCGTTTGGCGAAGATAGTCTTGTGATCTGTGATGGCTGTGGCGCTGCTGCAAACCGACAGGTTGCGGTTGTAAAGCGCGTCGCTCCAGCAAGTGCGCCACAGGAAACCCTCAAGGAGATCGCGACACCTGGCGCTTCGACCATTGATGAGCTTGCGAAGCAACTGAAGGTCGCTGCCTCAACCTGTGCGAAGGCCGTCTTCTTTGCCGACCGCGATGGACGACTGATCGTCGCGATTGTGCGCGGTGATGATGAGGTCGAAGAGACGAAGCTCACGAATGCCGTTGGCGCACGAGACCTACGCCCCGCCCGCGAAGAGGAGATCCGCGCCGCTGGCATGGAACCAGGCTACGCATCACCTGTGGGCATCAAGGGAGCGACTGTCGTTGTGGATGAACTCGTCGCATCGACCAGCAATATGGTTGCTGGGGCGAATAAGGCTGGCTATCACCTTACGGGTGTGAACGTTGGCCGAGACTTCACGCCAACTGCCACTGCTGACATCGCCTCGGCGAAGGTGGGCGACGCCTGCCTCGCCTGCGGCGCTCCACTACGCATTGAGAACGGCATCGAGGTGGGCAACATCTTCAAGCTCGGCACGCGATATACCGCCGCGCTCGGTGCCACCTACGCCGACGAGGCTGGTGTCTCGCATCCGATTGTGATGGGCTCATATGGAATCGGCGTTGGACGCGCGGTGGCCTGCATCGCCGAGGCGCACCACGACGAGAAGGGCCTCTCCTGGCCGATCTCCATCAGCCCATTCGACGCACAGATTGCAATCGTTGGTGCCAATAAAGATCCGAAGGTGACGGAGGTTGCACTCGCGCTCGAGGCGGAGGCTGAGGCTGCGGGCATTGAGCTGCTCGTGGATGATCGCGCCGAAACTCCGGGTGTGAAGTTCGCTGACGCCGAGCTCATTGGGGCGCCTTGGATGATCACAATCTCACCTCGCTCGCTGGAGGCTGGCGGCGCTGAGGTCACTCGGCGCTCTACAGGCGAGCGCAACGTTCTGCCAATCAGTGCAGTGCTTGATGCCCTGCGTGCCGCACAGGCCAGCGATCGCGCAGCTGTTGAGGCGGAGCTGCTCGCGCGCGGCTTCCCGCCACGACACGCAGCGCGTCACCCGCATCCAGCCGCCTAATGCCGGACTTTGTCATTGGGCTCGCAACGGTACTCATCTCTGCGGGAGTTACCTATCTCGTGGTTCGCCGATTCGCGGCGCAGGATGTGGCGACGGAGGCTGATCGTGCGGCGCGAGAGAGCAGTCGAGCGGAAGTTGCTTGGGATCGCGCTGATCGCCGCTCTGAGCGCCTGAACGCCCTCCTTGAGGCGACTGATGACGCCATCCTTCGTGTTGGCTCCGACCTCGTGATCCGCGCGGCGAGTCCCGTCACTGGAGAGATCCTCGCGCGCGGCGACGTTCAGTTTCGTGGAATGCCTCTGATCGAAGCGACCGTTGACTTCCGGCTTGAGGAGCTCGCGCGGAGCGCTATTGATGGCCAGGTGCAGCGCGGGACCATTGATCTTCGCGATGGTCGTCTCGGGCACTCCGACGAGGCACGATACGTCTCTGTTGTGGCAGCGCCAGATGGTGACGGTGGGGCGTGGCTTGTCCTGCGCGATCTCACGGAGGTGCGTCGACTGCGCCAGATTCGTACCGAGTTTGTTGACAATCTCTCGCACGAGTTGCGCACCCCACTCGCCACGATCCACCTTCTCGCGGAGACCATCGGAAGCGTCGCGGCGAAGGGTGATCTCTCGGGGGTGGCGAGCCGCAGTGCACAGATTGAGGTCGAGGTGCTCCACCTCGTGCAGATGGCCGACGAGATGCTAGACCTTGCCACGCTGGAGGCGGGTGAGATCCCGCTTCGCATGACCAAATTCGATCTCGTCGCCTTGGCTGAGGAGGTGGCTCAACGGTTTGCTCCGGTGGCGGCGCAGCACGGCGGCGGAATCGATGTTGAGAGCACCGGTCCACTCATGGTCTCAGGAGACCGCGATCGTCTACGCCAAGCGGTAGCGAACCTCGTTCATAACGCGGTCAAGTACAGCCGCGCCTCCGGCCGTGTGCAGATTCAGATTGAGCAGATGAGTGGCGGGCAGGCCCGGCTTGCGGTTGTTGATCACGGCATCGGAATTGACCGCGCCTACCTTTCGCGCATCTTTGAGCGCTTCTTTACCGTGGAACGGGTTGATGGTGGCGCAGGGGCGGTTGGCGGTGGTGGCACAGGACTCGGGCTCGCGATTGCGCGACACGCCGTACTCCGCCATGGCGGGGAGATCACCGCCACCTCGACGCCCGGCATTGGAACCACGTTCACGATCACCCTGCCAACCGCTGGGGCCGCCTCCTGACTCTTCGCTCGAGCGCAATCGGTCGCGCACGCGCAGTGCTCCAGCGCCCCGTTCTTCTCGCTCATCGCGGGGCACACAGCAACCTGTTGCGTGAGAACAGCCTCGCTGCCCTAATTGCAGGCACCGAGCAGTGTGATGGCGTGGAGTTTGATGTGCGCTTCAGCATCGAGGGGATTGCGGTGATCGTGCACGATGAGACGTTGGATCGAATCTTCGGGGTGCCGCGGCGTGTGAACGAATTAACCACCACCGAACTTGCGGCCGTTGGAATCCCGACGCTTGTCGAAGTGCTGGCTGTCATACCGCCGACCGCACTGATCGACGTAGAGCTGAAAGAGCAGCCCACCGAGCCGTTCTTTGCGGCCCTAGTGGCGGCTCGCGGGCCAGAAGCGGCGGGGGTTGTTGTCTCCAGCTTCTATCCAGATGTACTTCGCACCGTTGAGGAGCGCGCACCTGACTGGTCGCGTTGGCTCAACGCTGAAACCGTGGGCGCGGGGGATCAGGCGATTGCGATCGGCTGTGCGGGCCTCTCCATCGCTATTGAGCAGCTAAGTAACGCCAACATCGAACGCTGGCATGAGGCGGGGCTAGAGGTTGCGGCCTGGACCGTACGGGGCGCTCAGGATGCTGCATGGGCCAGCCATCCGCACCTAGTGGCCCTCTGTGTTGAGGGTGATGGGATTTCTGCCGCTCGCGCGGCGACGCGTTAGCGCTCGCTCTTCGGGGCGCGCAGGAGCGCAGGCGGAACGAGTGCAACGAGGTGGCCGCTTCCCGGCGTGTAGGGAGCCTCAATATCAATGCGAATCATGGAGCCCTTCTCAACCGGAATCGCGGCGATACCGGTCAGCTCAGCGATGAGGTTTCCAAGGTGCGGTTGGTGTCCAACCAAGAGGAGCGCATCTTGGCCGCGGCGAGAGAGGAGCTTTGCAATGTGTGCCGCGGTTGGCCCATTTGCAAGATGTTCGTCGATGGTGGCCGTCGTCTCCAGCGCGGCGGCGATCACCGCACAGGTTTCGGTGCAGCGGCGAGCTGGCGAGGTGCGGAGTGATCCCACGTTGGTGCCGGCAGCAACGAGTGCCGCCGCAAGTCGGGCAGCCTGCTTGACCCCCTTTGAGCTGAGTGGTCGCTCTGCATCTGGGCCAATCCACTCTGCAGGATTACCGGCGTCGGCATGACGAACGATGTAGAGGCGCTTCAACTTGCTCGCTGTTTTTTCGCTGGCAGAACTCAAGGATTGAGGTCCTCAACCTCTCCAGAGGCTAGGTAGACAATGTCTTCGGCGATATTGGTCGTGCGGTCGCCGATACGCTCAAGGTAGTGCGCCGCAAAGAGGAGGCGGGTTCCGCGGGCCACGTTGGATTTATCGGCCTCCATGAGGCGAACGCACTCTTCGAACGACTGTCGATACAGCGCGTCGATCTGGTCGTCGTTTGCCGCGATCTCACGTGCTCGTACCGGGTCCGCGTCAACGAGCGCCATCAGGATGCCGTGCAGCTGTGTTGCCGCGAGTTCACCGATCTCCGGGAGGTGGAGGTAGCGCTGAAGTGCGGGCTCGGGGGCGAGCTGGTCGGCGATTTTAGCCACGGAGGCGGCATGGTCACCGATGCGCTCTAGTTCATACACGACGTGATTCATCATGAGGAGGTTGCGTAGATCGCGGGCCACCGGACTCTGGGTGGCAATGGTGGTGGTGATTGCGGTAATCACCTCGTGCTGCATATCGTTGATTCGTCGATCCCCAATGATTACAGCGCGCGCCTTTTCGGCGTTGTGGGTGATCAGGGCATCGAGGGCGTCGCGGATCGCCGCCTCCGCCAGGCTTCCCATGCGGACAACGGTCTCTTTGATGCCACGCAGCTCGCGATCAAGCGGTTCGCGGGCACCCTGGGGTGCGGCGGTGGCCCCATCAGGCGCGGTTCGCGCGAGAATCTCCTGAATCTCGCTCTCGACTCGACCCTGGTCATCTCCGGTTGGCACTTTCCCTCCGAACTACTCAAGTAATTGGTTCACATCCTACCGCCCCAGCCCCGCTAAGAGCGAATCTCCGATCGCGGCTAGGATGCGCGGATGGTGGCAGGGAAGCGTTTACGCAGTGTTCGCGGGGCGAGACCGCTTCCTGTTGGCGTCCCCCGGGCACCCAAGGCCCGCCGCGGCCGGGTGGGGAGCTCACAGGCGGGCATCCCAAGGGTCTGTGCCGTGGTTGATATTGGTTCCAATTCGACCCACCTCTACGTGGCTGTCTCGGACGGGGTGCGCCAAGAGGTGATCGCTGATGAGTCGATGCCGATTGAGCTCGGCCGCCTGGTCGAACAGGATCGAACCATCGGACGAAAAGCTACCGAAGCGATCAGTGATGCGCTCGCAGCATTTCGCGCACGGGCCACCACGCTGGGTGCCGATGAGTTGTTTGTCGTTGCCACTGAGCCGTTCCGCCGCGCCAGGGATCAAGAGAATGTGCTTCGCGCACTTCGTGGGTCAAAGTTCACCGCGCCAATCGTACTCACGCATGAAGAGGAGGGACTCCTCACTGTCCTTGGCCTTCATCACGGACACGACCACTCGGTTCCACAGCTCGTCGTTGACATTGGTGGTGGCTCAACTGAAGCGGTTGAACTTCATCCTGGCGAGATGCCGCGTGCCATCGGCGTCTCGATCGGTTCTGCCCGCCTACTGGCGCGCGTCTCGTACCAAGATCCGCCTCGCCCGCGTGAGTGGCAAGAGCTCCGTCGACACGCCCAGATCGCGCTGGCCGACCTTACCGTTGCTGATGTTCACCGGCTCATCTTGGTCGGCGGCACCGCAACACGACTACTTAAACTAGTGCCAGCAACTCTGATCAGCCGAACAATTCAGCGTGATGATCTAGCAGCGATGGGGGAGCGGCTGGTGGCGCTGACGGCAAAGGAGGTTGCGGAGCGTTTCGCAATCTCACAGCGTCGCGCGAGACTCCTCCCTGCTGGGATTGCGATCGTCGAGGCGCTCCTGCAACGAACTACTGCGCGCGAAGTTTCTGTTGACCGTGGCGGTATTCGCGAGGGGCTGGTCGTTGCGGTGGCGCGAGCCGGTGATGGATGGCGCGATGCGCTCCCGACGCTCGTCATGGAAACTCGGGCAGGCTCCTCGCTCTAGAGCGAGATTGAGAGCAGCCGCGCCGCTCGGTCAACTTTCGATTCGCCGGCGATCGTAACGCCCGGTTGCACAGCGAACCAGGCGGTGAGTTCGCTGGCCGCGCGATCACGAACGGCGGGCGAGATGCTGGTGAGGAACTCAATCTCAAGCTCCGTCCAGCGGCGCTCACCTTCGGGTGTTGGTGCAGCCGCACGTATGTTGTCCACGCTCAGGAGCGCGAGCTCTCCATCACTATACGAGAGCGCTACGGGTTGGCGCTCTTGGCGAAGGGTGAGATATGGCTGCAGGCGATCAAACACCTGGGTAACGGCAACTCCAGCGTTCGCGAGCGTGGCAACAATCTCAGAGGGGAACTCTTCATCTCGTTGCGGGGCGCGCTCAATCTCTATTCGCTCACTGAGCGGGCCTGACGTGCCATCAGCTCGTTCGGACTTGAGCGTGTAGCGCAGCCCTTCGCCATCAGATCGACGTCGTCGTAGTCGCCAGCCAGCGGCGAGAATATGGCCGCGGTAGTCGAGGTACTCATCAAGGAGGTGGAGGGTGGGCTGCGCTTTGGCCGTTCGGTAGCCGTCGGGGAGTGCGGGGATGTGCGCGTGATCAAGAAGAAATTTCAACTCGCGCTCCATGGCCAGATTATGCCTGAGAAGAGGCGAGTGCCACGTGTCGCAAGGTCTCAAATGATGAGGTGCCCGTGTTTGCGAGGCGCTCCCAGGCCCCGTCTGGCTTCAGCTCCCATGCGTTTGAGGTATCGGCGAGCAGCGCGGCGAGGATCTCATCAACTTTGCGGCGCACCTCGCCCTCTTCTAACGGGAAGAGCACCTCCACGCGCCGATCAAGATTGCGCTCCATCAGATCGGCACTCCCGGCGAAGAGTTCAACTCCATCGGGCCCCGCAAAGCGATAGATGCGGCTGTGCTCAAGGTAGTCACCGATGACTGAGCGAATCCGCAGACGTGTGCCATGGCGCGCCGGGTTTGGCAGCAGCCCACACATGCCACGAACGATCAGGTCAATGGAGACGCCCGCCTCTGCGGCGTGATCGAGGGCTGCAATCATCTCGAGATCAATGAGTGCGTTCACTTTGATGGTGATGGAGGTCTCGGCGCCGCTACGTGCCTGCTCAGCAAGGCGGTCAATGCGCCCCTTGATCTCGCGACGAAGGTGCTCTGGGGCGACAAGGATGCGCGTGTACGACGAGGTGCGGCCTGCTCCGGTGAGGAAGTTAAAGAGGCCCCCCACATCGGTGGCGATCACATCGTTCATGGTGAAGAGGCCGATGTCCGTGTAGCCACGCGCAGTCTTTGGGTTGTAGTTCCCCGTGGAGAGATGCACATAGCGGTGAATCGAGGAGCCCTCTCGTCGCGCGATCAGCGTCGCCTTACAGTGCGTCTTGAGGCCCATCACGCCATAGACCACGTGCGCCCCTGCCTCTTCGAGTCGCCGCGCCCACTCAATGTTGGCCGCCTCGTCGAAGCGGGCCTTCAGCTCAACAAGGACCACCACCTCCTTGCCAGCCTGGGCGGCGCGAATCAGGTGTGCAGGGATGCTTGAGGTCGCTCCGGTGCGATAGAGCGTGGAGCGGATGGAGAGCACCTCAGGGTCGTCAGCTGCCTGGGCAAAAAACTGATCGACGCTCGCCTCAAAACTGTCGTACGGATGGTGCACCAGCAGGTCGCCCTCGGCGATGACCTTGAAAATGTCGCCGTTCGGGGACGCGCCGGACTTAGACGCAGCGATGCGCGCCGGCGTGATCGGCTGCCACCGCGGAGCACGCAAATCAGGGCGAGGGAGGTTCGCAACCTGCAGCGCAACGGAGAGATCAATTGTCCCCTCAATAACCTGTACCTCGCTCTGGCTGATCCCAAGACCGGCGAAGAGCATCTCAAGCAACGCGCTCGGCATCTCGGTGCCAACCTCTAGGCGCACCACGCTACCAAAGCGGCGTTGGCGGAGACCCTCTTCAATTGCTTCCAGAAGGTCGTCCGCTTCGTCTTCAGCGGTGTCGAGGTCGGCGTCACGCGTGACTCGGAATAGGTGCGCGTCAAGAATCTCGGTGCCGGGGAAGAGGAGGTCAAGGTGGGCCAAGATCAGCTCTTCTATTAAGATCCAATCACCGTTGCCGAATTGCACCATGCGTCCGAGGATTGTTGGCACCTTCACGCGCGCAAGCGAGATCTCCTGGTTGTCATGTGCACGGAGCCGTATCGCGAGTGAGAGGCTGAGAGAGCTAATCAGTGGAAACGGGTGCCCCGGATCAACTGCAAGGGGGGTGAGCACAGGGAAGATCTCTCTCGTGAATCGTTCCGTGAGCAGTGACTGCTCGGCCGCATCGAGTTCATCCCACCTTCGAAGCGGCAGCCCAGCGCTGCGCAGCTCCTCGACGAGCGTCCCCCAACTCTCTTGCGCCGATTCGGTAAGGATGTCGGTCGCCTCGCGAATCAGTGCAAGTTGCACGTCTGGGGTTCGACCATCAGGTCCTGGGGCGCGTACGCCGGCGACCTGTTGATCGCGAATTCCGGCAACGCGCACGCCGTAGAACTCGTCAATGTTTGAGGCAACGATGCCGAGGAAGCGGAAGCGATCAAGGAGTGGACGGTTGCCGTTTGATGCCTCCGTCAATACGCGCGCATTGAAGGCGAGGAGGGAGAGCTCGCGACTGACGCCGTATGTCATCGTGGGGCACTCATGCAACTGACGCAGGAGCAGCGCTGTCGTAGTAGTGACCAGGTGTAGTAACCGGTGCGGTGGCCGTCGCCCCAGAAGAGGCAGAGCGCATAGCTCCCAACCATTTCCCCGCCCTCGAGCTTCGTCTGGCTTGGGCTGAGGGTCGGATTAGCATCGAGCCAGCCAGGGAGGCCAGCCTCACCACGGCAGTAGGCGCAGGGGCAGAGCCATCGCAGCGGAATCGACTCATAGATGCTCACATGACCATCGCGCCAGTCCAGCTCGAGGCGCTGCTGCTCGCGGAGAATACGAATGGCGACGGGGGCTCCCTGTGCTGGTTCTTGCATGGGGTGATTCTAGGGTTCGCAGGTAAACGCCAAATAAGCGCGCACGAATGAGGTGTTGAGCGCGTGTCAGCTAGACCCCGCCGAGCCGGTAACCCACCCCGCGGACCGACTCAGGGAGTGGCCCACCAGCCTCCTCGAGTTTGCTGCGCAGGCGTGCGACGTGAGGCTTCAGGAGGAGTGGATCCGGGGCGGCCTTGTTGGGCCAAGCGGCGACCAGCAGTCGCTGCTGCGTGACCACGCGGCCCTTCACGGAGGCGAGGGCCTCCAAGATGTTGAACTCCGTCTTGGTGAGGGTGAGGAGTCTCGATCCGACGTGGACCTCATGTCGACTGATGTCGATGCGTAGACCTGCAGCGCCCACGATCGTGCGGTCGCGGGCGGAACCGTCGGCGGGCTCGCCCCCGCGTCGCAGGGCGGCGCGAACGCGTGCAAGAAGCTCTTGGCGGCCGAACGGCTTGGTCACGTAATCGTCGGCGCCAGCATCCAGCGCATCGACCTTTGCCGTCTCATCTGTTTCACCAGTGAGCACGATGATTGGCGTGGCGCTTCGCGTACGAATCTCGTGGATCACGTTCAGCCCGTCGCGACCAGGCATGGCGAGGTCGAGAAGCACTAGGGCAGGCTTCGTTGCATCAAACTTCTCAACCGCCTCAACGCCGTCATAGGCGGCGTGCACCGTGTAGTCGCCTGCGGTGAGTAGGGCTGAGATTGCTCCAACGAGCGCCGGGTCGTCATCAACGACTAAGATCGCGAGGGGAGTGGCTTGCGCTGCTGTGCTCATGTGGCAAGTATGCCGCGAGATGCGGCGGCGAGTGGCAGCGTGAGAAGGAACCTGCTCCCTCCGAATCCGTTCGGCTCAATCTTGATCTCACCGCCCATTGCCCCCATCAGGCGGCGTGCCGCGTAGAGGCCGATTCCTGAGCCGCTCGCTGAGGGGCGCTGCGTTCGGCGAACGAAGGCCTCGAAGATCTCCTCCCAATCTTCGCGCGGGATCCCTACCCCGTCATCGGTGAGGTAGAGCTCAGCGTGGCCGTCGCGAACCCAGCAGCCAATCGAGACCGGTTCGCCCACGGGGGCGTACTTCGCCTCGTTCTCAAGGAGATGGCCGAGCACCTGGCGAAAGCGGCCCTCATCGGCGAGCACCATGATCGACGACTCTGGCTCCTCCCAACGAAGCGAGTGATTGCGCAGGAGTGGCGCCATCTCTCGAATGACCGCACCGGTGATCTCACCGAGATCCATTGGCGCACTTTGCAGCGGCAGGCTTGAGCCCGGTCGGGCGGCCGTGAGGATGGAATCAATTTGCAGGTTGAGGCGACCGACCTGCTGCATGGCCGCCTCACGCCAGGCGGCGAGGTCGGCTGGCTTCGCGGGGGAAGCGCCTGTCGCTGCGTCAGAGAGCAACTCTACATAAGCACTGAGTACGGCGAGTGGTGTGCGCAGTTCGTGGGTGACGAGTGAGAGGAGTTCGGCGCGTGCCGTGTCAATGAGGGCGATCTCCTCATCGCGGTGCGGCACTTACGACCTCGAGGCGTCGCGCTCCGCGAGCCAGCGTTCGGCGTCAAGTGCGGCGCGGCAGCCATCGCCTGCGGCGGTGACCGCCTGGCGATAGCGGTGGTCATGCACGTCACCGGCAATGAAGACTCCGTCAATCTGGGAGGCCGAAGTCTCACTCTCAAGCTGCAAATAGCCTGCCGCGTCAACGGGGAGAGCGCCGCCGAGCATTGCCGTATTCGGCTTGTAGCCGATCGCAACGAAGAGCCCACCAGCGGCGAGTCGCTCTGGGGCACTCGTCGCGCCAGGCGTAGTGTCGCGCAACATCACTGCCTCAGTGCTCTTCTCACCGAGCACCTCAACCACCTCGCGGCTCATGTGCAGCTGAATCGAGGGATGGGCCTCAACGCGCGAGATCATAATCTTGCTGGCGCGGAAGGTTTCGCGACGATGGACAAGGTGCACCTTGGTTGCGAAGCGCGTTAAGAAGAGCGCCTCTTCGAGGGCGGTATCGCCGCCGCCAACGACGACGACCTCTTGCCCCTTGAAGAAGAACCCGTCGCAGGTTGCGCATGCGCTGACGCCACGCCCGCGAAGGCGGGTCTCAGACTCTAGTCCGAGCCAGAGCGCCGATGCCCCGGTCGCGACGATGATGGCCTCGGCGCGGAACTCGCGGCCCGCGCTCCAAACCCGGAGGGGCTGAGCGGTCAGGTCAACGCGGTCAACATCTTGGTCCACCATGATCGAGCCGAAGCGCTCCGCTTGCGCGCGCATCTTTGCCATCAGCTCTGGGCCATCGATCCCTTCAGGGAATCCTGGGAAGTTTTCAACCTCGCTGGTCAGCATCAGCTGGCCGCCAGGGGCGTAGCCCCCAATCACCACGGGGGCGAGGGCGGCGCGAGCGGCATAGATCGCCGCCGTGAGGCCAGCAGGCCCAGAGCCGAGAATCAACAGCCTCGTCTCCGTTGAGGGTGCGGTTGCGGTGCTGGTGGCGACGGCAGGATCGGTTGCTGGCGCAGCTCCACCGAAGTCAATCGTTAGTCCGAATCCCTTGGGGGTCTCTGCGCTTGTCATACGCGGATTCTACGCCCCCCGCAGATATGAGCTGGCTGATTACCGGAAGAGGTCCCAATCGGGGGGCATCAGGCTCGATCGGGCGCTCCCATCCTCCGCGACCTGTGGGTGTGCACCGCGGACGAGGGCGAGCGGACGACGGGCGGTCTTGCCGAGGGCAAGCTCGGCGGTAGCGGCGATCTGATCGGCGACGGCGCGAACCGTCGCGGCCATCGTTCGCCCATCGGCGTCGGGCTTGCCGCGCAGATCTTCGAGCGCTGCAATGCCCGCTACACCAATTGCAACGTCGGTGATGCCGATGCGCCACGGGCTGCCGAACGAGTCCGTGATGATCACTCCGGGTGCTACGCCAGTGCGCTTGCGGATCGCCTCACGAATCGCGCGCGCCGAACCATCGGGATCGCGCGGCAGGAGCGTCACCACCTCGCCGCTACGCGGACCAACATTGCTCGCGTCAACGCCAGAGTTTGCAAGAACAAATCCGTGTGCGGTCTCAGTGATAATCACGCCGCGATCCATGCGCACGACACGCACCGCCTCCTGCAGCACTACTTCAACCTGGCGCGCATCGCGACTCCACTTCGTCGCGTACTCCACCGCCTCTGGTCGTGGAGTGACGGTGGTCAACTCAACGATTGCGCCCTCCGCCTTCGAAACGATCTTCTGCGTCACGGCAATCACATCGTCGCCACGCAGGCCGCCAATCGCACTCGTGGCTGCGATCGTCGCCACACAACGTGCGATCATGGCTGGCAGATCGTTGCCCGGTTG
>Ga0114960_10002801_pt1 | contig 13486 bp, 14 predicted proteins | sample C_130625_MF_Meta_FD_92637 | JGI IMG/M metagenome (GOLD analysis project Ga0114960, IMG submission 92637) | Freshwater microbial communities from Lake Croche, Canada to study carbon cycling - C_130625_MF_MetaG | ecosystem: Environmental > Aquatic > Freshwater > Lake | place: Lake Croche, Canada... | reverse complement strand
TTGAGAATAATCCAATTACTAAATTATCGAATAATCATCATAGTAAATTATTGACTAAAATTAAAGAAAACTTTACTGAATCACAACAGCAACTATTTGTATCAAGTTTTTATTGTTATTTAAATTATAATCAGACTAATGAATTTATAATTGATTTAGATGAAGTATGGATTTGGTTAGGATTCTCGGCAAAAGCCAGTTCAAAAAGAATTTTAGATAAATATTTTGTAAATGGCATCGATTATAAAGTTTCGCTCTGCACGCCTCTAGAGCAAAAAAAAGGGAGCGGTGGTCATAATAAAGAAACAATTTTATTATCAATTAAAACATTTAAAGCATTATGTTTAAAAGCATGTACAAAAAAAGCTGATGAAATTCATGAATATTATATTAAATTGGAAGAAATATTAAATGACGTAATAAAAGAAGAAAGTAATGAATTAAAATTACAACTTGAAAATAAGACTAAAGAGCTAGAACAACAAAAAATAGAATTAGATCTGCAATCAAAACAATCTGAAAAAGATAAATACAATTTACTAGAAAAAACTTTGTTATCACAATTCCCAATAAACACTCAATGCATATACTATGGAATGATAGATAATAAAACACTTGGAAAAGCTCCCAAATTACATAATGAAGATCTAATTAAATTTGGGCAAAGTAATAATTTAAGTGAGCGTGTTAAATGTCATAAAAAGAATTTTTTAAATTTTAGATTATTAGCCGCTTTTAAAGTCCAAAATAAAATAGAAATTGAAAATGCCATTAAAAGACATCCAGTCCTTAAAAATAGATTACGTTCAATTCAAGTTGAAAATCCAAATTATGAAGAAGATAATTACAGAGAATTATTAGCAATTGATGAAGATAAATTTACAATTGAAAAAATAAATGAGTATATTAAAGAGATTATTAATGAAAAGCAGTATAATATTGAAAATTATAATTTATTAATTGAAAAAAATTATAATCTTGAAGATGATCTTCGAAAATTAGAAGATGATAATAAAAAAAAAGATTTAGAAATTGAAAAACTTAAAATTCAATTAGAAAAATATACTCCTGATATAACATCTGATTTTCAAAAAAAAATTAAAAGTAATTATGCTGTTTGCCATCAAGGATATTATTTATATGCATTTGAATGCGAAGATATGAGATATAAATGTTCAATAATTAGAATTAAAGATTTTGAAAAAATAGAATCAAATTTACAAGATATTGATAAAAATGGTTCTATGAAATATTATACTAAAGTATTATATCCATTTACTGAAAAAATAATGACATTTATTTTGAAAAAATCATTAATATGTTTAGGTAATTATAAATATGAAGGTGGTTTTGAGGAAATTAAAAAAATAATTGATATATCTGCAAAATTAGAAAAAATTCTAATTGAAAAATCTGATGATATTGATGTATTGGGACAAATTTTAGATGGAACTCATTTTGAAAAAAAAGAGAATGGCAGTAATGACCCAGAATTATCTTCTGTAAAAAAAGCGAAGAGATCAATTGATAAAATAAATCCTCTAAATGGAGAAATTATTGCTACATTTGAAAGTATTGAAGCTGCTGGAAGATCTCTTGGTTTAACAACCGGAACAGCTGTTGGCTATGCATTACGTGAAAAAAGAATATGTCAAGGATTTATTTTTCGATATACTGGTATTTCTAAAGAAGATCAATTTACAGATCAACCTGTTGTTAAAGTACGCTGTTCTACCGGAGAAAAAGTATTTTTTGATACAATAGCCGATGCGGCAAAAGATGCAAAAATATCACCACCTGGATTAAGAAATCGTATTTTAAGACATGTTCATATAAATGATTTTCATTGGATTTTTGATAAAAATTCAACGCATTATAAATCTTAATTATCACAATTAATTTATAATATTAAATATATTATTTTTATTAAATTATTACTTTTTTCATATAATTGCAAATGATTCTCTAAAAATATTTTTTTATAATTTTAAATAAATATAAAGCTTTTAATTTTATATATTATCAAATATTTAAAATTAAAATTATTTATATAAAGTATAATCAGCATAACATACAGTATTTGGTTTTGCAAATTGTCCATGATTATCACAACATCTTTTTCCAAGTTTTGAAAAATCTATAGTAATTTTATCTTTAGTTTTAGTTGATGAATGAGTTATAGTATGAACGTTTTGTTTTTTACAAGAATTACAAATAACAATCATTTCAATTACTCCATCATTATATAAATTTATATATTCTATGGTAGCATCCATTATTAATAAAAATATAAATAAATCTTTATGTTGAAGTTTTGAGAATAAAATCTTTATTAGAGTAAAATAAAAAATCAATTTTTAATTATCTACAAACCATCACTCATGCCATTTTCATAATGCACAGTATTATGAAATCCCATCTTATTCAATATTGCAAAAACTTTTGCAGCATAATCACAATCTTTATAAGAATAAATAATCATTGGAATCTCTTTATTCCCTTCATATCTAGGCTTCACTTCCATTATTTTTTTCATAACTTCTCTACTATTCCATTTTTCTGTAGCAGGTAAAGAGATGGCACCTTTAATATGCCCCTTTTCGTAATCACGCGCACTTCGCGCATCTACTAAAACCACTTTTTTCATATTCTTTTTCACAAAATCGGCGCTAACAGGACAAAAAACTAATTGTGTATATATTTCGGAATCCCAATCATTTTTCTTGTCATTCCAATAAATAAAATGGATATGGCGACTGTAGATTTTCCCATCATCCATAATATAAATTTGGGGACATTTAAGATATGCCAAAACAGTTCCATCTTCACCAACTTCTGCAACCCCGCTATTTGATAAAGAGCTATATGCCCTTGTTTTTGACAATAACGGTTTTAAAATACTTCTTGGTTCAGATGCAAAATAAAATATTGTGCTATTTTTTTTTAAATTAGATAGTAAAATTGGATTTCCCGATTTTTTATATAATTTTTTTGTTTTAGGCAATCCCTTCAATGCAATATTGGATAAATCATTTTGATAAATCCCGTTTTTATAAGGTTTTTCATAACTTGCTAAATAAGAGCTCATTATACTTATACTATATTTATATATTATATAAATATAATTTATCATGACTTGAAATAAATCAAGAAAAAAAAAAATTATTTGTTAATAGGTGGTTTCGTCATCTTCTTTTTTAATTGCGATTTTACTTTTTCAGTTTTCTTTTTTGGTTTCTCTTCTTTCACCTTCTTCTTAACAACTTTTTTTTTAGGTTTCTCTTCTTTGGATTTCTTACTTTTTTCTGCTTTTACTATTTTTTTGGCCTTCTTTGGCTTTTCAGTATTAGCTACCTTTTTTTTAGGTTTAAGAGTATTTTTCATTTTTTGAATCTCGTTATACTCTTCTTTGGATTTAGACATCATTTTTTCTTTTGAATCATCTTTTACCAATTTCAATTTTGAGTGACTCAATAAATTATTAATTCCGGCCTTTTTTAATTTAAATACTTTATGTTGGGTGACAACTCTGCCTAATTGATTTCTCGATTTCAATGATGCTTGAATATTAAACGAATCATCATTATTATTTGAAGTTATTCCTCTTATTTCATATATTTTATCACCTGCTCCTTCTCCTATGTAAAAGGCTGTTCTTTTTCGACCACTGCTATTTACAAATGATTGAACCTCTTTTTTTAAAAAAAAATGCATTTTGATACTATATATTTATTATATTAGAAAAAAAGTGTAAATAATATATAGTATTAAATGTCTAATTTAATTTTTAATAATTTATTTGAAAAAATTGGAGTCACATCCAATAATATTAATAGTTATTTTGATAATTTTAATTTTTTCAATAATTCTATATATGAATTACTATACAAATTACCTAAATATTTAATTGTTTTTTATTTTTTTTTAATATTAATTATTTTTACATTTATCAATAAACTAAATATTAGACTCAATCATATATTAAGTTTTTTAGTATGTGTAATTATTATATATTATTTAATCCAAAAAGATTTTCAAGAATTCATTGATTTTACAAAATCAAAAAAAACTAAATTGAATTTTTTAGATGCATTAATTCATGATAATTTATATAAATTTGAAGATAATATAGAAAATCCCGTTTTAACAACATCTGATAATACATTTAAATCATATTTATATTTAAGCCCATTGTTTGTTGAATTTTTTTACTATACAAGAGAAATGTTGGAATACAATTCAACATCATATATTAATTGTATTCTTCATGTGAATAATGTTTTAAAAATATCATACCAAAGTACAATAGGTGTTGATTTCCATTACTTTAATTATCAAATTGCTGTTGAAGAATCTAAAAAAGCTTTAAATGAATTTCAAACTATGATTTATAAAGCTCCTAGTACAATAGTCTCTTTTAATAAAATGAGAGAGTCACAAAAGATTTTACATAAATTGCTAAATTCATATTTATTAAGAATGAGTAATTTATTTAAAAATAAAAATAAGATAGAAGATATTACTATAGAATCAAGGCCAGATAATTTTTATGACGAAAATTTTTTCATATCAGCTAATGATACTAAAACGAAAGATTATATTTCAACATATGATATGTATTAAATTGACCTTTCCTATCAACTGGTTTATTAAATATTTATTTAATTAATGAATTGGTTAATTAATGATTATCACAACATCCCTTTATGCAATTATTTGGACCACAATCGCTATCTTTTTTACATGGAGCTCGTAATCCACATTTTATACACTCCTGATGTATGCACATATCTTGTTTATTACAAAAAACATTACCATAACAAAAATTTTCTTTTTTTTTATAAAAATAATTTTGAATGATATAAAAGAATATTAATAATATTATAAAAATAAGAACTATATAAATCATATATTATAATAAACTATTTTTAATTTAGTTAAAAAATAAATTATAATATAAAATTTATTTTTAGATGGCAAATCTTTTTTTTGAAAGTCTCGAAAATGAGAACAAATGTCAAAAAATAAAACCTTTTCAAAATGAAGAAGTCTTAGAATTGGGAATTGACGAAGCTGGACGAGGATGTCTCTTTGGCCGATTATATGTTGCCGGAGTTATTTTGCCAAATAATATAGAAGAATTATGTGATGAAGAAGATATTATTATAAAAGATTCAAAGAAAATGACAAAAAATAATAAAGAGCGGGCTCGACTTTTTATTGAAAATAATGCCATTGACTATAGTATTATTTATAAAGAGAGTCATGAAATTGATGCATTAAATATATTACAAGCCACATTGCAAGGAATGCATGATGTTGTCAATGAGATTATTATTAAACCGGAGAAAATTTTAGTTGATGGAGATAAATTTAAAAAATATTATGATGTTGATGGTCTTCATATTGAGCACGAATGTATAGTGGAAGGAGATAATAAATACATGTCTATTGCAGCGGCATCCATATTAGCCAAAACTTACAAAGATTCATATATTGAAGCATTGGTTCTTGAAAATCCGGATTTAGAAAAATATGGGTTACCAGGAAATAGTGGTTATGGTACAGCAGTCCATTTAGAGGCAATTAAAAAATATGGTTCAACACAAAATCATCGAAAATCATTTGGTATTTGTAAAGAATTATAACAGACAAACTAGTTTAAAAAAATGATTCAGTCAAAGGTACTTATTAAGTTAATATATAAAATAATATTTCATATAATTATATATTATGAAATCATTTGACAAAGACGATAAAGATTTTGATAAATTTATTAATGTAAATATATGTATTAATGGTCTCTTTTTAATAGAAACAGAAGAGGAAAAAGTATTATCATTAAAAATAAATATTTCCAATTTTGAAAATTATAAGAAAGAGACTTGTGACATTTTCCGCCCCTATATTGAAGAAAAAATTAAGAAACATATTGTTTTAATGATAAAAGAGAAATGCGCCAATATTGTAGAGCTTAGTCGTAAAAATAGTATTCCAATAAAGAATATTTTATATTCTGTTTTTATCAATAATCGAATTGATAATATAGAAATTTTATGGAGTGGGTCCTCTATAAAAGAATTTAAATTTGTACCAATTACACATTATTTACAATATCACCAAGATACTTTATATCTAAAAACAAATAAATTTAAATTTAAAAAATCTTTTTGATTAATTTATTTATTTATTTATTTTTTTATTTTTTTATTTATTTATTTATTTTTTTATTTATCTATAATATTTTTTTCTGTTTTATCTCCATCTCTATTTTTATTTTTAGATTGTGGATGTAATTCATGATATTTAATAATTTCTTTCCAATAATTTCCAATATCACTCTCTATTGAAAATTTTCTATAAAAATACGAATCACATTTCAAAATTTGCTGCAAGTCGGGTTTTACATTTGTGATTGTTTTGGGATTTTTAGCAATATTATCAAATTGCGCCCATAACTTATCAATCTCACTTTGTGCATTTTGGGAAGGCATTTTTTTCAAATTATTTATTTTAGCTCGGATTTCCGCCTTTTTTTTATGAACATAATCCCAATCATCATAAGTTACAGCAAAATCGCGAACATTTTTTAATGGATATAATACAGATAAGAAAAATTCATCTCCAACATGCATTTTATGGAAAAATTCAAGTTGTCCCTTTTTCTCTTTTTCAATTAAAAGCCTTACATGATCTCTATTTAAACAGAATCGCGCATAGTTTTTCAAAAATTGGGCTGGTTTGGGCTCCGTTTTCTGTGTTTGTATTCGAGCTAACATATTATATTTAGAAATATTCATTTTTTTTATCCATGATCGAGGATCATTAATGGCAGCTTCATGAAACTGCTTAAAAGATTGAATTGGGACACATGATTCCGACAACGTGACAAACTTATAATTATCAGGATTTGTATAAGCAGCTTTAAGAAGTTCCATATAAGCCCTTGTTATAAAACCCCATTCTGTAGGTTGTAAGTTTTTAATCATAGACGCCTTGTGCCATGTTAGTAAATCGGGATTTTTGGGATGAATATATAAACTGTATTTTTCTTTATGACCTCTAAAATAAGAATCCCATAGCTTTGGGAAATTGGGATTTTTGATAGTTAGAAAAAGAAATGCTAATTTTTTCATTATTATTAATTATTATGTATATTATTATAAGTAAATATAAAAAATAAAAATAAAAAATAACTAATGCGTAAATGCACCAGAAATTATAAATAATACTATTTATATAATGAATATTTCATATGATTCTATTATTAATAATATTGAAAATGAAAAAATAGAAATAATTGCTGCTGAATTTAAATTAAAAATGCGGGTCAGGATAAATAATATTTTAAAACAAGAATTTGCCGAATTATTGTATAAACAGGCCTATTTGGAGAAAAATTGGGTTTTATCTTCAGGAATTAATAAAAATAAATATGAGAAAGCGGATAATACTCAAAATCAGAAAGTTAATAGTCTCCAAGCCAAAAATGTGGGAAATGCTTTTGGGAAAAATGAGTTTTCCTATATATTTTATCGAACAATGAATAATGTGCGCCCTGCATTTCCAGAATATATGTTGCGCAAAATTTTGGGTTCCCCTGAATTTATTGATTTTTTGAATCGCGTAACGGGATTGGAATTAAAAATGCTCACAACACTATTTATGTCGAAATACAAATCGGGGAATTTCTTGAGTCCTCATAGTGATAAAGGAAATGGACGTCTTGCATTTGTTATTAACTTGTCGAAAAATTGGAAGCCACAATATGGTGGAAATTTGCATTTTTTAAATGAATCGCGAAATGAGATTATTGACTCATATGTGCCCGATTTTAATAATTTAGTGCTTTTTTATGTACCAGAACCTAATGGTATTCCGCATTATGTTTCTCATATTGCTCCAAATATTCCATATTCACGATATGCTATTAGCGGTTGGTTTATGTAATTTGTTATAAATGGGATCCAAAAAAATTTGGATTTTTAGGCATCTTCTTCCTCCGAAGAGGCAGCTTTTCCGCCACCCCCGCCTCCTATGGAACAATCTTGTTGTCTCAAATATCTGATTCCACACAATTGGCATGATAAAATAGATATCTCACATTTGATTGTACCTTTGTTGCGTTCTTTTAGTTCCGCTTCAAGGTCGGTTTTCTGTGCCATGAGCTCATTTCGTTTAGCCATAATTTCGGCTTTGGTAAATGCAGCCCGTGTAAAATAAGGTTTCGGCACAGCGGCAACAACATGTGTTATATCATCGGGACCACAAAATTTTTTGGCCGATTCAACCTTCACATCGTATTCTGCCTTCTCGGTAATATATATTTCAGTAACCGATTGAAGAGTAATACCTGTAGCAGGCATTATTTCATCTGTAATGCCCTTCATATCTTCCTCGCATTTGGAAATCTTCATCCGGACATGTATCAACCTGTAAAGAATAGAATCAATTCCAGTGGAAATGTTGTATTTTCTTTGAGCAGAAGATAAATTGAAAATATCATCTATCAAACATTCTAGATTTTGAATAAATGTACGGCACGCTTTAGCTGAGGCAGCAACTTTTCTTTCTATCTCAGTTGCAGTGAATGATCCATCAAGGGGAACACAAATTATCTTTTCAGGAGAAGTCTTGAATTCCGAATTTTTATTCCTATTCAAAACCGTAATGGCTTTAATCAAGGCATCAGGGTCTATTTCTACCTCCACTAAGGCTAAAGGATTTTCTGCGACAATGCCTGACATTTTTCGGTCTCTCTTTTTTTATAGAGCAGAAACTAACGACAAACAACTTATTGCTAAATAACCTAGCGTATAGAGGAGTAGTAACTGAAGTTATATACATCAGTTAAATAAATTCTTGAGAAATTACCTGTCAATTTTTTCCGAATAAGCCAAACATTGTTTGGCTTGTCTGAAACAATTAATAGTTTTCTGCATTGCAGAAAACTGTCAATTGATCCCCGTCATGGACTGGGATTAATTAATAACTTGCGAAGCAAGTTGTCAATTTTTTCCGAATAAGCCACAAAATGTTTGGCTTGTCTGAATAAATTAATAACGCCTAAGAGAGTTGTCAATTAATCCCCGTCATGGACTGGGATTAATTAATAACTTGCGAAGCAAGTTGTCAATTTTTTCCGAATAAGCCACAAAATGTTTGGCTTGTCTGAATAAATTAATAACGCCTAGGAGGATTGTCAATTAATCCCCGTCATGGACTGGGATTAATTAATAACTTGCGAAGCAAGTTGTCAATTTTTTCCGAATAAGCATAATGTAAAGTATTCGGATTGTTTAAAATATTAATAATTACTTTGTTTTTCTCGTTAAATGAAAAGAATAAATAAAAATTAATAATTTAAAAAATTGTGTAAATTAATTTATTATTTTAATTCTAATTAATAAAAATTTAGTATTTTTTTCTCGATAAAAATTGGTACTAAAATTAATAATGTTCCAATAATTTTTTGGACAGTAATAACATCTTTATTAAAAATAATTCCATATATATAGGCCATAATAATTCCTAAATAGGAAAGCATTGCATAAACTGTTGTATCTAATTTTCCAATTGCATAAAATCGGAGTAAATATCCAAATAATCCAATAATTCCATTTATTAATAACGATATATATACTGTAATTTTCGATTTATTAGTTATTAAAGTTGATACATTAAAATCTTTTTTTGAAAAGTAATAAAGAGATATTGCAATTGTACCAAAAAAATAGGAAATAAAAACTTGATTCCAACTATTTTCTGTTTTAAGATTCAATACTAAAAAATATATCATTGCTTCAGTTATTGCTGCCAAAAGAATCATTATTAAACCTTCTTGCCAAAAATATTCTTTTTCCATGGTTTTTTTAAAAATTTTATTATTATTATTTTCGTTTATAAAAGATTCATTATTTGATTGATCATTTATATCATTTTTTTTTGATAATAAATAGACTCCTAATAAAATCAGACCCAATGTTATAATATTAATTTTCTTACCTGCAAATAATAAAATAAAAAGAGGATATGTATAAAAAATAACATATGAAATTCCACTTTCTAATAATTGAAATCCACGATATGACGTATAAACATGAATAATTGTTATTAAAGATAATAATATTCCGCTTTTTGAAAAAATATTACCAAATATATATTTCCAATTAATGAAAAATAATGATATACACGTATATGTAAAAAAACGGCTCCATATTTGGAGTATAATAGGTATATTTATAAATTTAACAAAAACTGGATATAAAGAGAGTAATGACTCAGAAATAATTTTTGCTAAAATTTCTTGCAACATATTATATATTATAATAATTCTAAGATATTTTTTTAGATAAATATTTGATTTCCTAGACAATACCTTACGTTATTATAGCATATACATTATAATTAAATAAATTTTTTATTAATAAAATTACAATAGTTAATCAATAGGTTGGATTGTAGAATAAATTGGCTTATTTGTAATGGAATTAATAATAGGTTTAAGATCCACATTATATACTGGAAACTTAATTTTTATTTATTCTTAATGATCATAAAAGTGTCTCTTTATTTTACTCCTTTGCACATTTAAATACATAATATAATGCTATAAATATCAAAATTTTATTTTTGCTAGAACTTAATTATATTTTTGATATGTTTTTTATAATTTTTTTTTATTTTCTTATTATTTATAATGAGAGAGAGGGGTCATAAATGAAAACTATTGGTTAAACGAATAGATATTGATTTTTTTTTGACAACTAAAAACAAACAAATAACAAAATACAACTGACAACTGAGATCAACTATCTAACAACTAAGAATGGGTTTAAACAACTAAATTTTTTTCCCTTCTTTACTTTTCGATATGATGATCAATGCATATAGCGGTTTTTTTGATAACGTTAATTCTAAGAAACAAATGGCATGCAGTGGTGCTACCCAATTGTTAAATATCATAAGATAATCAGGGTGTCTCACCAAATAGTATCAAAAATGACGCTTGGCTTCTCTCTATCTAATATAATATTAAATTATTTTAGAGAAAAATATCTATCAATTTTTTTTTATTTGAAAAAAAATATAATACGTATATTTTTTCTAATTAAAATAATTAGAAAAATTGATTTTTTTAATTATTATATAAAAATATATAAAAAAAACTTTAATTAAAATTAATAATAATGGCCAGTTTTGATGAAGAAGAACTTAGAATTCCAGATAAAATTAAAAGGGAAGTGTTAGTAGATTCTGATGAATATGAGGATGAAGAATTAAGATTAGTTTTAGAAATGTCTCAAAATGAATATTTTGAGAATATTTCATATGATTTAAATAATAACAATGATGCAAAAGATGAAAAAGATGCAAAAGAAGAAATAGGGATAACTGTTGCTAATGATGCAAATGAAGAAATAAGAATAGAAAAAGCAGAAATAACTATTTCTAATGAACAAATAGAAGTATCTATTAATGATATAGAAAAACAAATAGAAAATCCTATTTCAGAAGAAATTTCAGAATCAGTCACTATTGATATTCCAGAAAAATATTCTTCTGAAGAAGAAAAATTAGAAAGGAAAAAGAATTTATCTAATTTTTTAAGAAGAATTGAAATGTTACGATTTTTATCAGAAGAGGAAATTGATACAAGAGCATTGATACTTGATATTTTGCATAAATATTTTGAAGGTGTAATTGATTATATATTATTGGATACACCAATTTATTTCAATGTAACTAAAATGATTAACCAATTTTATTACATTCCAAATAAATTAAATAAGCTTCCTGGAATTCCACTAGAAGAAGATACATTAATACGTCATATTTTTTTGTGTAGATAGTTCAAAAAAATTGATAACTAATTTTTATTATTTATAAGTATTGATATTTATAAAAAAAGTTGCATGAAACAATAACAAAAAAATGTTGCAATTTAATAGAGCTCTAGACCAATCAATTGTTGAGGGGTCATGGATTTTAAATGATAAAGCTGATAACGAGGCTCTTTTTGAGCTAAAATCATATGTGGGGTTTATGCCTATTTTTTCCAACGGAGAAATTTTGTATCTAAACAATCCATCAACTTCTTCAGTATATATTTTTAGAATAGTTCAAATATTTAGTTTATCAATGGTAGGAAATTATTATACACAATTATGTAAAATTGTATATGATGTTTCGAATATTGAAATGAAAAGATTCAATGCTTTTTTGAAAATAACAGATGATGAGAATTTATTATGGAATTTAGTTGGTAATTTTTATTTCCAACAGCCTTTAGATTATTTTTGTTGCAAACTTGTTTTACCAAATAATGATCAAAAACAGGTATGTGTAATGAGAGATTATGTGTCCAATTTCTTTTCAATAAGATTGATGAACATTAATGATGAAACAAATTCTGTTTTTCAATCAAATATAATAATTTATATTACAATGGATGATTTTTTCTGTAGGCCTGAATCTATAATATTATATAGAAAATGGATTCGAAATTTCTCTTCAGAAATACTTTTGATTAAAGAGAGTCAGGAAACTACACTTTCTATCAATGGTAGTGAAAGAGATGAATCTTCATCCATAGATAGTGAAAGAGATGAATCTTCATCCATAGATAGTGAAAGAGATGAATCTTCATCCATAGATAGTGAAGGAGAGGCACCTTCTATCAATAGTAGTGAAAAAGAGGCACCTTCTACCATAGATAGTGAAGAAACAAAATCTATTATCAATGATGAGACGCCTATTGCTGAAATCATACAAAATTCACCTAATGAGACCCAAGTTATTGTAAAAAATGCTGAGCTATTAGTGGATAGAGAAGAAGATTTATCTTTATGTATCAATGATTTAATTGATACTATGGTCTCCAAGGTCGTTTCTGTAATAGAAAAGGCCAAAAATATGATTTCTAAATTTTATTTTAAATATTTTTTAAATAAAATTAAAAATAAGAAAATCGATAAAATTCCCCTTTTAGAAGAGGAAGAAGTTAAAAAAGTTTTTTCAGAAGAAGAAGAATTTCAATTTCCAAAGAAACATGCAAAGAAGATTGATAGTAAAGAAATTGAAATTATTCATAGCGCATATCTAAATTTGGAAGTATCTGTTGCAGTTGTTGAAAAAAAAAATAATGCCGCAGAAAAAGTTATTATTCCCAAAAAAGGTAACAACAAAAAATCAAATAATAAATCAGCATCAAGTCCTAAAAGAAAGGATTCCAAAAAAAATGATGATTGTGACGATTTTCTAATTTTGGATTTATTATCCGAGTTTGGAAATCAATATAATGAATTATTTAAAAAATCGGGAATTTGTAAAGGTCACATTAATGAAATATATGATAGATTTAAGAGCTTGGTTGAATCTTATGTTTCTGTGCAAAAAAAAAACCTCTTCCCAAAATAGATATTTTATTTAATATTTTCAAAACTAATAAGGGTGATTATTTTGAATTAATTTTTTAAATTGTATT
>Ga0114960_10002799_pt1 | contig 13490 bp, 16 predicted proteins | sample C_130625_MF_Meta_FD_92637 | JGI IMG/M metagenome (GOLD analysis project Ga0114960, IMG submission 92637) | Freshwater microbial communities from Lake Croche, Canada to study carbon cycling - C_130625_MF_MetaG | ecosystem: Environmental > Aquatic > Freshwater > Lake | place: Lake Croche, Canada... | reverse complement strand
ATAATAGTAGCACATAAATATTTCATGCTAACTCCAACCAAACATACAGTTGACACAGACTTATACAAAGAAGCATGTCAATCATTACCTACAACCGGAATGAAAACAACCATTAATCAACCTAGTGGAGATTTCTTTTATGATCCATGGGTATTAAAAGACGAGTATAAAGGTACAGTTTGGGAAACAATTTATAACTCGCTTCCAGTTAGTAAAGGTGAAGCTAGGATAATAATTTTAGATCCAGGCCAGTGTTATCAAATTCATGCAGACATTGATGACCGTTATCATTTGAATATACTAGGCGACAATAGCTATCTAATTGACCTAGTAAGAGAAACAATGCATCCATTGTCGCAAGATGGAATTTGGTATGATATGGATGCAAGTTTTCTACATACTGCTACTAATTTTGGACGTAAGGCAAGAGTACAGTTAGTAGTTAGAAAACTATTAAAAAACAATAAATTAAAAAATCCTATCGAGGTATCATTAGCTACTAGTATGAAAAATACTAATCATGCTAGATTCTTGTTTGACAATACAATGAGTCCTTGGTTTAATGAAGCAAACAAAGCAGGATTCATAAACAGTTTTAAACAAGGTCCTGTGACAATAACGTTTACTATAGAGCAAGATAAATTAGAATCGTTTAAACATATGTTACCAGAAGAATTTCAAATACTATGATACAAGATAATTGGAAATATTATTACAAAATGGCCCGTGGCAATTCATGGGACACAACCAACTTATTATACACACCTGTTGTTAATCCTAACGAAACGATCATGTGTATGCGTTTTGACGAAACTAGCGAGTATCAAAAAAATAATAGATTAACAAAAGAAGTTGAAGATTTTTTCTTTGAACGAGAAGTTAAATTTTTAACAAAATTCCAATCAAATAAATGGGCGCCTAAGTTGCTAGATGTTAATGCGGATACTAAGTCTGTGTTTATAGAATTCAATGGCACCAATACTATTAATCGTATATTAATGACAGAAGGGCGTAGCCTTGATATAGAGTATCCTGATTGGAAAAAACAGATGTTTGAATTTCTAACAGATTTAACAACAGCAGAATGTTACAAAATGGCGTTGTATCCGCATTGTTTTTTCTTTGATAAGAACAAGCAATTAAAAACTTTTGATTTTTATTCTTGTGTAGAGCATAATGATTGCTTAATTCCACGTAGTGCGATTGAAACATTAATTGGTGGAGATAGTACTGGAAGATTTGATAGTGCTACAGTAGGAGATAAAATTGATTTTGGAATATTCTTTAAAAATACAGTAATGCATCATTTAGATGAACGCTGGCCTGATAATCCGTTTCCTGAATATTTTAAAAAAGTATATTAATTATCAAACATTGTAATTTGCATAGTGTAACGAGTTCGAAAACTAATGTTTACACAGCCGTGTACAATCATAGGATCTGACCACTCAAATACATCTCCTGCTTTGTAGTTACTAGCCATCTTATCGTCCCATACAAATATATGGCCCGGGTGGTAATCTTCTAAGAACATAGTATAACGTACAGGATTTTTTACTTCCACTAAATGCGGATCTATATGCATGGCTTGCATCTGTCCGGGCAATAGTTTAATAAACCACCAACGTTGGTTATCTCCTTGTATAGGCAATACCGGAAGCTGGAATTTAAAATCTTTCATATCTTTAGATCCAGCATTAAATTGTTGGAAGGTATGATTAGTCTGTTCAAACCCGGGCCTTGCCATCTCCCTAAATTGATCCAACAATGGATGCCCTTGCCATCTATCGGGTTGCCAAACAGGAGTAGTATCTCCGTTATGTGTTTTAAGATGATCCAACAGTTCTGGAGTTATCCAGTCTTTGTAATTGCCAATATAGTTCATAATAAATATATATGCATTTAATACTTTAACAAGAGGATTCCTGGTCAAGGCAGTATGAAAAATATAAGCATAGGGAAATATCAATTAGCTATACACGACAGCAAATCGATAGGTATTTGTGTTAGCGGTGGTGCCGATAGTGCATTGTTATTGTATATTTTAATGGCTAACATTACACAACATATTCATGTATACACATTTATATCGCCTGATAGAAGAGAAGCTATCGAATCGCACGTTGATGCAGTAGTGGATACCTGTTCTAAATTAACAGATAATTCAAATTTTACATATCATAAAGAATTTGTTAACAGTCAAAAACCCGACGGACTTTTTAGTTTGTTTGGTAATAAGTTTGAAACTGATAAAATTGAAATCTTATACTTTGCATTGACTAAATTTCCTCCCAAGGAAGTTTGGGAGAAATTTGAACAACAGCAACCTGCATGGCATAACAATTTTCGAGATGCTGTAGTAGATAAGCCGTTATATGGAATTTCAATTCCAGTTAATGATACAGATTTAGAACATATTGCTAGCGATCCTAATACGTTAGCAAAATTTGAATTAGTCATGGATGAACGGGCGTATGTGCCCTGGGTTAATTTAAATAAAAAAGATATTGCTAGTATGTATCGAGAGTTAGGGGTCGAGGATCGGTTGTTTAAAGTTTCACGTAGTTGTGAAACACCGGGCCATGTTGGAACCCATTGCGGCAAATGTTGGTGGTGTGACGAACGCAGATGGGCATTTGGGTACTTAGAATAATTATGGAAAATCCAGAATCACATTTTGATAAAAGACTGTATTCGTTAAAGGACTGTGTTTTTCTAAACAGTTTTAAACGAGTAAACTGGGACGAGATTATTTTATCCTTGTCTACACAAACCGGCGTGGATATTACTACTGATCCTACTAGATGGAATTTAGATACTCCGGGATACTCTGAAATTTATAAGTCTTGGCAAATTGCTAATTTTAATCCTTCTGCAATTAAGTGGACTAATTACTATCCGACAACACACTTTAGTGAAGATATTACCCAATCATTTGCAAAATATCTCAGAGTTGATGTGCATCGAAGTTGGATTAGTAAAGTTGATCCTGGATATTACTCTCCGTGGCATTGGGATGTTGACGACAACGAGCAGGCCTATTTAAATAAAGGTGTTCCTAAAAGGTATAGCATTATGATGGATAAACCGGCAATGGGTCAAATTTTTATTCTAGGTAAAGACTATTTGTACGATTGTCCACAAGGCAGTATATTCAAATGGAATAATTATAAAGAATGGCATGCCGGCATCAATGCTGGAATGACTCCTAAATATATGTTTCATTTATTAGCATATTAAACGCAGCCAGTAAGCGCCAGTACTTCTTCTTTATATTTAAGAGGAACACTGAATAGAAAAAATGCCACATCCTTATCGCTAACGTTAGTCCACTCGTTGTGGTAATCATTTTCAACAAGATAGATATGCCCAGGAGTTGGAGTAACACTAACTTCTGTTGGCCCATACACTTTTAATTTGTATCCTTGACTATTTGTAATAGGAACAAATATTTTAAAATGAGCTGGCGGGCTAGGTAACCATTTGCCTATATATTGTCCGGGCGGGAACACATGTAAGAATGATCTAAATGGTTCTTTAAAATGGCTTTTTAATTTCTTAAAAAATCCAAACACCATCTTAGTATCTTTAAAAAATTCAGGTGGCTCGTTATGCGGATCTAAATCGCAATGATAAACAAAGTCTATATCGTCGTAAGTTGTTTGTAATCCCCAACCCCATATTTTGTTTATGTTATTTTTTGGATCTAACACTTTATGGTTATTATGATCGTCATAATATTGCCAGCGCATATTTTGATATTCAGTTGTTAATATATTAAAATATTCTAATGCTTCTTCTGCATTTATTTTAAGATTTAATGTGTGAATCATAAGTCGTATGTACTAAAGTTAAAAACTAATCGTGGGCTATAACCAATATTACATGCTCCGTGCATTGCTGTAGGATTATCGTACATCCACACATCTCCCTTTTTGTAACCGGATAAGAAATGATTGTCGTTTATATGTATGTGGCCGTTTTCGTAGTCTTGTAGTGCCATCCAATAACGTTTAACATTCTTTTCTTCTATAGCATGGGGATCTCGATGCATGGGCATAAACATACCGGGCATCATTTTAATAAACCACCATATGTGAGTCCTGTCTTTTTCAAATGGTATTTCTAATGGTAATGTAAAAGACCCGTTAGTATTTGTATAATGATGCCAATAAGTTTTAGTTAAATCGTATCCTGCATCTGGTGCTTTTCTAAATTCAGCACTATCTGGATTATGCCCGCCACCTGGACGTTTAATACCGTCAGTGGCCAACACGTAATCGATCCATTCTTGCTGTATCCAGGATGAATAATTCCCAATATAAATCATTAATATGTATCCAGATGATCTATGCCTAACTGTTTACGGAATTCTTCTGTAAACTTGCCATCAATGCGTAGGCTATAACTTTGCTCCATAATCTTTTCGCCGCCGTGCCAATCTTGGTCATTCCACCATGCGGCCCGAGTATTAAGATATGTTTTGTTTTTTAATTCTGAATCCCATAGATAAAACGCTTTTTTAGTATTAGGACGAATATGTATAAATTCGTTACGATGCGGAAATGTTTTATTCATGCCATTCTTAGCATCTAAATCTCTATGCTCAAATGGAATGCCGTCTGCTTCACAATGAAAGAATATAACACGGCCGATGTGTTCAAATACAGTACCTTGTAACTGTTCTACCCATTTAACTACGTTAGGAAAATATTCAGCTTCTTCAGTAAGTTTACGTGCGGCAGTTCTATCATCCCACGAACCTTCTTCCCATAGGAAGTAATAGATATAAGGATCATATGCACCCATAGCCATCTTTAAATAGCGTGTAAATTTATTACGTTGTTTATAATTTTTAAAATCTTTAAACAAATCAATGCCGCCTTGGTAGATAGGATCGTCTTTAGGCAATTCCATAAATTCTTCCATAGCTTGATAGATAGGCTTCCAGTTAGGTCTGTAGCTCATATTATCAAACGTAAATCCAGGCTTCATCCAAGTGCCTTCTTTAGCAAACTCTCGTGCTTCTGCAAAGCCTCGGATTATTTCCGGTTGTAACTTATCAAATGTTGTCATATCTAAGTATGACTCCATATTGTAATAAGGTTGATTATTGATTCCTAATATTGCCATAATTATCTATGTACTCTTGTGGTATTGTATCATATAACGGCAGTCCTTTATTAACTGCTTGGTCTCTTAATATTACTTGATGTACTAACGGACTTGGAGGTTTTCCAGGAAGTATATCGGATATAGCTTCTGTTTGTACTTCTAACAAATCAATAGTTCTAACATCTGGCCACTGTATAATTTTAACAAGCAAACCATTAATATACAATGGATAGTGTGCTCGGTTTCCGTAATTAGGAGCATACTCAACAGTCCATCCGTGTTTTTCACATATACGTTTTGTATCTTTAAGTAAATCGGATAAAAAGATCTTTGGGCCTCCTGGATGTCTTCCTATGTCAGCACCACAACGTACACGATATTGTTCACAAACACTGTTTCCAAATTCTTGTATTTCTTCTAAACAATATTCTAACTGGTCCATTGTTTCTAATGTATAGCTAACATTTTTAATCCTTAAACCAAAGTCTGCACAATTTTTAATGCCTGCCATCTGTTTAGCTCGCACAGTACGACCTTGATAATCAGGATGGTTAAGCCCAATGGTCCACATTACATCTGTCAAATCTTTAAACTGTTCCGTATATTCTCTATCAGCAAAATACACGCCATTAGTTAGAATCATTATACTACGAGCTTTGCCCGGTAATGCTTGTATGGCTAATATTAATTCTTTTAAGTCTTTGCGTACTGTTGGTTCAGCACCACATAACGCAACGGGTTTACCGTCATTGGGCCAACTTGTTATTAGTGTCGTTAAGTATTCTATACTTGGGTCTTTACTCATGTTATCAGGTTCTTGATAACAGTTAGGACATGCTAAATTACATTTGTTAGTTACTTCTATTAAGTAACTGTTTAACGCTTTTCTAGGATAGTTGTAATTTAAATAAAATTCTGCATCTGGTTCTACTAAATGTTCGCTTTCTCCGTGCCACTTACATTTTTTCCACAACCATATTTGTCCGTCACGTTCAAATCTAACAGCAGGAACGTGTCTGTAACAATGCTCACATAAAGATAAGGTATCTTCTATCTTATTCATGTCTGTATTTTTCAGGTATTGTATCATACAATAATTGCCCTTTATTAACTGCTTGGTCTCTTAATATTACTTGATGAAGCAGTGGACTCATTGGTTTGGCAGGAACAATGCTAGCCCACGATTCACTTTGTACTTCTTCAAGATCGATAGTTTTTACATCGCACCACTTGATGAACTTGTGTTCAATTCCATTTATTTTAACAGCATAGTGTGTTCTATTTCCGTTTTTATAATCTGGCACCCAAGTCCAATCATTCTTGCTTACATAAATTTTAGCGGCTTTAACTAAGTCGGACAAATATAATTCAAATACAGCATCTTCGGGGACTCTACCAATGTCAACTCCGATTTGTATCCTAGCATTATGGCATACTCCTCGTTTAGCAAACTCTTGCATTTCTAATAATACATCGGGTAATTGTTCTAATGATCCTAGTGTATACGTTAGTGTCTTAACGTCAAGTCCTAATTTAAAACAATTTTCTAAACCTTCCATCTGTTTAATTCTAATATTGCCGCCGTTGTAATCCGGATGGTTAAGTCCAAAGGTCCATTTTAAATTTGGTATTCCTTTAAATTTTTTAACGTAATCCCATTTTGCCAAATACACACCGTTAGTAACTATTATAACATTTCTCGGGAGCCCGGGCAACTGTTGTATTGCTAATACTAAATCTGCTAAATCTTTTCGTACTGTAGGTTCAGCACCAACCAGACTTACAGGAAATCCGTTATCAGGCCATGATTGTATAACTGATAACAAATAATCTATACTTGGATCTGCACTAGTATTATCGGGCATTTGATAACAATGCGGGCAGTCTAAATTGCAACGATTAGTAATGTCCAGCCAGTACGATCCAGGTTTTCGTTTTACATATTCTTGTGATTTATAAAATTCTGAATCGATGTCTAAAATGACTTCTGTGTAGCCGTGCTTAGGGCACGTTTTGCCTAACATCATCTTTCCATCTTTTTCAAATCTTTCTGCAGGAATGTGTCGATAGCAGGTTTCGCATAATGAAACAGTTAATGTCATTACAAGTAATCCTGATCGGGATACCCAACAGCGGCACGGTGAAGTAATCGTTTTTCTAAAGACACATAAAACCAACGCTTGTGCAATCCAAGCCATTGGTCAGCAATTACTATATCTCCATCGTTCCAATCATGATGGTATATGTATTTGTCTTGCAACGTATGTTCAACTAGTGTGTCTTTTAATTCTTTGCCAAGGCCGGAATCTACTGTTAAAATTAATCCGTTAGGGTCTACCCAACCTTCTACATTTTTAAAAGGAAAATATAATCCAGTTATTCCAGCTTGATTTGTATATACTAACGGTGGATAATAAACTTCTTCATTGCCCCAAGATGATGGTTTAGAGCCATCATGTCTTGTTCCACCTGTAATGTACTGTCTAAAATCTTTAATTGTATTTTTAATATCTTGATTTAATTCGTTGTAGGATAATGCATTATTGTTATAGCTAGTTCTTGAACCTTCGGAGCCTTTAATGCTATACAACCATATAATTGGTTTGCGATTTTTCCGCCATTGAAAATTAGCATGCCAGTCAAAGTCTCCAGGATTAGCACCGAGGCCCGGTTTTCCATGTTCATTGAGTTCCGCAGTTACTCTACAAATAATACCGTTTTCGTCTACTCGCGTATGATAAAAATATTCATCGTTTTTGTTAAAAACCGGTTCTGGATCTTTGAACATATTGAGTAATTCTAATTCTTTTTCTAAAGATATATTTTGTTTTTTAATCACCACACAAGTGTTCTTAGATAGCAATTTGGCAATCAAATTGATATCGTCTTGAGTGGCTAGATTAATGTCATAATCTTCAATAATTACAGTCCACCCGTTGTCGTGCAGTCGATAGTGCATGAATACTCCTAAAAAATGGTATCGGAAATATTTATATGATAAATTAGTATATATGCAGAAAGATGATATGGAATACTACTATAACAATGTCCCTGAATTTGGGCTTTGCCGTAACAATCTAATTTACACCAGTCTTATAAGCAAAGATAAAAAGACTTTTGTACAATGGTATTATAACGATACTGAATACCATAAGGGAAAAAATCAAGTTGTTGACCCTAGTAAGATGGAGGAAAAATGGTTGCGAGAACTTAACTATCTTACCCAGATGCGTAATAAGTATCCAGAGTTAGTTCCTACTATTAAGAACATTGATCTTAGTAGTAGAAAATTATACTTAGAAATAAACGGCCCGGACTTTTGGGAACAAGCAGGATGCGATATGAAGAACTTTGATAAAGTTGTTCCTGATTGGCAAGAGCAAATGCTTGAAATAATAAAAGCTCACATGTCGCTTGGTTTGCACAAATACAGTATGCATCCTAGTAGTTATTTTGTAGTAGATGGAAAATTAAAAAGTATCAATTATTTCTTTACCTATCGATCTTCAGAACCTAACATCAGTATTTCAGAAGTTGAAAGCCACATTTATTCTAGCAGGCAAGATGAAATCCGTAAACATTTAGCTGATTTAAACATTGATTGGGATACTCCGCAACCGTGGAACTTAATGGACCAGTTATGTTGGGAAAGTTTTAGTAATAACTATCCCACAGAATTTATCGAGCGGGTAAAGTTATGTATAAAATAATACCATGGACTAAAGACTTAGACCTTACTGATTTTTATTTGGAAGCAAAATTAAAAGGCTTTGTAAATAATAGTAGTCAAAAAGCTATGGTTGATTGTTTTCAAAACGAAAAACAATGGTGTGTTTGGATTCTATACTACCATGATATTGCTGTTGGAAGTGTGGCGGCGCACAGTATGGACGAGGGATATCGTATATGTGCAAGGACTTGTGTATTAACACATTTATTACCTACTAATACATTACGAACACGTAATCAAATTATTACTCATCAACATATAACAGCGCAATATTTTATGCCTGCGTGTATTGAATGGGTAGGAGATAACGATATGTACATAACTAGCCATCCTAGCAATGTAGGCACACAAAAATTAGTACATAATATATGGGGACCTAGTTTAGAAAAAACAGGAGTACTTACTAAAGCATTTGAAAAAGAATATAGAGGACATGTGCAAACTTTTTGGCAACTAAATACTCGGGTATTTTTAAAACAACTAGAAAAAGTAAGGTGGGATTAATATGGACATTGGTATTTACGGGCATAGCATCGCTAGTTGGAAATATCGCCAAGACTTTTCATATATTACAAAATTACAAAATCATTATAACGCTAACATTGTACATACTGGATCATTATGTTGTTCAGAAGAACGTATTTTATACGAACTTAAAAAAACTAAAAAGTTAGATGTTGCAATTATATTTCATGCTAGTCCTGCATATTTGTTTGTTCCTTCGTGGACTAGAGATGTAAACTCCTTAGATAAAGATATATTAGTTAAAAAATTTCAGATACCTGATAATTACGATCCGCACGAGCTAGCTAAAAATAAAGAATTATTGTCTATTACAGCAGATATGGCGGCTAATAGAAATGTTCCTAACGATGCTTTTCATATTAGATTTCAACTTGATATAATGAATCAAATTCCAAATATGGCGGCATTTGATGTAGTTGACGATGTATTAAAATATCACGATATAAATTATCAGGAAGTAATTACATTATGGAATGAAAAGGGAATTAATGCTGTTAAAGAGTTAGTACAACAGCATATAGATAATAAAGAGTTTTATGCAGAGCTAATTGATGCATTAACATTAAATAAAAAATATTTATATAATCCAGAATTACAACAAAACAGGTATACAGGTGCATTGATACAAATTGATCAATATTTAAAATATAAAAATATCCCTGCTATACATTGTTTAGGTAAACCATTCTGGTATCCAAAATGGGTACAATTTACATCAGGTATTGTCGACTATGAATTATCTAAATTTCAAAAAAATGAATATACTGATAGATATAGTTCATCCAATAACGGTGTAAGTATAGAAGGTAATGAAATTATGTTTAACAAATTAGTTGACCTGATCAATGCGGCTCGTAGTAAAGAGGTTATACGCTAACTGTCCAAGTTAGAGACGGAGGTTCGAATCCCCCGGCCGCTCCATCATGTATAGTTTTGATCTGGAAAATCAAGTGCGGCACGGTGTAATAATCTGTTAGGCATTCCTTCAAATGGCCAGCGTTTATGTATACCTAGCCACTGTTCGGCAATAACAATATCACCATCTTCCCAATCGTGATGATATAAGTATTTTTCTTTTGTTACATGTTCAAATAACGGAGTTGTGATTTTTGCAGTTTCTTCTTTACTCATGCCAACAAAACTGTGTAACTGTAATGGAGAAAAGTACATTCCAACATTGTTAGCTAAATTAATATGTACTAACGGTGGAGTCCAAACGCCTGATAGATATTTAGGATCGCCTCGATCTTCTGCAAGTTTCATCCCGCCAGCATAGATACATTTAATATCTTTAATTTTATCTTTCATTTCTTGATCTAAATCTGCATAGGCAAGTATGGTATTATTCCAACTAGTTCGAGAACCCATAGTACCGCGTATTCCAGATAGCCATATTATAGGCCTGCGATCTTCTCTATGTGTGTGATTACAATGCCAAACTAATTCCTCGTTCCATCCTGCAAGACCTGGTTTACTATCTCGTAATTCGCCTGTAACTCGGCACATTATGCCTTCCGGGTCTTGATCAGGATCTGCCGCATATTGTTTAAAGTCTGGATCTGTATTTTTATAAAGAGGTTCTGGATCTTTAAACATTTTAAGAACTCTTAGTTCTTCGGTAATTGATAAAAATTGTCCTCGCAATACAACACATGTATATTTGGCAATTAACTTAGCAATTAAATTAATATCTTCTTGCGTTGATTTTTTTAAATCAAAGTTGTCAACTATTACAGTCCAGCCGTTTTCATGCAAGTGATAATTCATGAATAATCCTGTTTTGGAAAATCAAATACTATTCTATGTAGTACTCTATTATTAATTTTAGTAAACGGTTCTCGCTTATGTACACCTAACCACTGTTCAGCAATAACAACATCTCCATCTTCCCATTCGTGTCTATACAAATATTTTTCCTGTACTGTAAATTTTGATAAAGGTTCTATAATTTTTCTACTTTCTTCTACAGTCATGCCAACAAAACTATGAATATAGATCCACGGAAAATATAATCCAGTTATACCTGCAATATTTGTATGCAACACATACGGTGTATAATTCTCTTTAATATTACCGCCATCGACATATATAATCAATTCACCTGTTGCGTTTTGTAATGTAAACTCGCCTTTCAAAATCATTTGTTTGTCTTTTAACATATCTTTAGTCTCTTGATCTAAATCATTGTATGTTAAAATATTATTATTGTATGTTGTAACAGATCCCTTAGTGCCAGTTATCCCGCCCAACCATACTAATGATCGACGTGTTGGTGAAAACGGATCGTTGGAGTGCCAAGTCATTTCATCTGTATACCCGGCGATTCCTATAGATTGCCCGTGCTCGTCTTTACCGCCACTGACTCTGCATATAATTCCGGCAGGGTCTACGTTAGTCCTTTTACCCAAATCACTATCTGGATCATTTAGACAGCCGGGGTTCCCAAACATATGAGCTACTCTTAATTCGGTTTCAGTATTTAAAGTTTGGTTTTTCGCCACCACAAGCGTATATTTAGACAACAGTTTGGCGATATCATTAATATCTTGTTGCGTGGCGTTATTAAAATCGAAGTCGTCTAATATTACGACCCAGCCGTTCTCGTGAAAATGCCAGTTAACCATATAAGCCTTTTAAACATTTACTTATATAGTTAAGCTGGCAAATTGTTACAAAATGAGTTGTATTATGGTCCTGTAAACGCTACCCAACCAGTTCCGTTGTAACCCATAAAGTGATTAGTAGTGCTATCAAAGATTATCATACCTTTGTTTGGTACTGATAGTGTAGTTGTAAATGTTGCGCCGGCTGGCGTGCCTGTTGTTGTAGTTACACCGCTACCATTACTTGTAGTCGACAGGGTAAATGTTGTTGTGCCATTAGTTGTAATAATATAATACAATGTTGGCCCACTCGTATATCCACTGATTGAACCGCCAGTGAATGCGCCGTTAATTAATACAGTACCGCCAACTTTTAATGTTGTAGTTGCACATGAACATTGTCCTGCTGTACCGGTGATCTGGAATGCAGAAAGCACAGTTGTTGGGCCACCGGAAGGATACGCTGTAGTTGCATAAGTACCAACTTGAAAAATTGGAGCATTAAATGTACCCTGACTATTAAGTGTTGCTACACCAAAGTTGTTATCGCTGTTTTGTCCAGTAGCTATTGTTAATGTAGTGGCTGGAAAGTTAAATTTTGTAACTGAACCCGCTTCTAATGCTACGTTCATTAATGCTAATGCTTGCATTCCTGGTGTTGCACCAAATGGGGTAAACCCACGGAATCTTAAACCTGAAATGTTATCCCCTGCTTGTATCGCAGACGGACTGGCTAAAGTGCCTCTACTAGAATCAATATTGACCCATGGCGTACTGGAACCTGTAGTAAGAGTTACTACATTCAACGGAGCTTGACTTGAAGCATTAATTGTTAATGCACCACCTACTGGAGTAGCAATCGCACTGACTAGAGTTCCTGCTATCGACGTACCAGTAATTGTACCGGTAATATTTATACTACCTGTACCGTTAATACTGTATGAATTTAAACTTAAATTTCCGCCAAGTGCTGGGTTAGCATCTGCTTGAACACTGGCAATTGCTGCCGAGTTAGCTACTACTGCTGAAATAACTTTAGTACTTGAATTGTAGCTAAATGTAATTCCTGTATTAACTGCATTTCCTGATATAAGCGATGCCGCAACATCAGCTTTTGCTTGGGTCCCAGTATAGTATAAGTTAGTTGAACCTTGTGTAATGTTATCTGATGTTAATGCAACTGTACCAGTTAAACCGTTAACACTTTTAACAGGAGCAATTTGTGTACCGCCAACAGTAACACCGTCGCCAACCCAAAGGTCTTTGGTATCTAAGGTATAAACTAATTCTCCCTGAGCAGGAATAAAGTTACTTGCTGTACGATCAGCGTTTGAACCTCTTCTAATTTGTAGCGCCATTTAATTCTCCGTGTATAATTCGTGCGATGCCGTTATATACTATTTATTCTATTGCGCCATTTGTTCTAGTCAAAAAAATAGGGCCCGAAGGCCCTATTAAAGTGCTACTATATTACATAGTAGGACCGTTTCCGTTGCGGAATCCTACACTCCCGCCTT
>Ga0114960_10002798_pt1 | contig 13493 bp, 14 predicted proteins | sample C_130625_MF_Meta_FD_92637 | JGI IMG/M metagenome (GOLD analysis project Ga0114960, IMG submission 92637) | Freshwater microbial communities from Lake Croche, Canada to study carbon cycling - C_130625_MF_MetaG | ecosystem: Environmental > Aquatic > Freshwater > Lake | place: Lake Croche, Canada... | reverse complement strand
TATAGGCCCACACCACGCCCCCCCGCTCGATGCAGGGGTAACCCACGATCTTCATCTTCTCGCACATCTGCGGCGCAGAGGGCACATCAACGCAGTTGCCCAGGCGGTCAAATTTGACGCCGTGGTAGGAGCAGCGAATGCCTTTTTCTTCGTTGCGGCCAAAGAACAGCGACACGCCACGGTGCGAGCAAAACTCGCTGATCAAACCGGGCAGGCCATCGGAGTCGCGAAAGGCCAACAATTTTTCGCCCATGATTTGCACCCGCACCTGCGGGCCATCGGCTTCAGCGATTTCGCTGGACATCACCACCGGCACCCAGTAGCGGCGCATCAAATTGCCCATGGGCGTGCCAGCACTGGTCTGGGTCAAGGTTTGGGACATTTCGGGACTCATGCAAACTCCTCAAAAAAAAATGGGCCCATCAGGGCGTTGGGTGCTATTGTCCGCGCACCCAGCCAAGGGCGTGGGTGCCGGGTGCAAAAACCTCAGTCGGCCTTGGCCCCGGTGGCCTTGATCACCTTGCCCCAGCGTGGGATTTCGGTGGCGATCCAGGCCGCAAACTGATCGGGGTTGGAGGCGATGACCTCGAACTCCATGTCTTCCAGCTTTTGCCGGATCTCGGGGGACTGCAAAATTTTCACCAACTCGCGGTGGTAGCGCTCGATGATGGGCTTGGGGGTGCCGCCTGTGGTCAGCAAGCCAATCCAAGATGTGGCCTCAAAGTCTTTGTAGCCGGCTTCGATCAAGGTGGGCAGCTGGGGCGTGCTCTTAAACCGCTTGGTACCACTCACCGCGAGCAGTTTGAGCCGGCCGTCTTTGGCAAACTGTTGCACATTGCCAGGCACAAAAAAAGCCACCTGGATATTGCCCGCAATCAAATCGGTCACCGCTGGGGCCGCCCCCTTGTAGGGCACATGGGTGATTTGCACACCCGCGGCCATTTTGAGCATTTCCATCGTCAGGTGTGAGGCGCTTCCCACCGCCACCGAGCCATAAGAAAACTTGGCCGGGTTGGCCCGCGCTTGGGTGACCAGGTCTTGCACCGACTGCAAACCCGACCCGGGGTGGGCCACCAGGTACTGGGGCGATTTGACCGCCAAGGTGATGGGCGCCAAGTCTTTGATCGGGTCGTAGGGCATCTTGTCAAACAAGGACACATTGATGGCCATGGGCCCGTTGTAGCCAATCAACAAGGTGTGGCCATCGGGCGCTGACTTGGCCACCCAGTCGGCGCCCAAATTGCCGCCCGCGCCGGGCTTGTTGTCCACCAGCACCGGTTGGCCCAAGACCTCCGACAGCTTGGGGGCCAATAAACGCGCCAACACATCATTGGTGCTGCCCACAATGGGCACGATGATGCGCACCGGTTTGTTCGGCGCCCATTCCTGGGCGTGGACCGCCCCCAGCCAGGCGCCAGCACAGGCCCACACCATGAAGATGGCGCAGCGTTTCACCACTGGGCTGATCCGAGGGCGCAGCAAAAATCCAGACATGTGGGGTCTTTCGGTGTTCAGGAAGGGGTGGAAAACAAAGGTCAGGGCACTGACTTTAAGGGCAAACGCCATGCTGATCGAATCGATCAAGGCCCAGCGCGCAGCCACCACAGCGCCAATGCCCCAGCCAGCAGCACCGACAAACTGCCCCCGATCAGCAAGCCACGCAGGCGCGACTGCAAGCGGTTGACCATCCCAATCAAGCCCGCATTTTGTTCGGCCAAATCGGCCAGGGTTTGGGCCATTTGCTGCTGGGTTTGCGCCAATTGCTCGCATTGGGCTTGCAAGGCCAGACACCGGTTTTTCAGTTCGCCCAAGCTGGGCACATCGCCCAGGTCTGGGCTGCTGGGAGCGGGCTGGGCCGCTGGTGCGCCCGAACGGTGTTTGTCGATCAAGCCACGCGCCTTGTCCAACACCTGGGGCGCGTGCTCCATCACTTTGCCCCAAGGCACCACTTTGAGGGCAGCCAACCATGAAATCGCCATTGTGAAAACTCCTGGAACCGAAGGTTGCGGCAAAAGCCAGAGCTTAACGCCAGCGACCTGTCCTTGCGCTGTGCCCGCCCTGCCACTGATATGCTTGGCCACCCACCCACAGGACGCGCCCATGGACCCCATCTCCTCGATTCAAGCCGTTCAACACTTTTACGACTTTCACCCCATCAGCGCTGAGCAAATTTTCAGTGCGGTGGCAGCGCGCCACATTGCGCGCGAAGACATCACCCAAGCCGTGCTGAGTGCCCACGACCAAGACCACTATGGGGGCACCGAAGCGGTGGATAGGCTGATGGCGCAAGCGGCCATCACCGCCCAAGACCATGTGCTCGATGTGTGCGCTGGCATGGGCGGGCCCGCCCGTTACATCGCTTGGAAAACGGGGTGCAAAGTCACGGGTTTGGACTTGACCGCCAGCCGGGTGGCTGGGGCGCAAACCCTGACCGCAGCAGCGCACCTGACTGCACAGGTCCGTTTTGTCCACGGCAACGCCCTGGAGATGCCCTTTGAACCCGCGCAGTTCACTTGCATCATCAGCCAAGAGGCGTTTGCCCACATCCCCAACAAGCGCCAACTCATTGGCCAATGTGAGCGCGCCTTAAAGCCTGGGGGCCGCATGGTTTTCTCTGACATCATGAGCCACCAACCTTTAGACCGCCCAGACGCGCAAAAATTGTTTGACGGCATGCGCTTCTCAGAAATCGCCACATTGGGTGATTACCAACAATGGTTTGCAGATGCAGGCATGCAATGGGTGCGGTCCATTGACCTGAGCGAAGCATGGACGCGCATTTTGGTGGACCGCCATGCCATGTACCGGTCTTTGGAATCCCAAACCGTGGCGCGCTTGGGGCGAGATCATTTTGACCGCTACGACCAAGCCTACGACCATTTTGTCGGCCTGTACCAAAGCGGTGTCTTGTCTGGCGCCTTGGTGATGGCCAGCAAAAGCTGAGCGCCCACGGCACACATGCGCGCACGCCACCATGTGTATGTGATCGAGTTGGATGCACGGGTGTGGGGCGAGCCCAAATTTCGCCGCGCCAACCCCGACTACGTGGCACAACCGGGCAAACCTTGTGTCTACGTGGGCATGACGGGCCTGGACCCCGACACCCGCTTTGACCAACACAAGGCCAACATCAAATCCAACCGCTTTGCCCACCAATATGGCCTGCAATTGCTGCCCGCCATTTACCAAGCCCTGAACCCCATGCCTTATGCCGACGCGCAGTTCATGGAGGTCGATCTGGCCATCCGGCTGCGTGAAGCGGGCTTTGGGGTGTGGCAAGCCTGAGGCCCCTGGGGTGGGTGGTGCATGCCAGAATGAGGTTGACGCCAACCTGCGCCGCTCACGCCGTCACTGATGGCAACACGGGCGCAACCCTTTGGAACCTATCCATGCGCTTGCTTTGCACCCTCACCGCCTTGGCCCTGGCTTGCGCCAGCACCTGGGCCCAAACCTATCCCAGCAAACCCATCCGCTGGGTGGTGCCCAGCACGCCTGGCGACGGATCTGACGTCACAGGCCGTTTGCTGGCCGACAAAATTTCGCGTGAGTTGGGCCAAGCGGTGGTGATCGACAACAAGCCTGGCGCGGGCGGCGTGCTGGGGTCTGACGCGGTGGCCAAGTCGCCGGCCGACGGCTACACCATGATCGTGGGCAATGCAGGGTCGCACGGCGTCAATGCCGGCATTTACAGCAAGTTGCCCTATGACGTGGTGAAAGATTTTGTCCCCGTGGCCCTGATTTGCACCACCCCCAATGTGATGGTCGTGAGTCCCAACACCAAAGCCAAAACCGTGGCCGAGTTTGTCGCGCTGGCCAAAGCCAACCCTGGCAAGTTCAACTATGCCTCGGGAGGCGTGGGCAGCTCGGCCCATTTGTCTGCCGAGTTGTTCAAAAGCATGACCGGCACTGAAATCACCCACATCCCCTACAAAGGATCGGCACCGGCGGTCAGCGCCTTGCTGGCCGATGAGTCCCAGGTGATGATTGGCAATTTGCCGCCTTGGGCGGCTCAGATCAAGGCGGGCAAGGTTCAGGCCTTGGCCGTGACGACGGCCAAGCGCCACCCCAGCTTGCCCGATGTGCCGGCCCTGACTGAGAGCCTGCCCGGGTTTGAAACCGTGGCCTGGTTTGGCGTGCTCGCGCCCGCTGCCACGCCCAAAAGCGTGGTCGAGCGCATGAATGCTGTGATCAACCAAGCGCTGGATCAAGCCGATGTGAAAGCGCGCTTGGCCACCTTGTCGTGCGACCCTGCACCCGGCACGCCCGAGGCTTTTGCGCAACGGGTCAACGCCGATGTGGCGCGCTGGAAAAAGCTCGCCAGCGAACGCAATATCCGCGCCGATTAGTTCACCATCCGCGACTTGCCGCCTGGGGGTAACGCGGATTCAAGCCAAGACCAGCTTGGTGCCAGCCCATGCCAGCAACACAGACAACACCGACCGAATGAAACGCTCGGGGGTTTTGTGAACCCAACGCGAGCCTATCCATATGCCGGGCAAAGAGCCCGTCAAAAGCCACCCTAACAATGTCCAATCCACCGACCCCAAAGTGGCGTGACCCAAGCCCGCGACCAAGGTCAAGGGAACGGCATAGGCAATGTCAGCAGCCACCACCCTTGGCAAAGGCAGTTGCGGATAAAGCATCAACAACACCATCACGCCAATGGCGCCCGCGCCAACCGATGTCAAGGTGACCAGCGCCCCGATCAGGGCACCAAACAGCACCGGCCCTGCCCAATGGCGCGGGCGACAAGCGCGATCCAAACTGACATCGCGCTCAACGACAGGGACCTTTTTGCTGCGAACCACCTTGTACAGCATGGCCACCGCGGTCAGCAACAGGGCCACGCCCAGGGTGTGGGTCATGACTTGTTGAACCACAGCTTGTGCAGGGCCAACCACGTGCAAGGCCCACAAAGTCAACGCCGCGGCAGGCAAGCTGCCAGCGCTCAGGCTCAGGACCACGCGCCAAGGCACCAAGCGCTGCTGGGCCAAGCTCAGGGTGCCGGCCCCTTTGGTGAATGCCGCAAAAAGCAAGTCGGTGCCCACCGCCAAATAGGGCTTGATGCCAAAGAAAAAGATCAAGATCGGGGTCATCAACGAGCCGCCACCCACCCCCGTGAGGCCGACCACACAGCCCACCACAAAACCCGCACTGACATATCCGATTTCATTCATGGGTGCGGACTGTAATTCGGTCAAATGCATTCACAAACAACTGAATAGTTGGATCGATATGCTGTGGGCGCATAAGGGTTTGCCCCGCACCCATTGGCCTTGGTGCGCGCACGCCAGACTGCGCCACAATGGCCCGCATTGAAATCGACACAACGCCTGCAACAGGCACACAAGGAGCAACACATGCGCGCCATTGGATTGTTTGAATTTGGCGGCCCCGAGGTTTTGCAACTCATCGATCTGCCCGAGACCCAACCCGGTCCGGGGCAGGTGCGGGTGCGCGTGCATGCGGCCACCGTGAACCCCACCGACACCCTGCTGCGCAATGGTTCGCGCGCACAGTCTTTGCATGATGTCCCGCCGCCCCATGTGCCGGGCATGGATGTCGCAGGCGTGATCGACGCCATCGGCCCCCACACCTCAACCGACTTGGGCGTGGGCGACTCGGTCATGGCCATGGTGAACAACCGAGGCAGCCACGGGGGATACCGTGAAAGCATTGTGCTGTCGGCCGATTCGGTGGTGCACATCCCTGAAGGGGTTTCGTTGGTGGAAGCCGCCACGCTGCCCATGAATGGGCTCACGGCCAAACAGACACTGGACCAATTGGCCTTGAAACCCGGGCAAACTCTGGCGGTCACTGGGGCCGCTGGTTGCTATGGTGGCTATGTGATTCAACTGGCCAAGCAAGCTGGCCTGCACGTCATTGCCGACGCCTCACCTGCCGATGAGGCCTTGGTGCGCTCGTTCGGCGCCGATACCGTGGTGCCACGGGGCCATGACATTGCGGCCCAAATTCGCAAGATCGTGCCCAACGGGGTCGACGGCTTGGCCGATGGTTCCTTCCAATGTGAATTGACCTTGGGCGCGGTGCGCGACGGTGGTGGTTATGCATCGGTGCGGGGTTGGTCCATGGAGCAGCGCGGCATTGTGTGCCACGCCACCTGGGTGCGGCAGTACGACCACCGCGCTGATTTGTTGCGCCAATTGCGCCAAGACGTCCACAACGGGGTGCTCACCCTGCGCGTGGCCGACACCTGTGCCCCTGAACAAACCGGCGATGCGCATCGCCGCCTTGAAGCCGGTGGCACCCGTGGTCGCTTGGTGATCGTTTTCTAGACCACACCAGCCCCACCCCATCTCACTCACTCCAAAGTCAGCGGGGCACGCCATTGCTTGAGCGCCCATTGGCGTTGGCGCTCGCGGGCTTTGGTTTTTTTGTCTTCGCTGGTGTGGGCGTGGCAGGTGGGGCAGCTCACGCCCAACTCAAACAAGTCGGAGCTTTGGGCTTGTTCGCTCAAGGGTTCACGGCAACTGCGGCACAAGCCCAGGCCACCGGGCTGCAAGCCATGGCCCACCGAGACGCGCTCGTCAAACACAAAACACTGCCCCTGCCAACGGCTTTGTTCAGCTGGGATTTGCGCCAAGTACGCGAGGATGCCGCCTTGCAAATGAAACACCTCGCCAAACCCCATCTGGCGCAACAAAGCGGTGGATTTTTCGCAGCGAATGCCACCGGTGCAAAACATCGCCACTTTGGGTTTTGATCCACCCTTGGCTTGTAAAGCCGGAGACTGAGACAACCAATCGGGCAATTGGGAGAAGTTGTCGAGGTGGGGGTTGATCGCACCGGCAAAAGTGCCCAGCGCGACTTCGTATGTGTTGCGGGTATCGATCAGCACCACACCCGGGTCGGCGATCAACGCGTTCCAATCGGGCGCTGCCACATACGTGCCTGCCATGTGCGCTGGGGCGATGTGGGGCACACCCATGGTGACGATTTCTTTTTTGATCCGCACCTTCATGCGGTGATACGGGGCTAGGACGGCCCATGATGTTTTTGGCACCAAGTCGGCCAAGCGCGGGTCTTGCCGCAAGTGGTCCAGCACCGCTTGCACATCTGCGGCAGCACCGGCCAGGGTGCCGTTGATGCCCTCTGGGGCCAGCAACACCAAGCCTTTGACCTGGTGTGCCTGGCACACGGCCAGCAAAGGCGCTTGCAAGCCGGCATGGTCCGGCATGTCAACAAACTTGTAAAACGATGCCGTGAAAAACTGGGGGCGGTTGCCGCCGGGTGAAGCGTCCATTTGTCGCCAACTATGCCAACAGCCCTGCGACCGCACAGCGGGCGGCGGCCAAATCCCAACCCGCCCAACCGCAATTTTTAAAAAACACGGTTTGACCCGATACCGGGCCCAAGGTTTGGCCTGCGCTGAGGCGCACCACATCCCCCAAGGTGGGCAAAGCCGCCACATCGATACCGGCTTGCAACAAATCGCCTGCTTCATGGTCGGCGTCGCGGGTATCGACCACCAAGGTGGCGGCGAGCGACAGCGCTTGGCACACCGGTGCCGACCATTCGGCCATGTGGGGGGTGAAAGCACCCACCGCCGAGACAAACGTGCCCGGGGCAGGCGCGGTGGTCATCACCACCTCCAAAGCGGGTGTGGTGGTCATCACCCAGGCGCAGTCCAACACGGCTGCATTGGGGTCAGATACCTGGTGGGCCTTCAGCCCCAAGCTTTGTGCGTACGCCACCAAGGCGTTCGCACTGGCAGCGCTGCGCGAATGCACAAACACCTCTTGCACACCCATGCCGGTGTGAAAGGCCTCCAAATGGGCGCGGCCTTGATCGCCGGCCCCCACGATGAGCATGGGGCCCCGCAAACCCGGGGACAATTTTTGGGCCGCCAGCAAAGACACGGCGGCTGTTCGGCGCGCCGTCACCGTCGGGCCGTCCAGCACAGCGATGCGTTGGCCCGTTTGAATATCAAACACCAAAATGTCACCTTGCACAGGGGGAAGACCGCGTTGCCGGTTGCTGGGCAACACAGTGATGATTTTGGTGATGGCAATGCGCGCATCGTGCGCGGGCATGACAAACAAGCTGTTGCCCTGACCCATGGGCAGCACCATGCGCGGCGGCACCGCCACGGCCGGGTCGCGCAGAACGTCCTCGACAGCCAAGGCCAAGGCGGGATAAGGCAAAGCCGCCGCAGTGGCTGGGGCGTCAAATATCGAGGGTGACCAAGGCTTCATCGGTTGAGCAAGGTTTCAATGCCAGGGGGCACGGCTTGGTAGGGGTGGGCACGCAACAAATCCAGGTTCACACCCAGATGCACTTGGCCCGGCTGAGGCACACCCAAGGCCCCCCCTTGGGTTTGCAAATTCACACCGTGGATCAAGCTGTCGTACATCGGGCTTTCGTCAAATTGCAGCTCCAGCATGGCGCATTCAGGCGCGGCCAACGCCACTTGCCAACTGTGCCAAGTGCACACAGGACCAGAGGGGTTGTGCGGCGAAAAAGCCACCCCATGCTCAGCGGCGCGCTGGGCAATGTGCAGCATTTCGCGAGGCCCACCGCAATACTTCACATCCGGCATCACCACGTCGTACAAGGCTTCATCAAACAGGGTTTGGAACGAGGCCAGGCCCACTTGGGTTTCTGCGGCCGCCAGCAAAACCCCTTGGTCATTGGCAGCTTGGCGCAGGCGGCGCATGGCGGGCCAATGGGCATGGGTTTCGGCCAAGGGGCATTCGAACCAATGCAGGCCCACAGGTGCCAGGTCCCTCAGGGTTTGCAGCGCACTGGCCTCGTCAAAGCGCCAATGGCAATCGACCATCAGCATGGCTTTCGGCCCCAAAGCATCGCGCAAGGCCAGCATACAGTCCACCCCATGGTGAATTTTTTCTCGGCCCTGTGCCGTGCCACACATGGCCGGTATGAGCCCATCAAAAGGGGCGGCTTTGAACCGATCAAAACCTTGTGCACGGGCCCGCAAAGCGGTGTCCACAAACCCTTGGGGGCTGCGATCGGTGGTGGCGCGGTTGATGTTGGCGTACAACGGCACCCCATGGCGCTGCAAAGGGCCCAACAACTGGTGGGGTGGGCAATGGGCGTGTTGCGCTTGCAAGCCCAATACCGCTTGCAAAAAAGCGCTGACCACGGTGTTGCCCACCAATCCACCCGGTGAAGCCGGGGCGGCGCGCACCTGATGCTGGGCCTGATCCAGGTCCAAGCCCAACCAGTCGGTTTGCCATTGCTGGCACACCGTGTCGAGCATGGGCTCCCAGCCGTTGAGTGAGCCTTCGCCCCAGCCCACGGCACCGCTGCTGTCGGTCACCGATAAAAACCACCAATTGGTTTTCGGCGACACATGCAGCACATGGTTTTCAATGCGGGCAATGGTGGTCATGTTGGCAGCTGGGTGGGCCGACCATCCGTCAAGCGATCAGCCAAGTCGTTGAAGTCTTGCGCCGCCAGCGTGAAGCGAGACAAATCGCCGTGTCGAATGGTGACGCCAGGGCCCAGCTCCCAGGGGCGCGACACATAAGCGGTTTGCAAGCCGCAAGCTGCGGCGGCGTCCAAATCGTCTTCGTGGCTGGCCACCAACATCACTTGCGCGGGCGTCACATCAAACACCTCGGCCACGCCCAAATAGGTTTGGGGGTCGGGTTTGTAATGGCGAAACACCTCGGCCGACAAAATCAAGTCCCAGGGCAAGCCCGCGTTCTTGGCCATGTTGGCCAACAAGCCCAAATTGCCATTGGACAAGGTGCACAACGTGAAGTGGGCCTTCAGGCGCTGCATGCCTTGCAGCGTGTCTGGCCACGGTGCCAAGCGGTGCCATGCGCGGTTGAGATGTTGGCGTTGTTCTTCACCCAAGTCCAGGCCGCGCGCCAGAAGCACCTGGTCCAAGATGCGCCGGTGCAAGTCGTCGATCTTGGTCCAGCCCAGCTTGCCCGAACGCACCTCGGCCATGGCCGGTTTGTAGCCGGCCCGCCACGCCGTGGCAAAAGCGTCGCCATCTTCACCCGGGATGAGCGCGGCCACCTCGCGGCTGATCGACCCGTGCCAATCGACCACGGTGCCAAACACATCAAAAGCCAAGATCAAAGGAACGGGTTTCATGGCAAGCCTTATCTCCAAAAAAGTGGGCAGTCCCAGCGACCCGGGTCAAAACCCATACTGTGGCATGATTTCCCCACACCAAATCCCTGGTCTGCACCAAAGCCACCGGGGACACTATATATAAAGAGACATGCGACCCGCCCGTTTATCCATGCCCAGGCCCCAGGGCCCGTGCCCTTGATCACGCCCCCCAGCCGTTGGCAAGCGCTGCAAGCCATTTGGCGCTTGTTGTTCTCAGGCTTTGTGTTTTCGACCGTGCGTTGGTTGGAGATGCTGGCCATGGGCTTGTTTGCCTACCGCGTCACCGAGTCGGCCTTCATCGTGGCGCTCCTCAGCATGCTGCGCTTGCTGCCCATGGGTTTGTTTGGTGCCTTGATGGGGGCCCTGGCCGAACGCTTTGACACCCGCTGGTCGTTGGTGCTGATGGTCGGCACCTCGCTGCTGACAAGCGCTGTCTTGGCGCTGTTGGCCAGCATGGGCTGGCTGAGCATTTGGCACCTGGGCGTGGGCTGCTTTGTCAACGGCATTTGCTGGGCGGCGGACAACCCGGTGCGGCGCATGATGATCGGCGAGTCGGTGGGGGCGCAACGCGTCGGCCCGGCCTTGTCGGTGGATGTGGGCTTGAACAACGTGAGTCGGGTGATTGGGCCCATGTTGGCGGGTTTGCTCTTGGCCCAGTTCGATATCGCCGGTGTGTTTTGGTTGGGTTTGGTGCTGCACAGTGTCAGTTTATGGGTGGTCTGGCACATTGCGCCTGGCAAAAAAAGCCCTGTGCTCCATCCTTTGTCCCTGCTGGGGCCGATGCGCGAGGGTTTTGCCATGGCGCGCCAAGACGACCGGCTGATTGGCATTTTGTCCATCACGGCCATCTTCAATGTCTTTGGTTGGCCCTTCACCAGCATGATCCCCGTCTTGGCCAGCGATGCCTTGCACCTGGGCAACCAAGACGTGGGCCTGCTGGCCAGTTGCGAGGGCGTGGGCGGATTGGTGGGTGCGATTTTGTTCGCCAGCTTTGCCAAACCGGCTTGGTATGGGCGCATTTATGTGGGGGCCGTGGTCACCTATTTGGCCACCGCCGTTGGATTTGCCCATGCCCACAGCGTCACCTTGGCAGCCCTGCTGCTGTTGACCAATGGCCTGGGTGCGGTGGGCTTTGCAGTGATGCAAACCACCTTGATTTACCGTGACTCACCTGTGGCACAGCGCGCGCGCTTGCTGGGTGTGCTGACGGCTTGCATTGGTGTGGGGCCCATTGGGTTTTTCTACATCGGTGTGCTCGCCGATGCCTTGAGCCCGCCCATCGCCACCCTGGCCATGGCCTTGCAAGGCTTGGTGGCCCTGGCGCTGACCCGCCGTTATTGGTTGAAGTTTTTTTGAAACCCGAAGCATTCACCATGGCCTCATGGGCCATGCCATCAGCCATCCAAGTGGTCAACCTCCGCTCATGGGCGCGGGCCTTTTCGCGCTGCCTTCGGGTTTGCGCCCTGGTGTGCTGCGCACCCTGGGCACTGGCCCAGCCCTCTGAATGCGGCTTCATCAAAGACCCCGACCGCCAGGCCTATTGCCGCGCTGTGAACGGCGGCAGCGAAGCGCAATGTGGTTTTATCCGCGACAGCGATTTGCAAGCGCGCTGCCGCGCCGAAAGTGGGGGCGGCGCCGCACAGTGTGGTTTTATCCGGGACAAAGACGCCCAAGCTGCTTGCCGTGCCAGCTTGCAAAGTCAGCGGCCTGCAGCGGGCTCGTCGAGTGGCCAATGCGGGTTTATTCAAGACGCCGACCAACAAGCCCATTGCCGGGCCACCACCGGCGGGGGATCGGGCCAATGCGGCTTTATCCGCAACCTGGACTTGCAAGCCCTGTGCCGCGCCGAGACCGGTGGCGGCGCCGGCCAATGTGGCTTCATCAAAGACCGCGACATGCAAGCGGCCTGCCGGGCCAAAGTGCGGCGCTGAATCGATCGGCTTAAGTGCTGAAGTAGCGCACCACGGCCCACACCGCCAAGGCCACCAACACCACCACAACCACCAAGATGGTCAGCACAGTGATCAGCCAGTCTTTGGCCATGGCCAGCATCAACAAGCGCGTGTCATCGTGCCCGCGTGCCAGAGAGTTCCAGATCAGGTACCAAGGAAAGAAAACCGTCACCAGCGTGGTGATGAGGGTGAATTGCCAAAACCCCATGTCGGCATAGCGGTTGGCCATGGGCGCCGCCTCGGGGCCCGATGCCGGCGGGCGTTCGGGCGTGTGGTGATCGGCCTTCACACCCGCTCGTAAAGCGTGACCACACAGGCCCCGCCCAGGCCCAAGTTGTGCTGCAAGGCCAGTTGAGCCCCTGCCACCTGGCGTCGCTCGGCGGTGCCGCGCAACTGCTGAACCAACTCGGTGCATTGGGCCAAGCCAGTGGCCCCCAGGGGATGGCCTTTGCTGAGCAAACCGCCCGAGGGGTTGGTCACCACACGCCCCCCATAGGTGTTGTCGCCATCGTCGACAAATTGTTGCGCCCCGCCGCGCGGGCACAGGCCCAGGGCTTCGTACGACAGCAACTCGTTTTGGGCAAAACAATCGTGCAGCTCCACCACGTCAATGTCTTGCGGGCCCACGCCAGCCGCTTCGTACACCGCAGTGGCCGCTTCTTGGGCCATGCCATAGCCCACCACCTCGCGCATGTCTTGGGCTTCAAAGGTGCGGGCGCGGTCGGTGGTCATGGCTTGGGCACGGATGCGCACGCTTTGATCCAGGCCATGCTGCTGGGCAAAGGCTTGGGTACAGACAATGGCCGCCGCCGCGCCGCAGGTGGGCGGGCAGGCCATCAAGCGGGTCAAGACGCCGGGCCAAATCATGGGCGACGCCATCACCTGCTCGGTGGTCACCTCCTCACGGAACAAGGCCAATGGGTTGTTCGCGGCATGGCGGCTGGCCTTGGCGCGGATCTTGGCAAACGTCTCCAACGGGGTGCCAAATTCATTCATGTGGGCCAATCCGGCCCCGCCAAAATAGCGCAACGCCAATGGGATTTCGGCATGCCCCACCAGCGCTTGTGTGGCCTCGTCAAACCGTTCAAACGGGCTGGCCCGATCCGGGAACTGCACCCCCAAAGCACCGGGGGTCATTTGCTCGAACCCCAATGCCAACACGCAGTCGGCAGCGCCAAACGCCACGGCTTGGCGCGCCAAATACAGGGCGGTGGAGCCGGTGGAGCAGTTGTTGTTGACGTTGACGATGGGGATGCCCGTCATCCCCACCTCGTACAAAGCGCGCTGGCCGGCGGTGGAGTCGCCGTACACATAGCCCACATAGGCTTGCTGCACATCGGCGTAGCCCAAGCCCGCATCTTGCAAAGCCAAGCGCACCGCTTCAGAGGCCATCACCGGATACGGCTGCGCCGCACTCGGCTTGGCAAATGG
>Ga0114960_10002797_pt1 | contig 13493 bp, 9 predicted proteins | sample C_130625_MF_Meta_FD_92637 | JGI IMG/M metagenome (GOLD analysis project Ga0114960, IMG submission 92637) | Freshwater microbial communities from Lake Croche, Canada to study carbon cycling - C_130625_MF_MetaG | ecosystem: Environmental > Aquatic > Freshwater > Lake | place: Lake Croche, Canada... | reverse complement strand
GAATATAATTGCGTTGTGCTTATACCATTCGAATATAAATTTGTTGTGCTAATACCATTCGAGTATAAATTTGTTGTTGTAATACCATTTGAATATAATTGCGTTGTACTAATACCATTGGCATATAAATTTGTTGTTGTTAGACCACTGGTGTATAAGTTAGTTGTTGTAATACCATTTGAATATAATTGCGTTGTGCTAATACCATTCGAATATAAATTTGTTGTGCTAATACCATTCGAGTATAAGATGGTTGTTGTAATACCATTAGAATATAAATTTGTTGTTGTTAGACCACTGGTGTATAAGTTAGTTGTAGTAATACTATTTGAATATAAATTTGTTGTTGTTAGACCACTGGTGTATAAATTAGTTGTAGTAATACCATTCGAATATAATTGCGTTGTGCTTATACCATTCGAATATAAATTTGTTGTGCTAATACCATTCGAGTATAAATTTGTTGTTGTAATTCCATCTGATGTTATATTTGTTGAAGTTATACCATTTGCAATAATATAATTATCATAAATTATATTGGTGACACTTAAATTAGTGGCAGTTATACTATTTGAATATAAATTTTCGGTACTTATACCATTTGCATATAAATAATATGTAGTTATACTTGATCCATATAGATTTTGAGTAGTTATTCCATTTGGGGTATATAAATATGTGGCTGAAATTCCATTTGCATATATATTTGTTGATGTTATACCTGATGCATTTAAATTTGTAGTCGTTAAACTTGATGTGTATAAATTTGTTGTTGTAATACTAGATGAATATAAATTTTGTGTTGTTATTCCATTTGAATATAAGTTTGTAGTTGTTATTCCATTTGAATATAAGTTTGTTGTTGTAATACTTACACCATATATATTAGTAGCTGAAATACCATTTGAATATAAGTTTGTAGTTGTTATTCCATTTGAATTAATACTTGTTGAAGTTAAAGTAGTTGTATTAACATTACTAGCACTTAATAACGAACTAGATGTATTAGTAAATGAACCATTTCCTGAAACATTTAAATTTCCTAATAAGTTTGTTGTACTTTGAACTGTAAGAGTACTTTGAATATTTGCTGCTCCATTAATTAATAATGAATTACCTGAAATTTCACCTGATACATTTAATAATCCATTAACATTTGTAAGTGCTAAATTTGATGTGCCACTAACATTTATATTTTGAAAATTAGCAACACCTGTATAAGTTGGATTATTAAAATTAACTGGACCTGTTGCTCCTACTGCACCTGTTGCTCCTATTGCACCTGTTGCTCCTACCGCACCCGTTGCACCTACTGCACCCGTTGCACCTGTTGCACCTGTTGCACCTGTTGCTCCAGTAGAACCTGTTGCACCAGTAAATCCTGTCACACCAGCAGCCCCTGTTGCACCTGTAACACCTGTTGCTCCATTAATATTATTTAAAGTATCATATGTAATTTCACATGATAATGGATTATATAATAATATATTTATATTAGATCCTGTTGCTCCAGTGGAACCTGTTGCACCTGTTGCACCTGTTGCTCCAGTGGAACCTGTTGCACCTGTTGCTCCAGTAGAACCTGTTGCACCTGTTGCTCCATAAAAACTTAAGCTATTAAAATTTAAATTATCCAAACTTTTAGTTGTTGCTGGATTAATGGAAGAGATAAATAATCCAGAATTTGCAGGTTTCAAAATTTGATTAGAAGCATTCAATATAATACTATTTGGCTGACTCGCTGTAGAGCCAATAGTTCCTATAACTATAGAATCAACCATATTTATTGTTCCATCAGGAGTCATATGTAAATATTGCGTGCTACCAGGACTATTTAAATATATATTTCCAGTACCAAATATATTGTTAAACACAGATAATTGACCAAAACTATTTAAACCATTCGTATTAATAAAACCTGCCGCGCTCAAATTTCCTCCTAAAATAGTATTATTTAAGATTGATAAATTCTCATCTATTTCTACATTTTGTAAAAATTGAGTGTTATCTGCTATAACATAAGTAGTTGAACCAGTTATTGAAAGAGTATTTTGGTAATCATAATGAATCCCATTATTATAATTTGTCATATTACTCATATATATTAATTACAAAAAAAACTAAAAAAAAAAATAAAAAATGAAAAATAAATTTATTGTTTAATTAAAATCAATTACTAAAGAATATAATATTAAAAAATAATGATAGGATTTCATGTTTCTTTAAACAATAAAAGTTTTAAGGATGCGATTGAGATAAACCATAAATTATATAAAATAAATGCAGTACAAATTTTTATTAGAAACCCACGACAATCTAAAATTATTAAAATAAATGATAAAAAAGCTGATGACTGCAATAAATATATAACTGAAAATAATATTTTCTTAGTTTCGCATGCTTGTTATATAATTAATTCTTCAAGTAAAAAAAACTGGGATCATAATATTGAATCATCTCTAAATGAATTAATCTATTCTGAAAAAATAGGAGCATTAGGCTCTGTTTTTCATGTTGGAAAACATCTAAAATTACCTATAGAAGAAGGTGAAAATAATATGTTTGAATTTATTTCTATTATTATTAAAAAATTACAGAGCTCTGAAATAAATTGTAAAAGTATTTATATTCTAGAAACAAGTGCCGGACAAGGAACGGAATTATTATCAAATATTACAAATTTAGGAATTTTTTACAATAGATTTTCTGAAAAACAAAAAGAATCCTTAAGGATTTGCATAGATACATGTCATGTATTTTCAGCAGGTTATGATCTCCAATCAAAAGAGTATGCACAAGATTTCATTGATTTAGTACAACAATCGATTGATTGGAAATATGTTGCTTTATTACATCTAAATGATAGTGTAAAAGCTTGTAATTGTCGTGTAGATAGGCATCATAATTTAGGAGAAGGATTTATTAGTAAAGATGATGAAAATGGTCTTAAATTATTGACAAAACATTGTGCGTTAAATAAAATTCCTATAATCTTGGAAACGCCACATGACCATTTTAAGCGTGTTGCTGAATTAAAAAAAGTTAATGAGTGGATTACAATATAATTAAATATTCCCAAAAATAAGAATTAATCAATCTAAATAAAAAAATCTAAATAAAAAATCTAAATATATTTATCTAGATTTTTTATTTTTTTTGACATACTATATTAATGAGTATTATTAATAATAATGATATAATATTCAGTCCTTTAAATGTTTTAATTATAAAATCAAATAATGAATTATATAAAGAAAATGAAAAAATTCAAATTTCTATTTTAAAAAAATTTAATGAAGGCTCTTATGGAATTGTATTTATTATAAAAAATAATCATGTTTTAAAACTTTTTAAAAATTCAACTTTTGAAAACACTGTTTTTGAGGAAAGTAATGATTTAATCCCTGTTAGATATGAAAATAGAGAATTAATGTTTTATTTTAAATATATTAATGAGCAGAATAAATATAAAAATATAATAAACATTTATGCAATTGGAATTACTAAAAATAGAATAGATAATGAAAAACTAGTTTTTTACAAAAATAGCTATTTTATTATTTTACCTTTTTGTACTCCTTTTTATCAAATAATAAATACATATAATTATCCCTTAATTGATAATATGAATGGTGTAAAATTTTCACTAAATATAATGAAAAAATTATTAGATATTTCTCTATATTTGGAAAATAAATATAATTTTATTAATTTAGATTTTAAAATTCAAAATATAATGTTTTATGAAAAAAATTTAGTTGCACTTGATTTTAGTATTATAAAAACAAATAATAATAAAAAAAAATATAATTTAAAAAAAATAAGTAATTATTATTTATGGCCATATGAGAATAATATAATATTAGATATATTACCTTCTTATTCAATATCAATAAATGGGTTGGAATTATTATTTGGCAATGATAGTATTAAAAAAGAAAAAATTACCCTTGATAGACTAAATTATTATTTAAATATTTTAAAAAAAAAAGATACTTTATTATATGATATTTTTTTTAATGGATTAATATTAAAAATAACTACTGAAAACTTCATAAAACTTATTAAAAACTTTTTTTCAAATCATATTTGAAATTTTGAATCTCTTCAAAATTCATATGATCATGTAGTGACGGAGTTCCACTTCTAACACGCGATGGTGTTCCTTTTATTAATGATAAATTATTAATAGCGAATGTTTCTCGTGGAATAAATACTGTAATACCTTTTTTTAATTCATCTCCATTAGAAGATTTATAATAAAATAAATTGATTATTGGTTTTGATATATTATTGGTTTTATCATAGATAGGTATAATTCCTTCATTTTTTAAATAGGGCATAATAATACTAGATAAATAATTATTTTCATCATCATATTCTAATCCTATTTTATAATAAGATTTGTCGTATAATACTGTATATCTACTGTATTTGCAAACTAATTCACCAATTTTTTCAGAAATTGCTATTAATAATTTAGACATAATATTTTCCATATATTTATAAGCAGTATTTTGATCTAAATAACCCATATATACAAAATTGGTACAAAAAGGATAATTTGAATGATACTCTTTTAATTGATATTGCTTAACAATTTTTTTCTTTACAATTTTTAAAATTTTAGTTTGATGCTGATCTCTTAAAATATTGCCTATAAAAAAATGAGCTTTATCTTTATTTACTAAGTTTCTATTTATATTTATATAGCTTTTATAACCTGTACTATTTTCTATTTCTTCGTCATTGTTATTATTTTTACTACCATATTGAGATGGAATTGCATATTGACTATTATATGTTGAAGATGAAGGTATAGTTGGTTTGGTATAAGAAGATAAATATGGAGATTGTGTTGAAGTTTCATTATTATTCCCATAGTTATAAGTTGATGTTGAACTTGGAGTTAAACTAGTACTTGATGATGGCTGGCTATAGGAAGTTAAATATGGATTTTTATTTTTATTATTATTTTTTTCAGATTGCAATTTATTAATATAGCTATTAACCATTTCTAATATTAAAACTTATTTTTTTTTTAATTAATCAAAATTAATTATATTTTCAATTTTTTCTATTTCACATATATTATTATTTTTTTTTAAAATATATAATAAATATTTTTTACCATTATCATATTTTTCTTTAGTTTTTATTGAATAATTATAAGGTCTAATCAATTGTCTTATTATTGTAACTATTTTTTTTTCATTTAAATTTTCTAAATATTTCTCATGCTTACATTTCAAATAAATTTTTTTTAAATCTGGTATAATCTCAATAAATTTCTCTTTTATATTTATATTAATTAGATATTTTTTCGAAAACTCAAAGTAAATTATTTTAGGTAATTCAGACTCAATATTCATTAATATTTTTAATATAATTTTAACAAAATTGAATGAAGGAATAATTTGAAATAATTGGTTTTTAGCTTTATAAATTAAATTATTAAATATTTCAAAATTAAATAAATCTTTATCTATTTCTACAAAAATTTTATTTTTATTTTTATTTTTTTCTTTATTTTTATTATATTCCATAATACTAAAATTAATGAATATTTAAATTAATTTTAATAAAATTTAAAATAAACTTTATTATATATGAATTAACAAGCTCTAGAACATATATTAAGGAGATGTATAATATTATTAAATAGAAAAAACAAAACAAGAATATTATTATTGGATAGAATGGCTTAAAAATGAACTTAAAAAAATATAATAAATTAGATGAAAAAACTAAAAAAAATTATTATTAGTAATAAATATTTAGAAAAGGATATTGATATAAATCTATAAAGTTAAATATTCTCTTTTGGAATTGCCATGGTTCGTGGCATAGGAATATACCCGTTTGTATTAATCTCCTTTTTATCCTTCCTTGTATTTTCTATTTTAAAGTCGGTATAATTACCTAAATTGCCTCCTTGAAATTTCATGAATTCATTTTTTTCAATATTTCGAATTTTATCAAAATTATCTCTTCTTGTATTTACAGTATTACTTGTTAGGAAATTATTAGTATCTAAATTTTTAAAATCATTATTAACCGTATCATTAAAATTATAATAATTATTTTGGAAGGCATTTTGTACAGGTTTTCGAGCACTTTCTTGATGATTTCTTGTTGAGATAGATCCCCGCTCTAAATCATTATTAAAAATCATAGTTGCGTAGCTATCTAACATGTAGTTGTCATGGCTACAATTAAGAGGTTCAGGAGTATTTGATAAAATAGGCTTTAAAAAATCTTGATTATATGTTTTAGGTTGTTTTGTATTTTCTGGATAAGGGTATGGATACATATGTTTATATATACATATAAAATTAAAAATTTATACATATATCTATATAATTAAAAATTTACACATAGATAAATTTTTTACTTAAATATAAATTTTATTTATAAATATATATATATTTATAAATAAAATGTTAAATGATAAATTTAATTATAAGTTAAATGGAATTGAGCATGAAGTTATTTTAAATAGTAATTTAAAAATTGATCAAAAACCAATTAATGAAAAAATATTAGTTTCCAATAAATATATGATGAAATATATAAATGACCTATTAGATTATAATTCTATTGAATACTGCTTATTAGGTGGCTCTTTACTAGGAGTCTATATTTTTAATGGAATAAATATTTTTAATCCATTATTAGAAATTGGAATTACTGATAATAATTTTTTTAAAATAAAAAAAATAGAAGATGAAATTAAAACTGATGATTTTACTATAATTTTTAAAGATAAATTTATTAAAATATCTACAATATTTTTTGATAAAATTATAACTACTGTTTATATATATTTATTAGAATCAGATAGTAGTAACGATTTAATACAATATAATACTTTTAATAATAAATTAATAAATCATGAATTCTATGATATATTCCCAATTAAAAAAAATAAATTTGAAGAATTTGAAATATCTGTCCCAAATAAAATTGAAAAAGTATTAGAATCTTTTGATTATAATCTTAATTATATTATTTTTAGTAAAAAGAAAAATAATGAAAAGAAAATTATTGAAGAAATAGAGAAAAATGAGAATTTATATGATAAATTAATTAAAAATAATTTTAATAAATTTATTTCTGTTATAAAACCATTTTTATTTAGTGATGATTAAACTATTTTTTTATTTTAATTTTTAATTTTTTTGTAATTAAACTATTTTATACTATTTATTTTTTTCTAAATTTATTTTATTAGATTTCTCTTGATTATCCGCAATTTTATTATTATTCTCTTTTGATATTATTAATTTTAAAAAATTAGATGGAAATTCATTTATTTTAAATAAATATTTATTTTTATATTCAATTAAATTATAAAAATTTTCATCATACATTATTGATTTATATAATATTAAATAGTATTTATCATTATTATTATTATTTAAATTTTGGAATTGCGCTTCACTTTTATTTTTATCAAATTCTTTGAATCTATAAATTTTGAATCCAATAGAATTACTTTTAATTCTTTTATCTAAAATAATAATATTTATTTTAAAAATTTTTGCAATAAATTTTAAATCTAATTCACATCCAAAATAACTATTATCTAAAATTTTATTAAATAAAGTTTGAATACTATTTATATTTTTTTCATTTTTAAAACAAGTCTTATTATATAAATTTAATATTTTATTGCTATCCATTTTTTTTAAATAATTAATTATTTTATATTTAATTTCCGATACTAATATTTGTTTATTGTTATATACTTTAAATTCTTTAGTATTCAATGCGTAACTAACAATTGAAAATATATTTGATGAAATAATATTATCAATACTAATTTTTACTTTAAATAAATCTCCCAATTTTTTTTGCCAAAAAATTGATAAATCTTCTAATTTATAATCTTCAATTTGTTTTATATTTGATTTTAAATAATCCTGACTACTAAATGAATAATAAGTTGTTGTTGTTTCCTCATATAATTTTCTATTATCAATTACTAATCCTTTTGTGTCTAAAAATATTTTATCTATTTTCTGTTTTATTTCACTAAGATTTAATGTATGAATTATAATATATTTATTCGGATTCTCTTCAATTTGTTCCTTGTTTATAATTGTTGGAATTCTATCTTCTAATATTTCATTTCGTTTTAAAATAAATCTTAATAATTCTTCTACTAAAATAGATAAATAATAATAATAGTTATCAAAATTTTTATGAATATTTATCAAATTTTTTCGACTTACATATAATCGACAAGAATTTCCTTTTTTAATACAATGTGGATCATCATCGCATGATAAATTTAGATTATTAGTATTTTTATTTTTATTAATATTTCTTTTCCAACAAGGAATTCTTTTATTCGGTGTTTTGTAATTATAAAAATCCTTTTTAGATGATTCAATGGAAATTAAATTTTTAAATATTTTTTCTAATATACCATACATAAGTTCCCTTTTTTTTTCAATATTATAAGATTTTGAAATTATTTCTCCATTTATTAATGAATTGATTTCTTCTAAATAATTTTTATTTTCTTTCAATATTAAAAATTTAGATAATTCAAACTTCATTCTAATATATGTTTCATCTTCAAAATTCTTTTTATTTATTATTTCTATTCTTTGATCAATTAATTCTACTTTATCAAATATAGATAAATCTACATCGCTATAATAATTTAAATTGCTCACTTTTAATTTTTTTGATAAACTATTGTCAGTAGATTTTTTCAATGGTATAAATCTATTATTTTCATTGACAATTGCAATAATATATTTGGATTCTTTTAAATCATAAATTTTATGAGAAACACTATTCTTAATTTTCGTATTTTTACATAATTCATTATTTAATTTCAAGTAATAGCTTAATGGCACTTGTTCAATTTCATCTAATTCATAAATAATTTTATATTTAATATCCTTATTTATAATAATTGGACTTGGTTTTATTGGAATATAAAGATTATTAATTAATTTGATACCAAAAACTTTATTATATGAATCTACATATTGTAAATTGGGAATAAATCCATTATTCAATTTTTTATTTTTTATACTAGATAGAAGTTCATTTAATAAATCTTGTAAATCTAATCCCAAACTTATTGTAATATTATCAATTTGAATATCATATTTTTTTATATTATCATTTAAAACTCTAATCCAATCAATTTTAAAATTGGATTTACATCCTTCATTTGCAATGATAAATAATTCACGAATTTCTGGTCTATCTGAATTAAAGATACAATTTTTTGTAGATGTTTTACCTATTCCTTCGATAAAATAAATGGGCTCATAATATTCTTTATATTTAACTAAAATTATACTTTTTTTATTTTTGTCATAATAATAATCAATATTTTGTCCAAAAGGGCACAATAATTTATTGTTTTCGAAAATAAATATATTTATTCCATTTTCGTATAAAATATTGGGTCTTTGTAAATAATCCCATAAATATTTATGATCGATGTTAATCTTTTTATTAAATAAAAAATTTTTATAATTCTGTAAAGGTGATAAATTCATTTTTGGATTATGAAAAATATTTATTAAATTACCAGAATGTAATGTTAAAAATAAGTCATTATTCAATTTATCATTTAATAATTTTTTAAGTTTCTCAGTGTCAAAATTTAATTTATTTGAATAATTAGTCTCTTTGATACAAATAAAAATATCACAAATAGCTGATAAAAATGAATTATTATACTCTTGCTTTATGCCTTTTCTTGCATATCCGGAATTATTTTCCAAATATCCAGTATCTAAATTGGTATTAAGAATACGGGCTATTTCGAGATTTAATTTTGCAAATCTATCTTTATCAATAGGAATTCCTTTTCCAAGTATATATATTTGATCACTTTTCAAACCCTTATTTTCAACATCTTGTCCTAAACATTTTTGATGTCTTTTTGATAAACTTCTTTTGGGATCAGAATAATCTAGTATAAAACAACAAGGTGGGCATAAATTAGTTGGATGCTTTCCTGGATCTAAAAAACTGGGGTATATATATGCTTTTGTCTCTTTATGGACTCTTATAAATACTTGATGATCGCCAAATGGACATTTTGCAGTCACGCACACGCCACCTTCATCTTTCGTCTTTCTTTTTTGCACCGTTTTCTGGTCTATCATATTTTCAGAAATAGGAATTTCACAATATGGGCACCATACTTTAGGGCATATATACCATCTTTGAAATAATTGTGGATCTGAACTATATTTTAGAGCATATGTATATGATTGTCTATCAATTTTAGGATTTGATGTTGGATCATATGGTAATACAATGGGTTGTTGTTGGGACTGGCAGCCTCTTGAATAGGCCCCTTGTTTCTTATTTTTTTTATCAGGACGGTATCTAAAAAGATTGAGATCAAAACGCTGCAATCTTCGAATAAAATAATTAGAATCATTGCAAAAATCGGCACATGTATCTAATTCAACAATTTCATCTCCATCTTTACAATCCAATTTTGTTTGAGGGTCCATTTTATTTTCAGGAGTCATACCTGGATATTTTTTTACAACTATATTTTGCGATTCTTCTTCTAAATCTTCATCAACATAAATTTTATTTATATTACTAATCTCTTCATTTGATAATAAATCAATATTAAAATTATAACCATCTCCTTGATAGTCATCTAAATCTAATTTTGCATTCTTATCAACTTCATAATTATATAATAATTGTTGTTGATCAGACCCACTCTTAAAAATTGCATAGTTATCTTTAAAATATTTTTTAAATTCTTTATTTTGTAAATAATCATCATAATTAAGAAATAATGTTAAAAATGTTGAAAAAAAATTATATATTATGGGAATTTGATATAATTTAGTAATGCCATTTATTTTAATATTATCATTCGTAATAATTATTTTTATACCATCTTTAAATTGCGGGTCCGTTTTGAGGGTTTTAGAAGATTGATATTTGCGCTTCCATTCAATAATATATTTTTTCAATTCATCGCGGCTTTTTTTGAATTTATTTTCTAAAATAAATAAAATTTTTGAATCACTTACAACCGGAGTTGCATATTTTAATATATCAATCTCTTTTAAAATTTCATTCATATTGGCAAAATTGCTTATTCTTTTGAATTTTAATTTTAAGCTAGTATCAATTTTGGATAATTGATTTTCGCTTCCTCCGCCCCCACTTCCTCCATTATTGAAAACTTCTTTTGGATATTGTTCTAAAAAAGAGGGAAAATTCAGCGAAAAATCTAATAATTTTTTAAAATTCAGTGCTTTATTTAATTTTAATGGCATACTTATATTCATAAAGAGCATTTTCGTATTATTTCCGAAAATTAATTTGCCATTTTTATATTCCATCAATGGCGCATTTATTTTTATTTTTTTGTCAATTTTTCTTATATTATTTAATTCTGAAATAAATTTTTTGCTATTTTCAACTGTACTACTTATTTCTTCAAACCCGGCATTCATTTCATTACTAAATCCGACACTAATTGCTAATTCCATGTTTTTTTTAAAACTAATTGTGCTAAATACATTCTTATCAGCAATTTTTTTTAGAAATCTTTTTATTTCTATTCCATTCATTGCCTTTGAATCTTCTTTATTTAGTCTTAACCATGTTATTAAATTTTCTTTTAATAATAAATTATTGTCCAATGCATTTTTAGAAATAAGTAAAAAAGGGGCTTTTAAAATACTTTCTGAATATCTCAAATACGGAGTATTGTAACCTATTAAATTTTCACGAATATAATCAAAAATTTGATAAAGATCATTTTGATTGATTGATTCTATATATTCATCATTAATGTTATTATTATCATCATTTTTTTTAGTATTATTTTTTGCATCATTCATAACATTAATAATTATTGTATTTACACAAAATCCATAAATCTCTTTATCTTTTGGTGTTGATTCAATTAAGTTAAAAATATAAGATTCCTTTGAAAAAAATTCTTTTAAAATAATATAATTATTTTTAATGTCTTCAACATTATAATCTAAATTTACATATGGCCAATAAGTTTTAAAAAAATCCTTAATACCACTATTCTTTACATTCTCTTTTTTATCTTTTAAATATTTCTCTTGTTTCTTAGCATCAATAAAATAAATAGTATTATTAACAACATCTAAAATATTAAACAAATCAATTATTAACATATTATTTTCACTAGTGTTTATCTTGTAATTATTATCTGAAACTACATTAATATTTTTTGTTATTTTTTTTGATGATGAATTATTATTTATATTTATTTGAATTTCATTATATTCATTATTGATTTGAATCTTTTTACTTTCATTATTGATTTTTACCTTTTTCTCTTTAAAAATTGATGGTAATAAATCATACTTTTCATTGGTCATAACATTTTCATAATAATATCCAATAATTTCCTCTTTACCATATGATTTCTCAACCCATAATTGCTGATTTTCAGGTAATATAAATTCTTTTTCTTCATAATCACTTATAAAAACAAATATTTTTTTACGAATATTGCTTATAGAATCATCTATTTGAATTTTATTTTTAATAAATCTTATTTTATAAATTTTTTTTTGACTGGCAATTTTAGCCCATTTATTTATATATTTTTGAAATTTATTTCGTAAAATTTTAGCATCTGTACCAGTTATACTTTGTAAATTTTCTATTTTTTTTAATAATTCATATATGTTATCTTCTATTTCTCCAATAAAAACATAATGAGTGCGCTCTTTATTATTAGGATTTGGAGAAACTTTTTCTATAGAATATATAATGTCATCATATTCATTTTTTAAATTAATTGACATAACTATAATAATGTAATAAAATAATTTATTAAAAATAATTAACAAATTATTTTTAATTAACATTTTGTTTTTTAAATAATATATATTTATTATATATGTATTTATTTACAATCTATGTTGATAATGAATATACTGCAAAAAAAATGGAACAAGCTTCTCGTAAATTAGGCTATTTAATGATGTGGCAGTGGGTTAAAAAGGGGAAAAAACTCGTTATTGCTTGTGATTATCATTCTAAGAGTTAGTCTCTTTAACTATTTATTATAGTTGCACTTATTATATTAGGATAAGCATTAATAAATGGTATTCTATAACCATAATATGTTATTTTATATGTTTTATTAATTTCTAATTGCTGATATAATTCTGCAGAATTGAAAAATAAGTAATAAATTGAATTTTTAACTTGATAAACATTATTATCTTTATCTGTTATTAAATTTAATCCATATCTTGATTGTCCGAAATAGGTTGAATTTTTGACAGTAATTATTTTATTTTTTTTTGTTGCATATACATAAATAATATTTATAATAAATAAAATTAATATTATAAAAAATAATATTTTATATATAAAATTAGGGTCATTAAAAAAATTATTTTTTTTCATTTATATAATAATATTATATAAAAAAATTTATTCCATATATTAAATAAATTTTATAGTTTTTTTATTTAATTATT
>Ga0114960_10002792_pt1 | contig 13508 bp, 8 predicted proteins | sample C_130625_MF_Meta_FD_92637 | JGI IMG/M metagenome (GOLD analysis project Ga0114960, IMG submission 92637) | Freshwater microbial communities from Lake Croche, Canada to study carbon cycling - C_130625_MF_MetaG | ecosystem: Environmental > Aquatic > Freshwater > Lake | place: Lake Croche, Canada... | reverse complement strand
GCTACGCAATCTATCGCGGCAGCCTTCGTTTGAATCTCAGACTGTTCTTTGCTGTCACCTCAGGCTTCTTGATCTTGGTGTCTGCCGGCATTCTCGCCTATGCGGTGAAAGAGCTCGAAGAGTTGAACTGGCTACCCTTCTTGCAGGCGAAGACCTATGACGTTTCTGCGATTGTCACCGAGGGTTCACCGATTGAGATTTTCTTGAAGTCCACCCTCAGCTTCAACGCTGCGCCAACCCAACTGCAAACCCTGGCGTGGATTGCCTACGCCCTGCCAGTTGCCTATCTCTATTACCGTCGCACTGGCAAGAAATAGCCCAGCGCCAACCACAAACATCAACGACAAATCAAAAGGGCCGAGATTTCTCCCGGCCCTTTTTTGATTCGCTTCTAGCTCTTCTTGCGCTGTGAATACAAACGCGCACGCACGTTGGCATCGAGCTCAACCTTGCGAATTCGAGTAGCCTCTGGGGTTACCTCGACACACTCATCTTCGCGAGCAAACTCGAGGCACTCTTCGAGCGACAGCTTGCGCGGCGGGGTAAGCGATTGGAATTCATCGGAAGACGCCGCACGCATGTTGGTGAGCTTCTTCTCTTTGGTGATGTTGACTTCCATGTCGTCGGCACGAGAGTTCTCGCCAACAACCATTCCTGCATAAACCTCGCTCGTCGGCTCGACGAAGAACGCCCCACGTTCTTGCAAACCGATCATCGCAAACGGGGTGACCACACCTGCGCGGTCGGCAACCATAGAACCATTGTTGCGAGTGACGATGTCGCCAGCCCACAGCTCATAGCCGGCCGAGATTGCGTTGGCGATGCCGGTGCCCTTGGTGGTGGTCAAAAATTCGGTGCGGAAACCAATCAGGCCGCGGCTCGGAATCAAGAACTCCATACGAACCCAACCGGTTGAGTGGTTCACCATGTTCTTCATGCGACCCTTGCGAGCTGCCATCAGCTGTGTGATTGCACCCAAGAACTCTTCAGGAACATCGACAGTCAAGTCTTCGACAGGCTCGTGAACCTTGCCGTCGACCTTCTTGGTGACCACCTGAGGCTTTCCAACGGTTAGCTCAAAGCCCTCGCGACGCATCTGCTCAACCAGGATGGCCAGAGCAAGCTCGCCACGACCCTGTACTTCCCAGGCGTCCGGACGTTCGGTCGGCAAAACCTTGATCGAGACGTTACCGATAAGTTCTTTGTCCAGGCGGTCTTTGACCAAACGTGCTGTGACCTTAGCGCCCTTGACGCGACCAGCCAAAGGAGAAGTGTTGATTCCGATGGTCATCGAAATCGCTGGGTCGTCGACGGTGATCATCGGAAGCGGTCGAATGTCGTTCGGGTCGGCGAGTGTTTCACCAATGGTGATTTGCTCGATTCCGGCCACAGCAACGATGTCGCCCGGGTTGGCTTCGTCAGTTGGAAAACGCTCTAGCGCTTTGGTCTTGAGCAGCTCGGTGATCTTTACAGTCTGGGTTGTGCCATCGGCGCGAACCCAAGCAACCTGCTGGCCCTTGCGAATGGTGCCGTTATAGATACGAAGCAAAGCCAAACGACCAAGGAATGGCGAGGCATCCAAGTTGGTGACGTGTGCCTGCAACGGAGCGGCTGGATCGTACTTCGGGGTAGGAATATATTTCAAGATTGCAGCGAACAGCGGTTCGAGATCTTCATTGTCAGGCAGGGTGCCATCGGCAGGCTTGTTCAAGCTGGCGCGACCGGCGCGACCCGAAGCATAAATAACTGGAAGGTCGAGGATGCTGTCGACGTCGAGGTCTGGCACATCTTCGTGAATGTCGCTGGCAAGGCCGAGCAACAAGTCGTGAGTCTCTTCGACGACCTCGTCAATGCGGGCATCGGCTCGGTCGGTCTTGTTGACCAAAAGGATCACCGGAAGTTTGGATTCGAGTGCCTTGCGAAGAACGAAGCGAGTCTGCGGCAGTGGGCCTTCAGATGCGTCAACCAGAAGAACAACGCCGTCAACCATCGAAAGTCCGCGCTCAACCTCGCCACCGAAGTCGGCGTGGCCTGGGGTGTCGATTACGTTGATGGTGATCTCTTTGCCATTAGCCGATGCGCCCTTGTAGGCGATAGCGGTGTTTTTGGCGAGAATGGTGATTCCCTTTTCGCGCTCTAGGTCGCCCGAGTCCATGACTCGCTCACCGACGTTCGAGTGCTCACCGAAAGAACCGGTCTGACGAAGCATGGCATCGACCAGAGTGGTCTTGCCGTGGTCAACGTGCGCAACGATTGCTACGTTGCGAATATCATCTCTGGAAACCAGAGTCATAAGGACATCCTTGTTATAGGCACGCGAAAACATAAGGTCTTCGCTGCGTGATTTGACCGGGCGACAGCACTTCGGTCGTTCTAAGTCTAACCGCCGAAGGCTATTTAGTCGATGAGGCTTTTATCGACCAGTTGTAATAGCCCCAAGTGGCGCTGCTGCCGTGGGGGCTGGCTACAAAGCCACCAACGCGGCTGGTGTAAAGCAGCATCGACGGAACTTCATAGAGTGGCATTCCAAAAGCTTCGGCAAAAAGTTCGACGTCAATGTTTTTCAACTGTTCATCCTGGGCGAGCCCCGGCTTGGCATTGGCATAAGCCGCCAGGATGCCGTCAATCGCGGCACTGTGAAACCCGTTGAATGAATCGTTGGTCAACGAGAATATGTCTGCGCCTGGAGCTGCGATCAGGGCACGCGGGCCAATAAACACATCGAACGCTCCAGATGCAATGGTTTGCGAAGGGTCTGGACTTGCCACGGTCTGCAGTACGAAACCTGCGCTTGAGGCGCGGTCTTGAAGCAACTGCCACTCGGCTTGCGCGCGAGGGTTATCGGTGTCAAAAACCACTCGAACGGTCTCAGGCCTGGCGATGCCGAGGCTCTTCATTATTTCGGCGGCCTTTTCAACGTCTTGAATGAGGTAGTTGCTAGAACCGTTGTCGCGAATGGCCGACTCGTAGAAATCTGAATTTGAATCAAACACAAACGAGTCGCTACTCGAAGCGTTGTAACGCTGCGAAACCGCATCGAGAATGCGAGTTTTTGGAATCAGGTTCAAAAAAGCCTGACGCAGTTTGAGCGCTCGATCTGAAGATTCTTTTGAGTTGCCTGGAGCAAAGATGCTGGCCGACCCAAAGTTGAAAACAAACTGCTCGGCGCTGGCGCCAGCTGCCACCGTGGTAAATATCTTTTCGGTCTTGATCGAATCAGCAATCTGTTGGATGTTGCTGAGAGAGGCCAGTCCCGAGTCTTCGGCAGTGGCGAGATCGATAGAGCCGCCCGACATTCCAGCAACCGCTGCCGTGGCGTCGCCGAAATAGACAAGGTGCACGAGTTGCACCTTGGTTGGTTGACCCAACTGGTAATTGCTATTTGCGACCAGGGTTAGATCGCTGCTACTCACAAACTTTTCAACACGGTATGCCCCTGAAGAAATCAAAATCGGATTTTGCGAATCTGCCTCAACGTGTGTTTTTACCACGAAGTCGTTCTGATATGACGCCGCTAAAAGCTTCAGAGCCGCGGCATCTTGATTATTGACAACATTGACTACGAACTTCTTTTGGTCAGCCGAGCTTTCACTCGACAGCCCCGCTAGGCGAGCGAGTACGTGCGCCGGAACCGCGAGACGAAGAGCGTTTTGATAGTCGGCAACCGGGTGCGAGAACTGAACGGTTATCGAGTTAGCCCCAGCGACCGCGGGGGTCGAAAGAGAACCGTAAGAAATTCCTGAGTGCTTGCGCACCGACCCGAAGTCGACACCAGCAAGACTGTTGGCGGCAGCCAGAGAAAGAGCCAGGTCCGCCGCGTCAATACTTGTTCCGTCAGACCACTTAGCGCCCTGTGCGAGCGTGTACTGCACCTTGAGCGGGTTCTTGCTAACAACTTTCACCGTGCCAAGTTTGGTGTTGGCAACCTGGTTGCCGGAGGCATCGGTGTCATAGAAGGCGGCCGTGGTGAGATTCGCTAGCTCTTCGGCATTGTGCTCGCTGCCTAACGGCGCGACATCGGTGTTGATCGAATAGAGTTGCCCAATTTGAGCCACATTGATCACGGAGTTCTCGACAAGTCCCGAGCCGGTCATGGCGCTGCAAGCCGACAGAGTCGACAAGCTCAGAGCGGCAACAATGATTGACGAAATGAAACGCTTCAAAAAGACTCCAGTTGAACTAACTGGTTCTAGGTTACCTTCTGAAATTTTGCTTAGACGCCAAGCGCCTTGCGAGCCTCGCGGCGACGCTTTTGCTCTGCAGGATCAGGAACCGGCACTGCTGCTAGCAGACGCTGTGTGTAAGCATCTTTCGGTGCGCGCAAGATTTGGTCGCGGTCGCCGACCTCAACCAGACGGCCGTGCTGCATAACTGCGATTCGGTGAGCCAAGATCTCAACCACCGCAATGTCGTGGCTGATGAACAAGCAGGCAAACTTCAACTCTTCTTGCAGTTCTTGAAGAAGCTCAAGGAATCGAGCCTGAATCGACACATCTAGTGCCGAAGTTGGCTCATCGGCGATGAGAATGTCTGGGTTAAGTGCCAAGGCGCGGGCAATACCCACACGCTGACGCTGTCCGCCGGATAGCTCGTGCGGGTAGCGGTTGCGGTATGAACGAGGCAGTTCGACCTTGTCGAGCAAGTCTTCGACCATGCGGTTGAGCTCGTCCCCCTTGGCAATCTTGGCCAAGAACAGTGGCTCGCCAATGCTCTCACCAATCGGAAGGCGAGGGTTTAACGACGACGCTGGGTCTTGAAAGACGATGCCGGTGTGGCGACGAACAGCCTGTAGGTCTTTGAGTGTTGCCTTGCTGATGTCGTTTCCGGCTACTTCGATGGTGCCCGACTTGATCGGCAAAAGGCCGATTGCAGCACGACCGATGGTGGTCTTGCCTGAGCCAGACTCACCTACTAGCCCGAGGATTTCTCCAGGAAAAATCTCTAGCGAGACGTCTTGCGCAGCGGTAAATGCCGGCACTCGTCCACGTTTTGGATATTCAATGCTGACATCGCGCAGACGCAAAACCGGTTCGACGTTGTTGGCGACCTCGAGCTTGCGCGACTTCACCGAACCGAGCTTTGGAACGGCGGCCAGCAATTGCTGGGTGTATGGGTGCTGTGGGCGGTTGAAGATTTGGTCGGCAGAACCCTGCTCGACAGTCAAACCGTCTTTCATAACCAAGACACGGTCGGCGAGGTCGGCAACCACACCCATGTCGTGGGTGATCAACAGAACTGCAGAGTCGAGCTTGTCCTTAAGGTTTCGCATTAGGTCGATGATCTCGGCCTGAACAGTTACGTCGAGGGCAGTGGTTGGTTCGTCGGCGATTAGCAACGACGGGTCACAGGCTAGCGACTGAGCGATCATGGCACGCTGGCGCTGTCCGCCAGAAAGCTGGTGCGGATACTTGTTGATCGACTTCTCTGGGTTAGGAATTTCGACCATGGTCAAAAGTTCGATGGCTCGTTCGCGCGCCTTTTCGGTTGACATGTCGAAGTGAGTCTTGATGGTCTCAATGATTTGGAAGCCGATCGTATAAACCGGGTTTAGCGCCGTCATTGGCTCTTGGAAGATGTAGGCGACCTCGCGACCGCGGCAAGTGCGCAGAGTCTTGTTGCTCGCTCCGAGCATTTCGACACCCTTAACCCGAACACTGCCGATGGTGCGAGCGTTTGATGCGAGCAGGCCCATGAGACCCATCGATGAAGATGACTTGCCCGAACCTGACTCACCAACAATGGCGAGCACCTGGCCGGCAGCAACCTCGTAGTTCATGTCGATTGCGGCTGGATACCAGACGCCGTCAACCCAGAACTCGACGTTGAAGTTCTCTACTTTGAGAATTGGCTCTTTTTCTTGAGTCATGATCTCTACTTTCCTACCTTGAGTGGAGTTTTCACTGTTACTGCGAGAATGGAACGGTGACCAATCTCTCTAGCTTTCGTCCGACCTCCGCTTTGGTGATGGCCGGCTCTGTCTTTTTGCTTGACCTGTTGTTTTTGGTGCAAGTCATTTTCTATGGCGATGGTCAGTGGTTTACGCAAGTCACTCTGATGCTTGCCAGCCTCGCCATCGTTTGGGTGCTCTTTGTTCGCCCGAAGGTTCAAATCTTCGACGAAGGAGTCACTGTGGTGAACCCCTTCATTACAGCAACCATCGGTTGGGCCGAAGTTGACGAGGTCGAAACTCGATTCGCTCTCACCATTCACAGCGGTGACGCCAAGGTTGTCGCCTTCGCAGCACCCGCTCCCGGTCGCTATCAAGCTCGCACCATTCACAAGAGTGAGTTTCGCGGAGTCGCCAGCGACAAAGACTTCGGCATGCGTCCCGGTGACTCCCCCAGAACTCACTCCGGAGCAGCAGCCCACCTCGCCAGAACCAAGTTGGAGCAGTTTCGCGCTCGCGGTGGCAAGAGTGCCAAGCGAAACGGTAGCTTCAACGTCGCTAGCGCAGCAGTTCTGCTGGCTAGTGCGATTCTGGTTGTTCTGGGGCAAGTTATTCACTTCTAGGCCTTAGCGGCAACCTTTGCGTTCTCGCGGTCTTTCTTGGTGATACGGCGACGTTGACGAGGGTCGAATGCATCGCGCAGTCCGTCACCAATAAAGTTCACGCTCAGAGCGATACAGATGATGAAGAAACCAGGCCACCAGAACAGCCAAGGGCGAGTCGCAAAAGACTCCTGGTACTGGCTAATCAGCGAGCCGAGCGAGACATCCGGCGGAACAACACCGAATCCCAAATAAGACAGTGCGGTTTCAAGCAGGATTGCACCAGACATCGATAGGGTCACCGAAACGATGATGATACCCACGGCGTTCGGCAGAATGTGCTTGAAGATGATGCGCGAATTACTGGCGCCGGCGACTCTCGCTGCATCGACGAACTCGCGTTCACGAAGGCTTAGGAATTCACCACGCACTAATCGGGCAAGACCAGTCCAGGAGAATATTCCAAGATAAAGACCAAGCACGACCACGCCGAGGTTTCCGACCTTGTAACCAATGACAGCACCGATGATGATCGATGGAATGGTGATGATGAGGTCGGTTAGGCGCATTAAGAAGCCATCCAGGCGACCACGGAAGTATCCCGAGATGGAACCAATGATGGTTCCCAAGATTCCGCCGATGCCACCGATGATGAACATGATCATGATTGATTGCTCAGCACCACGCATGGCTAGAGCGAAGTAGTCGCGGCCGATGTCATCTTGGCCGAATGGGTGCTCTCCAAAGCCAAACTTGCCCGAGAACGGGTTAAGGTTCAACGTTGGGCAACCTGTGGCTCCGCCAGGGCAGTCCTTGCCGAATACAAGCTGAGGGTGATCGGTGATCTTGTAGTGCCACCAGCCTTGAATGGTGAAAGGCGCTTTTTCGGTTCCCAGGTAAATACCTGAAGCCGAATAAACAAACAAAATCAGAAAGATCAGAGTGAACAGGGCGATCATGGCTCCGCGGTGCCTTACGAACCGGCGGAAAACGATCTGGCCCTGACTTAGACCATCAATTTCTTTGTTTTGAATAGCGTTTTCGTTCGCCTCATTGACGATTTCGACTTCGCTTGATTTCTTTTTCTTGCCAAACATGATTAGTTTCCACTTCCTACGCGAATGCGCGGATCAAGCGCTGAATACAAAAGGTCGGATACCAGGTTGGCTAGCACTGCCAGGCTGCTGGTGATCAAGAAAACACCCATCAAGAGGTTGAGGTCGAACGACACAATCGCACGTCTGAACAAGGTGCCCATTCCAACCCAAGAGAACACGCTCTCGGTGATGATTGCTCCACCGAGGATTCCGGCAAAGTCCCAAGCCATCAGGGTGGTTAGCGGAATCAGTGAGTTTCTGAACGCGTGACGCATGATCACAGTTCGCTCGCTCAGGCCCTTGGCGCGCGCAGTTCTGATGTAGTCCTGATTCAGAACCTCAAGCAGGTTTCCACGCGTGTAGCGTACATAGCCTGCGAAGCTGATAAGAGTTAGCGCGATGGTAGGCAGAATGATGTGGAGCAGTGAATCCAGGGTTCCCATCCACATGTTCGGGTTCGCATCTAGAGCTGCAACCAAACCGTCGTTTGACTGACCCAGCGTTGGAATCGGACGGTTCGACACGAAGTCACTTGTCACATACGGTGACCACTCCTGCATGATTCGGTCGAACATGATGAGCCCGCCAACCAAGAAAGCCACGATGGCTCCGGTGCGCATGACGGGCTTGCGATCTTCTTTCGCAAAGAAATAACCTGTGGCAGCTCCCACCAAGACAGCGCCTGCGGCCAAAGCCACGATGAACCAGCCGTTGTAGTTAGTTTTCAAGAAGGTGAACAGCGGCTGCAGCGGATAGTAAAGAATTCCTCCGAGCACCACCATGGCCAGGGCCGTGTTGCGCGATGGCTTGTTTCCGAGGCCGGTCGAAGCCAAAGTCACTAGCAGAGCCAAGCCGGCTCCCATGCCAACCACGAAAACGATTCCTAGAGTCGGTGAAGCAAACCACTTGGTGGCGCCTAGCGCCCACAGGATGGCAACAGTTGAGGTTCCAGCGATCGCTCCAATGGTCAGCACGCGCTTGAGATTGCCTCCGATAACACCTGCCCAGAAAACACCGGCTAAGAGACCAAAGAAGATCAGCCAGGGCAGCGTGACTTGCGGATCGGCGAGCCAGTCGTTGAAACCGATTGACATGAACTGCTTTAGCAGCACGGCTACCCAGAAAATCGGCAGCGAGAAAAACAAGAATGAGATGAAAGTAACCGCGTAGTCAAAACGGCTGTACTGGCGAAGTGCAGTTACTACACCGATTGCGATACCGACCAAGATGGCGATAATGGTGGCAGCTAGAACCAGACGAACGGTGGTTGGGATAGCTTGGCTAATTTGCGTGATCACGTTTTGGCCGTCACGAGTGACTCCCCAGTGCCCGGTAAATACTCCACCGAGCCACTTGAAGTAGCGCAAAGGTGGCGGGGTGTTGAGGTCGAGCTTGCGAGTGAGATCGATGATCATCTGGGCTTTGCGAGGGTCGCTGCTGGTTCTCAGTTCTTCAAGAGGGTCACCCGCAATCGCCTCGAGATTGAAGACCAAGAAACTTGAACCGAGAAGAATCACAATCAACTGAGAGATTCGTCGAGCTAGATAAGTCAGCAATTTTGCCCTTTCGTCACATCAATGTGACCTTTTGTTCACCTTGTAAGGAGTCGGAATAAGTCTAGTTAAATTTCACGGAAAAAGTTGTTGGCACCCGGATTTCTCCGGGTGCCAACGAACTTTATTTGAGTTTGGTACTAAAAACCGAAGTTTTTAGTACTTCCACTCCCAGTAGTTCCAGACCGTGTTTGGAGTCAGCGGAGCTGGCTTCACGTTCTTCAGTGCGCTGTTGTAAGCGGTCACTGCAGGGTGCTGGAAGATCGACAGCGTAATAGCGTCTGACACGAGCAGCTTGTCGGCTGCCGTGTAGTCAGCTACCAGCTGTGCTGGGGTTTGGAAGGTCTCCAGCTTGTCGAGGATTTTGTCCATCGCCGAGCTGTTGTATCCAATGTGGTTGTTGCTACCGTCGCTCTTGAAGTTAGCGTTGGTACCGGTCTGGCTAACAGCCGATGGGCACCATGCGTAGAACATAGCGTCGTACTGGCTCTCACCTAGGTGACCTGACCAGCCCGAAGTTCCGCCCGAGTTGGTTAGGTTGATGCCAACCTGGCCAAGCTCATACTGAGCGATTGCAAACTCGTTTGCACGACGGGTGTTCGAAGGCTGACCCCAAAGCATCTTGACAGTGAAGCTGCTGCTTCCGGCCTTTGCCTTCGGGTAGTACTTCTTGATCAACTTCAGCGCAGCTGCAGAGCGTGATTCCTGGGTTCCGGCAGTGAACTTGCTCACTCCCGAGCCCTTGACAGATGCGTCGTAGCCGGCCTGACCTGGCAACAAGAATGCAGAGTTAACAACCACTGCAGTGTCGTTGATTGGCTTGACTAGGGTGTCAACAATTGCCTGACGAGGGTAAGCAAGCAGGAATGCTGTGCGCAAGTCCTTGGCTCGGGTTCCCATGCCTGCGAATGGACCGGTGTAATCGGTGTCGCCACCGTTTGCATCCTTGCCAACACGAAGGTCTAGGTGCTCGTAGCAAGCGCTGGTTCCACCGATAAGCTTTACACCCTTTAGTGCCTGCAGAGCAGCAACACCGTCAGCAGTTGGCTGACCAGAGTAGATATCGATTTCTTTGTTAGCGAGTGCCTGAGCAGCAGCGGTGCTGTCGCCGATGAACTTGAAGATAACAGTGCTGACCGAGCCCGAAAGAGCTGGACCAGAGTTGTACTTCGTGTTCTTCTGCATCGTTACCGACTGACCAGAAACTGCTGAGTCAACCAAGAAGCCGCCGTTGCCCACGAAGAGCAATGGGTTGGTTTCGTTGTTGACAGCGGTGATGTTGAAGTCGTTGCTCCATACGTCACCAATAGCAGAAAGGTGTGCGGTGTTCTTGCTGTTGAAGTCCTCCAAGAATCGGGCCTTGTCTGCAAGACGGGTAACCGACGAAGTCACAAGAGCGTTCTTGTGATCGAGAGCCATCTCAACATAGGTGTGAACCGGTGCTGGGCCAGGGCCCATGATCTCCCAGTCAGGCTGGAAGGCGTCGTAGCACAGGGTCACTGACATGTGGTCGGCCGACAAGGTTGGGGTGCCAACGATGTGCGAGTCGTAAGGGCCACCGTAGCCACCTGAGTAGAACTTAGGGGTTACGTTCGAGTCTGATGGGTCGCCAAGTCCGGCATCTTTGCTGTACTTGCTGCTTGCAAGCACGTGGCTTAGAAGCAGGTCGACACCATCGATTGCGGTGCCATCTGACCAGACGCGGCCTGGCTTGACGGTGTACTTGACTGCAAATACGCAACCGGTGACCTTAGTGGTTCCATAGGTTCCGAACGTGGTGTTGCGGACCAAGTTGCGCTTGTTGTCGTAGTAGTTGAAGCCCATACCGGTTAGGTAGCCAACATCGCTGTTGGTGACCAGGTTGGTGTCTGGGGTTCCGCTGTTAAAGGAAGTGAGTGCGTTGCTCTCGTGAACCACAACGGTCGAACGAGTTGCAGCCTGAGCTGGTGCTACGAGACTCGAGAGTCCCAGTGCGCCAGTGGCGGCAATTGCAAGCGCACGAATAACTCGTGATGCTTTCATGTATTTCTCCTTGTTGGACAATGGCTTCACAGTCGTTTGTAGGTACCTCAAAAACGACCACGTCACCATGGGTATTTCAACCTTATGGCGATTTATTTGCCTTGTGTTAAGCAATTTGGCATTTCTTGCAATTTGTGACATTCCCGTTACTTATTCGTTTTTGATACTTTTGAACCATGAACGAACTCTTCGCCATCGGTTTTGCCGCCGGTTTGGCACTTGCTATACCGCTTGGGCCGATCGGAATCATGATGGTGAACGCTGCGATTGACCGGGGATGGCGCCACGGTGCCGCCGCCGCCTTGGGTGCTGCAACCGTCGACACGACCTATGCCCTGGCTACTTTTTTGATCGGTGCGGTTATTTCAAGCTTGCTGGCAAGCTATGCCACTGTGCTTTCGATCTGCGGTGCGGTGGTCTTGTTGTTTCTCGGATTGCAGATTTTGGTTAAGAATGTTCGTCTTCTTTCAAGCACCGGGTCACTGATGGCTGAGGCCAAGTCGACTACCCGTGCATCTAAGACTTATCTAACCTTTGTGGCAGCGACGGCAATCAACCCGCCGACAGCCATCTACTTTTTGGCTATTTCGCCAAGCATCGGGGCACTAGCAAACACTCAACCTCTGGCCGGCGCGCTGATATTTGCACTCGGAGTTTTTGTGGCTTCGGTTGCCTGGGGTCAAACCTTGGCTCTGGTTGGCACTGGGCTGCGCAAACTCAGTTCAGACCGGGTTAGGGCGAGCCTCGGCATCGTTGGTGCCGTGTTGATTATCGCCTTGGCTTTTGGGCTAGCCGCAAAAGCGCTTTAGGCAAACGCTTCGATCGGCGGGCAAGAGCAAACCAGGTTGCGGTCGCCGAAGACCGAGTCGATTCGGCCGACGATTGGCCAGTACTTGTTGCGATGCTGACCGGCCACTGGGTAAGCGCCCAGCTCTCTCGAGTAAGGGCGATCCCATTCACCAATCAAAACTGCCGCTGTGTGCGGAGCGTTGCGCATTGGATTGTTTTCGGCATCCCACTCGCCCGAACCAACTTTGTCGGCCTCGGCGCGAATTGCGAGCATGGCCTCGATAAAGCGGTCCAGCTCGTCGAGTGGTTCGCTCTCGGTTGGCTCAATCATGAGAGTTCCAGCCACCGGAAACGACATCGTCGGGGCATGAAAGCCGTAGTCGATGAGTCGCTTGGCAACATCGTCAACGGTCACACCTGTGTCTTTGGTGAGCGGTCGAATGTCCAAGATGCACTCGTGCGCAACCAGTCCATCGTGGCCTGTGTAGAGAACCTGGTAAGCGGACTCGAGTTTGCGGGCCACATAATTAGCTGCCAGCACAGCCGATGAAGTTGCCTCTTCTAGTCCCCCGTTGCCCATCATGCGAATGTAAGCCCACGAGATCGGCAGAATGCTCGCCGAGCCAAACGGGGCGGCAGATATTGGGCCATAGTTTGGAAGGCCGTCGACCATGCTGTGCCCTGGAAGAAATGGAGCAAGGTGCGCTCGCGCAGCAACCGGACCGACTCCGGGGCCGCCACCGCCGTGAGGAATGCAGAAAGTCTTGTGCAAGTTGAGGTGGCTCACATCGCCGCCGAACTCTCCGAACTTTGCATAACCGACAACCGCGTTGGTATTCGCGCCATCGATGTAAACCTGACCTCCGGCAGCGTGCACCTTGTCGCACACATCGACGATGGCTTCTTCATAAACCCCGTGAGTCGACGGGTAGGTGACCATTAGGGCACTTAAGCGATCGCCGGCTTCTTCAATCTTCTGTCCAAGATCTTCAAGGTCAACGTTTCCGTTTTCGTCGCAGGCGACCACAACTACTTGCATGCCAGCTAATACCGCGGAGGCAGCATTGGTGCCGTGCGCGCTCGACGGAATCAGACAGATGGTTCGCTGGTCGTCGCCACGCGAAAGGTGATAGCCACGAATTGCCATGAGCCCGGCTAGCTCGCCCTGACTTCCGGCGTTTGGCTGAAGTGAGATTGCGTCGTAGCCGGTGACTTCGATGAGCCAGTCTGACAACTGGTCAATGAGCGTCAAGTAGCCTCTGGTGTCTTCGGCCGGTGCAAACGGGTGAATGCCGCCGAACTCTGGCCAGGTTACGGCCTCCATCTCGGTTGTGGAATTCAACTTCATGGTGCACGAACCCAGCGGAATCATTCCGCGGTCGAGTGCGTAGTCATAGTCGGCGAGACGCTTTAGATAGCGCAGCATCGAAGTCTCGCTGTGGTGCGAGTTGAAAACCGGGTGGGTGAGGTACGAGCTTTCGCGTTTGAATGCACCCAACACCGATGCCGCGGCGGCAAGATCGACCATCTCTGCACCGAAGGCGTGTGCAACAACGTT